>Ga0307999_1000645_pt1 | contig 9727 bp, 7 predicted proteins | sample Neamet1_FD_203158 | JGI IMG/M metagenome (GOLD analysis project Ga0307999, IMG submission 203158) | Marine microbial communities from water near the shore, Antarctic Ocean - #1 | ecosystem: Environmental > Aquatic > Marine > Unclassified | place: Southern Ocean | collected 2014-06-04 | reverse complement strand
TCGTGTAAAAAAATCGAGCCCACTTCCCTCGAAGTCTCCGAGTCCAAGGTTGAACCCAAGATCACGACAACCACTACCAAAGAAAAAGCTCCCTCGAAGCCTCAGAAAGCGGTAGCAGACGAACCTGCTCCCGAAACCCCGGGCATTCGCTTTCTCAGCTACAACCTGAAGAACTACCTCACCATGTCCCGCTATTTAAAAGGCGGAAAAAAAGAGGACCGCAGCAAGCCTGAAGAAGAAATCAACGCTCTTATCAAAATCATCGTTTCTGAAAAACCCGAGATTTTAGGTGTCTGCGAAATCGGAACCATCGATGACCTTCGCAACCTCCAGTCTCGCCTCAAGAAGGCTGGGCTCGACCTCCCCCATCTCGAGCATGCCGGCGGAAAAGACCCAACTCGCCGCCTCGGAATCCTTTCCGACCTTCCCATCATCGCTCGCAACTCGCAAGAGACTCTTCCATATACCCTTGATGGAAATGAAATGTTCATGAGCCGAGGAATCCTTGATGCCACCATCGAACTCCCCAGAGGCCCCACTCACTTCATCGGCGTCCATCTGAAGTCGAAGCGTGAAGTTCCGGACGCCGACCAAGCTCTCATGCGTCTCAATGAAGCCCAACTCCTCAAAAAGCATTGCAATGCCATCATCGCCAAAAATGCCGATGCCCGCATCATCGTTTACGGCGATATGAATGAGACCAAGGGAGAAGCTCCCATCAAATCCATCCGGGGACAAAGAAGCACAAAGAGCTACCTCGACGACGTCTGGGCCAAGGACTCCCGCGCTGAGTTCTGGACCCACTACTGGAAGTATCAGGATCAGTATGCCCGCTTCGACTACGTCTTCTTCTCACCGGCCATGAAGCCCGAGATGGATTTCAAAGGCTGCTACATCGTGGACCCCGTCGATTTCTACGACGCCTCGGACCACCGGGCCATCATGGTGAAGATCGTCCGCTAGAATGCTGTAACCTTTTCATCGTCCCCGGCGTACTCCCGGTGATTATGAAGACTCTTTTCCTGCTCTCCTGCCTCGCCGCGCCTCTCCTCCAAGCAGGCCAATTCGACTCGGCTCGCGTCCCCGAAAGCGCCGAATGGTACCTCCATCTCGACCTCGAAGAAATCCGCGAAAGCAAATTCGGCAAGGTCATCATCAGCGAAGTCACCAAAGAGCACGACGAGGCAATCGCCAACATCGAGGGCATCTTCAATCTCAACCCCTTGGAGGATCTCCACGACGTCACTCTGTTTGGAAACGGAAAACCCGACCATTCCGCCGTCCTCATCAAAGGAAAAATGGATCGTGGCCACCTTGAGAAGAACATTACTCAGGCCGATGACTACCGCGTCCGGGCCTATCGCGATGTCGTTGTTCACACTTGGATGGATGACAGCGGATCGAAGCGTCAATACGCAGCGTTCCATCTCGACGACCTTCTCGTCTTCAGTGACCGCATGGATCTCCTGAAGCTCACACTCGATACCTTGGCAAAAAAGAAGCCCTCGATCGCCCCCGACGAAAATGTCTTCGCGGGAGAAATGGTCCACGCCTACGCCAACATCCAAAAAATCGAACTCAATGACGACGATGGTTCACGCCTCCTTAGAAAGGTAGAGAAAGTCACCATCACGCTCCAAGAAGAGGGAGACCAACTCACGACCCAACTACTACTCATCCCCAAGGAAGAGCGAAACACCCTACGTCTCATGAAGATCCTCGATGGCCTTATCGCCTTCGGCATGATGTCAGACAATGACCTCGATCAGCTTGATCTGAGAACCCAGCTTATAAACGATGAGGCAAAAAAGGTCACCATGCTTATAACCCTCCCCGTCGATCAAGCGCTCGACCTCCTGGGGAAGTTGGCCAATAAATAGCTCCCCTCCTCGCCTCCCATCTGGGAAGCTCCTCAACAATCGATGACTCAAGAATTAACAGATCGTGAACTCGTCCTCGCAGCTCGCGAGGGCGACTCATCGGCTTTTGGCGAACTCATCCATCGATATCACGAAACCATCTACGCCTTTCTCATGCAGCTCACCGGTCGACGCGAAGACGCCGAAGACCTCACCCAAGACACCTTTCTCCACGCTCTTCAAAAACTCGGCACCTTCAAATTGGATCGCGAGTTCCGCCCTTGGCTCTTTACTATTTCCCGCCGGCTCACCATCGCCCAATGGCGACGTCACAAACCCACTTATTCCCTCCTCGATTCGGATCATCCTGCCACGTGTCCTGACAAGCCCCACGACTCCATCGCGCTCTGGAAGATCGCCAAACAGTCCCTCAAGAATGACGAATACCTGGCGATCTGGCTCCACTATCAAGAAGATCTCCCCATCAAGGAAATCGCCCGCGTCCTTCGCAAAACGGTGACACACAGCAAAGTAATTCTCCACCGCTCTCGCAAAAAGCTCCGCAAAAAACTCGAAGCCACCTCAGACAACTGGCTCCCGGAACATTCACTTCAACTCTCAAACCAGCCAAACCCATGAACAACGAGATCCTGGAACAACGCCTCCGCCAACCTCTTGAAAAAGCGACTCCACGTCCCGGCTTCGAGACCCGCCTTCAAGCGATGGCCCACCATGAACTCAAGCCGTCCCGGAGTGACCGCGTCCGCTCCCGCCTCTGGCTTACTCTTCCCGCCTTCGCCCTCTTCTTTCTCCTCGCCATCATCGCAGCTCCGGAAAAGGACCAAATCCCGCCAGTCGCCAAGGCCCCCGCTCCAATTGTAGAAGTGCAACCCGCATTCACCCTCATCAAACCTTCGGCCCTCAAAGACGAAGCACGTGGAATCGAAAACGACGCCCGCCGCACGGCCGACTTCCTCTTCAAGGCCATGCCCTCCATCTCGTTCACCAAGAAGGAGCGCTAGCAACAAAGCTCCTCAAAAAGGAGTCGGGGGGCCCCGCCGCTTATACAGAGATACCCGAAATACCTCAATCACAATTCATTTCGAACCAGGATGAAAATCCAAACCAGCTTACGGGTTGGGCGAGTGCCGAGAAGGACTTTGCGAAGCTACCCTGCGGAGCCGCTATTTTGCAGAATCGAAGTTCAACCAGGCGAAGAGGTCCGCCATGGCCTGAAGATCGAGGGCAGCTTCGAAGCCAACGGGCATGAGGGAGGTGCCCGTTTTTGTGAGAGAGCGGATCTCTGAGCGGAGGATGGGGTGGTCGATCCCGCCGGGGAGTCGGAAGGTGAGATTATTGGCGGTTTCGGAAGCAATGATCCCAATCAAAGATTCCCCTTTCTTTGTCGTGACGGTGTGGGCGGCGTAGCGGGCCTCGATCGCGGCGGCGGGATCGAGGATGGCACCGAGGAGCCAATCGGAAGGTTTTCCACGCACCAATTCGAGATCGGGACCGAGTTGCTTTCCCTCTCCCTGATAGCGGTGACAAATGGCGCAATTGCTTTGGAAGTGGGCTTGGCCACGTTTGGAATCGCCCTTCGTTTTTGTAATGTCTGCATACCGCGCGATGACTTTGGCGCGGTCGGCCGTGCTTGGTTGGCTAAGGAATATCGGTGTCGGGATCTTCAGTTCTTCGGATTTGTTCAAGATGGCGAATAAGTCGCTTTCGGGTCGGAGCGACGACATCACGGCGGCGCGGATCCAATCGTCTTTGGCGTCGCGGGTGGCAATCCGTGACAGGATCGGGGTGTTTTTTTCTGAGGGCCATGCGCCGAGAGTGAAAGCGGCTTGGAGTCGGACGCGTGGGTCGCCGTCGAGTGCGAGGCCGGAAACCGCGGCGAAAAGTTCTTCGTGGCCGGCTTTCGCGAAAGGTTCGCTTTGCCGGAGGGCTTCGATGCGAATGCCGGGATGAGGATCTGCCAGCGAATTCAGCAACGAGGACGATTTTAGTTTTCCTAACATGCCCAAGGTGGCGAGCGCCTGGACGCGGACGACGGGGCGATGGCGGAGAGCTAAGAAGAATTCAAGTTGGGAGATTTGCTCTACGTCGAGATCCCTTCCTAACAAGAGGCGTTGGGCGGTATCCCGCTGCCAGCCGCTCGAGCTATCGAGGGAGTCAATAAGCTCCCGGGTGGTCATTTTAGAGAGATCGGGAACGGGGCGGCGGGGATTTCCGTTTTTTTTCTTTCGGCTGATGCGGTAGATGCGCCCTTTGTCCGAGCCAGCACGGATGTCGAGGCGGGCCTGGGTCTCGGGGGAAATCCATTCGGGATGTTCGATGACGAAGCGGTAAAAATCAGCGAAGTAGAGCGCACCATCGGGTCCGGTGCGGATGGTCGTGGGGCGGAACCAAGGGTCGGTGGAAGCGAGGAATTCGGTCTGCTCTTCGCCCACCGCCCGGTCGCTTTTGAAGCCTGAGCCATGGGGTTCCAACACTTCCCGGTGGATACAGTTGTGGACGGGTTCGGAGATGAAGACGCTGGTGGTGAAGTCCGCACCGAAGAGGTCATCGCGGTAGGGCGACGGGCTGCAGGCGCTCGTGACGTGGTTGAGTGACCAAGGTTGATTGGGGCGCTGGGCAGGGGCGCTGGCAGGGAAAACACGGGTGGAGTTTTCGGAGTTGGCGAGGACGCGCTTCGGGCTTTTGACGGCGAGCTTGGGATTGCGGCGAAGGTAGCGTTCGGGAAGACCGATATGCCAAAGCCAGGTAGGGTTGTTGTTGCCGAACCAGTTGCCAAAATCATCCCGGCGGCGGTTGAACTGGGATTGGGAGGAGACCGTTTCGATCTCACCGGTGTCCGGTCGAATGCGGACGTCGCGCCCAGAGATATCGACAACCGTCCCGGTTTTTTGGGATTTGACGAGACCGCCGCTATCGCCATTGGCAACATGGATCCAGCCGTCCAATCCCCATTCGAAACCATTGACGCGATGCTGCTGGTTTCCGGGCGAAAATCCCGTGAATAGGACCTCCTTTTTGTCGGCGCGACCATCGCCATCGGTGTCTTCGGCGTAAAGAATATCGGGAGCGGTGGAGATGAGGACGCCGTTTCGCCAGGGCATGACACCGGTGGGAAAGGGGATGCCATCAAGGAAGACGGTGGCGGTTTCGTAGCGGCCGTCGGCATCATGATCCTCTAGTAATTTCACCACGCCGCCGGGCTTCTCTTGGCCATCGATGCCAGACGGATAGTCACGCATCTCGACGACCCAAAGTCGGCCATCGGCACCCCATTGGAAAGAGGCGGGATCGACGATCTGAGGCTCGGCGGCAGCGAGTTCGATCTCAAAGCCCTCGGGTAGACGGAACGTCCCGAGCGCGTCGGTCGGTGACAGAGGTGGTGCCGTTTCAAAGGCAAGGAGGCTTGTGAGCGAGATGCGGGATTGCTCCTCGTTGGACGCGGTGACGAACAGACCATCCTCTTTGATCCGAAGATCTGCACCGCGCAGGGATGGCGGTTCACCTGCCGAGCCGGTTCTTTTACCGGAGCGGACGGGCTGCGTCCATCCCTTCGTCCAACCAAGATCCGGTCTGACTTTGGTCGACCAGAGCGCGATCTGAAATTGAGTTTCGTCCGAGAAAAGGAGGTCTTCGAAGCCGTCGCCATTGAGATCGAGAAAGTGGAGGGAGCCGGCATCGATGGCGGAAAAGGGGATGCCCGCCGGGAGTTGAAAATCGGAATCTTTCCAGGTTTTTGATTTCCCGTCGAAAGACTCGATGACAGCTTTACCCTCGCGTTGCACAAAGCGTTCTTCGGTGCCGTCGTGATCGAAGTCGCTCGCTGCAGCCGATACCGAGAACAGCGTGAAGATGAGTGCGGATCTCACTTTGGTTGGGAGAGTTTCTTAATGATGTTTTTGGTCATTCGTTCGACCACAGGATCTCCGCCTCTGAGGCCGTGCGCCCAATCGGTGGTCCCGGTGGTGACGACGGTGCCGCCGCGTTCGTAGGTGCCAAGGACGGCGTTGCCCTCGCGGCCGTTCTCCCATTTGTCATACCATTGGCAATCGTCTGGGTGCCAGCGTGCGGGGGCGGTCGCGAGAATTTGGAAGTTCTTAGGGGTTCCATCACGGTGGGTCGGGAAAGGGAGTTTGTCGCGCCATTCGATTTCGCAGCCGTCGCATTCGTAGCCGACGACGGTGTGCTTTCCTCCGATGGCGTCGTTGGGTTTGATCCCAGTCCCCTCGAAGATCCAATGGTCGGCGCGGTGGGCCGTGAAGGCGCCGGACCCATCCATGTATTGGCCGTGGCTTTTGTGGTAACCGCCCCACAGGAAGCCGACTCCGGTGAGGGTGTTCTCGGGGCGCCCGATGAGAGAGTGGCTCCAGAGCGACGAGAGCAGTGCGTATTCTTTCCGGGCGCCGTAAACCGGATCCGAATGGTAGTTTTGTTTCCAACAGGTGAGGGCGCTGCCGTCGTCTTCACTGCGGACTTGCCAGCAGCAGGTGTTTCCGCTGAGGAAGGCCACGTTGCCACCTTCGCCGATGAAGGCTTCGAGGTTGTCGCGCATCGGAGCAGACCAATATTCGTCGTGGCCCACGCTAATGACGAGTTGGCGACTTTTGAGGACGTCGGGGTGGAATTCGAGATCACTGTTGGCGGCGTAAGCGAGCGGGATCCCGTTGTTCTCGGCCCAGGTCACGAACACCTGTTCCCACTTACTGAAAAAGCTGGAGGGCGGGCGGTGGAAGGAGACGCGGTGTCCCTGGTTTTTGCCGAGGCCGTTGTAGGCGTAGAGGCTGAAGCCGCCCCAGTTATTGTAGGCGTTGTAGCTGTTGGTGGCGAGTTCGAGCAGGATGGGAGCGGGATCGAGCGTGTCCGGAGATTCCCGGAGGACGAAGTAGCACGAGCTTTTCGACTCGCCCGCGCTGAGGGTGACGTGGTAGTAGCCGGAATTCCAATCGGCGGGAATGGGAACCTTGAGGGAGGCGGGCCATCCGCAGCCGTAGGAGGAGGCATTTTCAGGAGTTGGGTGTTTGGCACCGGGGATCGCATCCTTTTTGAGAACGGATTCGGATTTGGCGCCGAGGCGGGTAATTTCGAAAGAAAATGTCGGGGCGGCGGTGGAGACGTGCAGGGTTAATTCTTCACCGGGAGCATAACTGACCCTTCCGGTATAGCCTTCGACGGAATTCGCGCGGAGAGACGTGGGCAAGGTGATAACGGCGAGGAAGATAGGCAGGTACTTCCTGGCGAACCCCTCTATAGTTCCTCGACTCCCTCGATGTATCTGAGGCCGGGTAAGACGGGGAGGAAGAGCGCAAATTTGGGACATTGATCTGAGTGGATCGGAGATGATAGGCCTCTTCAAGATTAAAGTTAACCTGGGAGCATCAGGGTCCCTACACCAGGGAATTTTGAACCACAACCGGAACGAAGTGGAAATAGCCAACGGCAAATGAACAAGATGCACCCAAGGGCATACAGACGCTGATTGAGAAGGAGTTACTCGCCCGTTCCGCCAGTCCAGTTCTTGGTTTGGAATGGAGAGGCCGGGAGCCCTTCGGTGTTGACGAGGTTTGGATTCGCTGAGCGGTGCCATCCGAAGCGAACTTGCTTGGGAGACTTGACGCCCTCTGCTGAGACTAGCACGGAGTTATCCGAGATGACGGCAGTTGCCGGGACGAAATTACCGTCTGCTCCGGCGACCTGGAATTCACTAAGCGGCTTTTTGTCACTGGATTTCAGGCCTTTGGCTGTGTGGGCAAACTCGAGGCGGATTTTGCTGCCTTCGGCCTTCATCTCTTTGTAAAGCGGGCCTGAAACGATGACGTCCTTTTTGCCATAGTCTCTGGCGAGAGACCAACGAGCGAGGCGGGCGCCGACATCGTGTTTGTTACGGGGATGGATATCTCCGATGTTGTCGACGAGGTCTGTCGTTACCACCATGCCGGTGTTTGGAATTTTGAGGGTGGCGCACTGGGCTTCCCAGAGTGCGGGAAGTTCACCATCGGCGTATCGGGTGTTCCCCCACGGCGCGATTTGGACGAAGTAAAAGGGCATGTCCTTGTTCTCGAAAACTCTCCGCCAACCTTCGATGAGGTCTTTCATTTTTCCGGTGTAGGAAAGGCCATTCTTATTAATGACATTGGTTTCGCCCTGATACCAGATTGTGCCACGAACGCCGAACTGAGTGATCGGGGCAATCATGCCATTATACATTTCTCCGGATGATTTTTCACCGACGATCCAGGGCTCGATGGGAGAGCCTCCCCAAGAGCTGTTGATGAGACCGATGGGAATCTCGCTCTCTTCATGAAGACGTCGCCCGAACTGGTAAAGAACAGCCGAAAAATTCGGAACGTTTGCGGAGTTACAGGTCTTCCAGGTGGTCTTCACATCGGTGGTTGGGGCGTTTGCTTTCACCTTGGGGATGTGGAATAAGCGAATCTTATCGTGGTTGGCCTTCGCGATGAATTCATTGGCTTGTGCCGATCCTTTAAGAGACCATTCCATATTGGATTGCCCGGAGCCGATCCAGACATCGCCAATCAGGATATCCTCAATGACGATTTCATTCGTACCAGAGATTTTTAGCTGATGGGGTTTTCCTCCGTCATCCTTCATGGCGGGGATTTCGACGGCCCATTGACCCTCGCCATCGGCAGTCGTTTTGGAGGTCGATCCTCCGATAGAAACCACCACTTTTTCTCCGGGATCGGCAGAACCCCAGACCTTGAGGGGAGAGTCTCTCTGGAGAACCATGTGGTTATTGAAAACAGCGGGCATTTTAACTTCGCAACTTGCGAGTGTGGGGAAGGTCGCAGCAGCGATCAGGGTGAATTTTCTGGTGAGGTTCATTTGCTATTTGTTTTGGGTTTCAAATATCATGGCCAGTTCGCCCTCAGTAATAAAGGCGTTAGTTCCACACGGGGGACTCAATGAGCTTGATCAATCGGGTGCGAGCGCTGGTGGGTCTCTTAAAATCAGCCATCTCCTCAGACATTGACTTCAAGAATCTCATCATGCCGTCCCGGTCATGGGGATCTTTTGTGATTTCCTGCAAGGGTTTGATAATTCTAGAGATTCAAGCGTTCTGAATTGACGCCAGCTGCTCTGCCACTGAGTTTCGATAGATGAGATCCAAATTCTTGCTGAGTGCCTTTCTTGCTCCACTTGGCTGTTTGGCGCAGTCGCTGGCTGCAGGAGAGCACGCTCCGCTGGTGGTCGCCCACCGTGGTGCCTCGCATGCTGCCCCGGAAAACACCCTGGCGGCATTCAAGCTGGCATGGAAGGAAGGCGCCGATGCGATCGAGGGTGACTTTTTCCTAACGAAGGATCAAAAAATTGTCTGCACGCATGACCGGACCACCCAACGATTGAATAAGGAGAAGTTGAACCTCGACGTGGCGAAGTCGACCTTGGAAGAATTGCGTACCCTAGATGTCGGTTCGTGGAAAAATGAAAAATGGAAGGGCGAACGGATGCCCACCTTGGCGGAGGTGATGGCAACGGTTCCAGACGGGAAAAAAATCTACATCGAGGTGAAATGTGGAGCCGAGATCATTCCATTTTTGAAGACCGCAATCGAGGAAAGCGAATTGGAGCCGGAGCAGATCGTGATCATCAGTTTTCAGAAGGCGGTGATCCTGAATGCGAAGATTGCCATGCCGAAGCTAAAGGCCTACTGGTTATGCTCCTTCAAGCCGGAAAAAAATACGGGCGAGATTAAGCCAACCGAAGCAGAGGTGATGAAATCTCTGAATTCGGTAAGAGCGGATGGTTTAAATTGCGCTGACCACAGCTCGCTCACGGCAGGATTTCTCAACCGCGTGCGGGCGGCAGGATACGAGACGCACTGCTGGACA
>Ga0307999_1000638_pt1 | contig 9761 bp, 2 predicted proteins | sample Neamet1_FD_203158 | JGI IMG/M metagenome (GOLD analysis project Ga0307999, IMG submission 203158) | Marine microbial communities from water near the shore, Antarctic Ocean - #1 | ecosystem: Environmental > Aquatic > Marine > Unclassified | place: Southern Ocean | collected 2014-06-04 | reverse complement strand
AACTCCAACAAAACCTGGTACTACATTAGGGTCAAGTTCATAAATATCACCTGTACACATTACAATTCCACTATTAATACCAAGATTAGTATTAGTTGCATCAAACCATCCTATTTGCACTGAATCCCCTTGATAAGAGTGATTAGAAGTTGTAATCCCTCCACCCAACAATACATTATCAACTAACCAAGTTGGATTGTCATAAGGAGCAGTATTATCAATAATAATTTGTGCATTAAGCTGAAAAAAACTTAACATAATTAAAAAAGAAAGGCTAAATATATTTTTCATGAAATTGATATTTTCTACAAATCTACAAAATTAAAGAAGTTTTGCAGTCTATTAAAATCAGAATCTTAGCCATTCAAATATTATTAAATAAAAAAGGCGCTAAACAAATAGCACCTTTTTTCTTTTGTTGGGTTTGTATTTTTACTTTATAATCAGCTTGTAAATGGCTTTTTCTTGCTGTTCTACTTCAATTTCCATAAAGTAGATGCCACTTGCTTTATTTTCTCTTTTTAGGATGTGTTTATCTGAGTTTGTAATACTATGTTCCTCTATTAACTTACCAAACACATCAACAACCCTTACACTTGCCTGTTTTACCGCTCTTCCAAAATCAACTGTTGTCTCATCCTTAAATGGATTAGGGTAAATACTTAAGCTAATTGATGCTGATTCATCTATTGATAATGGCGGAGCTTCATACTCAAAACTATTTGACTCTGTTATACAACCATTTCCATCCGTTACCAAAACATAATAAATACCATAATTACTAACCGTATACGTTGTCCCAGTCGCTATTGAAGTATTTGGATTAGATTGTTTTCGCCAAGAATAAGAAAAAGGAAGTGTCCCTCCTATTGGAGATCCTGCAGTTAGTACATAGCCGTTCTGAGTGATATTTGCAGTTAAGGCTTGTAGCTCTGTTACTTCAAAAGTATCTACCTCTTGACAGCTATTAGCATCCGTTATTGTTAACGTATAAGTTCCAGCTGTTAAATTATTCATTACATCTCCTAAAACACCACCTGGGTTCCATTCTAAATCATATAAGCTTGTCCCTCCAGAGACTTGACCCGAAACAAGTTTCCCTGTAGTAGCACCATAACAATCAACATCCGTAATAGTAACTACTGATTGTAAAATCGATAATTCTGTAATACTTACCGTATCAGTTGTAGTACAACCCGAATAGTTCTGACCTAAATTATTCCCATCTGCATAATGTGCATACAACACATAAGTACCAGCAATTAAACTAGTCGCCTGTGTTGTAGTAGAGATAGAGATGCCTGGGTTAATTGCATTTTGCCAACTATAGCTATACCCTGTAGCTGTATTTGGGTTTAATACCTGCAAAAAACCTGTTGCAGCTCCATTACACAGAACATTGGTAATAGCTGCTGGGTCAATAGTAGATGTAGTAAATATGCTTGTACCTATTGTTTGCTGATTCACACCACCGTTAATTACAGAAGATAGACAATTATTTACATCTGTAATGGTAAGCGTATAAGCACCTGAGCAAATACCAGAAACTACACTATCATTCGCCATTAAAGAAGTTATCGTATTACCAGTTGTATTCTCTGTTGCTATCCCTGTATAAGGAGTGACCCCTCCTGTAATATCTACCTGCACATCCCCATTACAAGCACCTAAGCAACTCTCATCTGAAAACCCTAAAGTAGTAAAGTAAATATAATCAGGCCCTTCTATAACAATACTACTATTCACCATACAGTTATTAGTATCTCTAACCGTTACCGAATAAGTACCTGCATATAAATTAGTTATACTGTCATTATTACTGTTAAAACCATTTGGACCATACCACTGATATACGTAAGGAGCATGAGCCCCAAAAGCAGTAACCATAGCCTTACCATCATCCTCACCAAAACAGCTCACATCATTTCCTCCCACATATTGAATTAAAGAAGTAACTGTAGCATCCATAGTATTAGTTAAGGTGTCTATATCTCTAGCATCACTTGCAATACACCCCTTAGTATCAGTTACAGTAATCGTATACACTCCTGCCAATAAAGAACTTGCCGTTGTTGTGGTTTGTGGGTTAACTGCATTATCATTCCACTGGTAAGTGTAGCCTGGAGTTCCTCCTGAGGCTATAGCTGTTAAGCTAGCCGTATTTACCCCTATACAATAAGCTAATACAGTCTGAGTACTATCTATTACTATTGTTAACTTAGGTGGCTCATGGGTTAACACTGTATCAGTAGCACTACATCCTTTTGCATCTGTAACTACTACCGTATGTAATCCTGAAGTTAAACTATTAATTGTATCACCTGTCCATTGTCCATTATCCCAAACAAAAGTATAAGGTGCTGTACCTCCTACTGCTGTAGCATAAGCTAAACCAGTCGAATCACCAGAACAATCTATCCAATCTAACTCAGAAGCCTCCATACTTAATGGTTCTGGCTCTGAAATATAAATACTATCCACAACCTCACAACCTAAAATATCTCGAGTAGTTACATAATAACTACCATACAATAACCCACTTGCCGTATCAGGCATAAAGCCAGGAGCTTGTCCATTACTCCAAAAATAAGTGTACGCAGGCACACCTCCTACACTTTCTATCCAGGCAATACCATCATTATAACCATAACAACTCGCATTTTGGATTGTGCTAATCTGGGATTCTATCTCAGGGTTTTCTGGAATATAAATACTATCCTCTATCTCACAACCCCAATCATCCGATAACAACACACCATGATAGCCTGAAGTTAATTCATCTGCTACAATATCTATCTCACCATTATCCCATAAATAAGCATAATTCGGCATACCACCACTAGCATACAATTTAGCAGAGCCATCAGTATCTCCATAACAAGCAATGCTCAATATCACCGCCATACTATCAATACTCAACTTTGTAGCCGGTTCACCAACTAATAAACTATAACTCACAGAACATCCTTTAGCGTCATAAACATGTAAATCATAACTGCCAGAAACTAAACCCGACAAAGTATCTCGAGTCAGACGAACACCAGAATCCTGTAAAGTATCGCCAGTAGAAGATAACCAATAATACTGATATGGAGACCAACTCCCCTGTGCATCTCCTACCAACATACCCGTACTATCACCCTTACAAACTACTCCGAAAATCTGAGGATTACCACTCAATGATGTCTGGGGAGCTATAACCTGAACACTAGTAAAAGTATCACATCCATTGGCATCCATAACCTCCAAATAATAACTACCAGAACTCAAACCATAAGCCGTGTCATTTAAACTGAAACTCGTGTAACTAGCATCAAACCACTCATAACTATAACCAGGAGTTCCACCAGAACCAAAACCAACGGCTAAACCCAAAGTATCCCCATAGCAAACACTCATATTACCAGAAACTAAAGCCTGTAAAGGAAAGCCAGGGGCCGTGATGGAAATCTCTTCTTCAATAACGCAATTTGCATTATCACTAATTTTTACAACATAAGTACCTGCCGCCAAATTCTCCCAAACAGAATCCAAAGGATAAGCATTAGCATTTAGAATATTATCAAGATAAAAACTATAGGGATTTAGTTGTGTATTATGCACATCAACAGCAATATAACCATTTAAATCATCCCAACATAGCACATTTGATTGTGTAATATCAAAAGCAATAGACGAGAGAGTATCAGAAGAAATAATATCTTGAGCGCAAGTAGAGGCCGTTGTTATATAGTAAAACTGAATATTTGAAGCAATACTTAATGAAGGTTGATCATAGAAATGATTCGGATAATCCACTGATGCAACTAATGAGTAAGGACCACTCAAATTTTCTGACCCCATAATATTATATATAGTAGTATTTGAAGCTCCCAGTGGATGTTCCCAATCAAAATAAACATCTCCATCTCTTTCCCAAATACAATTCAAATTAGTAGGGGGTAAAGAATCAGAAACTGAAATAACTCTTAGTGTATCAGAATAAAGAGAACAGCCTGCTGAACTTGCAGAAACCACATAGCTCCCAACCCCTACAAGAACTGATGAATCATTGCTAATAATAGTACCATTTTGATCAACCCACTGATAAACCACACCATTACCACCACTGGCAGTTAATGTAATATCAGGCTTGCATGCTATATTCATATAATTAGAATCAATACCTAAATCATCAATAACAGTAAGAGATGGAGAAAAGAAACTTCCTCCATCCAGCCAAACATAAGAACTTAAACCTTGATCAGAACCATCAGCAATAGCAAGCTTTATATGATACGTTTGACCACATTGAACTAAAGCTCGAGCGGTCAAAACAGTTGTAAATCCATCAGCAGATGCAATCGTGTCCAAACCTGTACCTTGATTTGGCACAAAGTACTGCTGATTTATAGATGCGATTGCTCCATTTTGGCCATTATGTATTGTTGATATTGTAATTGGTAATGGTGGATTCGTGTTCGGAACAACTGCAAGGTTTATAGCCCCATTAGCCCAAGGACCAGCAATTCCAGGTCCTGAAAGAAAAAAGCCAAAAACATCATTATATTGTGTATTTTCAAATGTAAAATATTCTTGAGAACCAAATACATATTTAAACTTTAAAGAATCAGAAGTTGGTATAAAATCAAATTCCAATATAGCAACATTATTTATTGAAGTAACATTAAAAGTTTGACCAATCATACCTGGAACAGAATTGGCCACAGTTAATAAATCAGGATCAGTAACCGTATTCTGAACTCCAACAAAACCTGGTACTACATTAGGGTCAAGTTCATAAATATCACCTGTACACATTACAATTCCACTATTAATACCAAGATTAGTATTAGTTGCATCAAACCATCCTATTTGCACTGAATCCCCTTGATAAGAGTGATTAGAAGTTGTAATCCCTCCACCCAACAATACATTATCAACTAACCAAGTTGGATTGTCATAAGGAGCAGTATTATCAATAATAATTTGTGCATTAAGCTGAAAAAAACTTAACATAATTAAAAAAGAAAGGCTAAATATATTTTTCATGAAATTGATATTTTCTACAAATCTACAAAATTAAAGAAGTTTTGCAGTCTATTAAAATCAGAATCTTAGCCATTCAAATATTATTAAATAAAAAAGGCGCTAAACAAATAGCACCTTTTTTCTTTTGTTGGGTTTGTATTTTTACTTTATAATCAGCTTGTAAATGGCTTTTTCTTGCTGTTCTACTTCAATTTCCATAAAGTAGATGCCACTTGCTTTATTTTCTCTTTTTAGGATGTGTTTATCTGAGTTTGTAATACTATGTTCCTCTATTAACTTACCAAACACATCAACAACCCTTACACTTGCCTGTTTTACCGCTCTTCCAAAATCAACTGTTGTCTCATCCTTAAATGGATTAGGGTAAATACTTAAGCTAATTGATGCTGATTCATCTATTGATAATGGCGGAGCTTCATACTCAAAACTATTTGACTCTGTTATACAACCATTTCCATCCGTTACCAAAACATAATAAATACCATAATTACTAACCGTATACGTTGTCCCAGTCGCTATTGAAGTATTTGGATTAGATTGTTTTCGCCAAGAATAAGAAAAAGGAAGTGTCCCTCCTATTGGAGATCCTGCAGTTAGTACATAGCCGTTCTGAGTGATATTTGCAGTTAAGGCTTGTAGCTCTGTTACTTCAAAAGTATCTACCTCTTGACAGCTATTAGCATCCGTTATTGTTAACGTATAAGTTCCAGCTGTTAAATTATTCATTACATCTCCTAAAACACCACCTGGGTTCCATTCTAAATCATATAAGCTTGTCCCTCCAGAGACTTGACCCGAAACAAGTTTCCCTGTAGTAGCACCATAACAATCAACATCCGTAATAGTAACTACTGATTGTAAAATCGATAATTCTGTAATACTTACCGTATCAGTTGTAGTACAACCCGAATAGTTCTGACCTAAATTATTCCCATCTGCATAATGTGCATACAACACATAAGTACCAGCAATTAAACTAGTCGCCTGTGTTGTAGTAGAGATAGAGATGCCTGGGTTAATTGCATTTTGCCAACTATAGCTATACCCTGTAGCTGTATTTGGGTTTAATACCTGCAAAAAACCTGTTGCAGCTCCATTACACAGAACATTGGTAATAGCTGCTGGGTCAATAGTAGATGTAGTAAATATGCTTGTACCTATTGTTTGCTGATTCACACCACCGTTAATTACAGAAGATAGACAATTATTTACATCTGTAATGGTAAGCGTATAAGCACCTGAGCAAATACCAGAAACTACACTATCATTCGCCATTAAAGAAGTTATCGTATTACCAGTTGTATTCTCTGTTGCTATCCCTGTATAAGGAGTGACCCCTCCTGTAATATCTACCTGCACATCCCCATTACAAGCACCTAAGCAACTCTCATCTGAAAACCCTAAAGTAGTAAAGTAAATATAATCAGGCCCTTCTATAACAATACTACTATTCACCATACAGTTATTAGTATCTCTAACCGTTACCGAATAAGTACCTGCATATAAATTAGTTATACTGTCATTATTACTGTTAAAACCATTTGGACCATACCACTGATATACGTAAGGAGCATGAGCCCCAAAAGCAGTAACCATAGCCTTACCATCATCCTCACCAAAACAGCTCACATCATTTCCTCCCACATATTGAATTAAAGAAGTAACTGTAGCATCCATAGTATTAGTTAAGGTGTCTATATCTCTAGCATCACTTGCAATACACCCCTTAGTATCAGTTACAGTAATCGTATACACTCCTGCCAATAAAGAACTTGCCGTTGTTGTGGTTTGTGGGTTAACTGCATTATCATTCCACTGGTAAGTGTAGCCTGGAGTTCCTCCTGAGGCTATAGCTGTTAAGCTAGCCGTATTTACCCCTATACAATAAGCTAATACAGTCTGAGTACTATCTATTACTATTGTTAACTTAGGTGGCTCATGGGTTAACACTGTATCAGTAGCACTACATCCTTTTGCATCTGTAACTACTACCGTATGTAATCCTGAAGTTAAACTATTAATTGTATCACCTGTCCATTGTCCATTATCCCAAACAAAAGTATAAGGTGCTGTACCTCCTACTGCTGTAGCATAAGCTAAACCAGTCGAATCACCAGAACAATCTATCCAATCTAACTCAGAAGCCTCCATACTTAATGGTTCTGGCTCTGAAATATAAATACTATCCACAACCTCACAACCTAAAATATCTCGAGTAGTTACATAATAACTACCATACAATAACCCACTTGCCGTATCAGGCATAAAGCCAGGAGCTTGTCCATTACTCCAAAAATAAGTGTACGCAGGCACACCTCCTACACTTTCTATCCAGGCAATACCATCATTATAACCATAACAACTCGCATTTTGGATTGTGCTAATCTGGGATTCTATCTCAGGGTTTTCTGGAATATAAATACTATCCTCTATCTCACAACCCCAATCATCCGATAACAACACACCATGATAGCCTGAAGTTAATTCATCTGCTACAATATCTATCTCACCATTATCCCATAAATAAGCATAATTCGGCATACCACCACTAGCATACAATTTAGCAGAGCCATCAGTATCTCCATAACAAGCAATGCTCAATATCACCGCCATACTATCAATACTCAACTTTGTAGCCGGTTCACCAACTAATAAACTATAACTCACAGAACATCCTTTAGCGTCATAAACATGTAAATCATAACTGCCAGAAACTAAACCCGACAAAGTATCTCGAGTCAGACGAACACCAGAATCCTGTAAAGTATCGCCAGTAGAAGATAACCAATAATACTGATATGGAGACCAACTCCCCTGTGCATCTCCTACCAACATACCCGTACTATCACCCTTACAAACTACTCCGAAAATCTGAGGATTACCACTCAATGATGTCTGGGGAGCTATAACCTGAACACTAGTAAAAGTATCACATCCATTGGCATCCATAACCTCCAAATAATAACTACCAGAACTCAAACCATAAGCCGTGTCATTTAAACTGAAACTCGTGTAACTAGCATCAAACCACTCATAACTATAACCAGGAGTTCCACCAGAACCAAAACCAACGGCTAAACCATTAGAAGATCCATGACAAATAACTACTTTTGATTGTGAAATTACCTGCAAAGGATAGTGTGGAGAAGAAATTTTTACAGTATCTCTTTGCATACAACTATTCGAATCCACTACTGAAATTACATAAACCCCATCAGTTAAATTATTAAATGAGCTATCGTAAGGAAAAGCATTTGTATTTAAAAGATTATTAATAAAATAAGAATAAGGAAGCACTCCATTTTGTGCAAGAGCAGAAATATAACCATCATTGCTATTATAGCAACTTACATTTTGTTGAAAGGTTAATAAAGAGAGTGCCATAGAATCCTGTCCTACTGATACATTAGTAACTCCAGAACAACCTGATATAGGCTCAATAACCTGAGCCATATAAGAACCAGGGAATAGATTAGTAAATATATATGAATTCATGACATTATTTTGAGTCTGAATAACAGTTCCACTTAAATCCAATATATTAATAGTCCATGGTGGTTGAGTTAGATTCTGATTAGGAATAACTTTAATACTAGCATCATCCCCTTCACAACTAGCATCAATAGGAATTACATTAGAAGTTATATTAGACCCAACAGTAATTGTCACAGAATCTATAACAGTTCCTGAACATTGACTTTGCATAGTGGCAAAATAAGTAGTAGTAACGGAAGGCATAACGTTGATAGACGTACCAAGTCCAATAATATTTCCTAAAACATCAGTCCATGTTGTAGCTCCAGCAGCAACAGGAACAAAAGGAATTTGATTAATATTGAAGGAAGTAATTCCATTAGGAATAAATTCCCAACCTTCATTAGTTGCTGTCCATGTAAGCGGAAAATTTCTTGGCAGTAGTAGTAAAGGGTCATTAACAATATCAAAATTAGTAGAAGTAGCGTCTACAGTACCTTGTATAGCTGCACCAAGATTCCAAGCTATACATAACGGTTTATCTTTAATATACATTTCAATTCTATTTGAGCCTTCAAAAATTCTTAATTGTGAGGTGTAAATATCACTATTACATTGAAACATTGCTAAGCCACACCAAGTTACAACATAAACTCTATTTGGGGCAGCTCCATAAGAACCAAAATAAATAGCTCCAGCTACATTAGGATCTGTATCTTGCCAAGTTATTAAAATAGCATCTTCAGGCTCAATACCAGGATTTGGGATAGCAGCATTAATATCCCAAGGAGAAAAACCACTTGAATTAGTAGTGTCAAAAGTGACATAACCATTAGAGGAAATTAACATTTTATTATAAGTATTTCCATAAAAATCAAAATTAAATCCCAAATCTACGACATCAGTATAAACATCATCAGTAACTAAAGAATCTACACCACTACTAATTGCTTGTAAAGTAAAACTCTGCATTCCACAAACTGTTGTGTCATTATTAAAAATTATTTGTGCATTTATTGAATTTAATCCAATAGACAAAAAAACACCTAAAAAGAATATATTTTTCATATTTTATTTTTTAAACAAGAAAATCCCTGTCTTAATAAACAGGGATTTTCTTTTATTTTTCAATTTTTTATCTAATTATCGTGATAGATCCCTTTTCTTCATAATAATGACCATCTATTCCATCAGCCTTAAGCACAAAGAAATAAACTCCCTCAGGTAAATTTTGCCCATCAGCACCTCTACCGTCC
>Ga0307999_1000632_pt1 | contig 9795 bp, 8 predicted proteins | sample Neamet1_FD_203158 | JGI IMG/M metagenome (GOLD analysis project Ga0307999, IMG submission 203158) | Marine microbial communities from water near the shore, Antarctic Ocean - #1 | ecosystem: Environmental > Aquatic > Marine > Unclassified | place: Southern Ocean | collected 2014-06-04 | reverse complement strand
AGGGAACGTGCCTTCAGCCGTAGATCCCCTCGGAAATTACTACGAACAGAACTCTCTCAACCGACGAGTGCCGCTTTCAGACATCGCCACCAAACATCAGATGACTGGCAACGAAGTCACCACAACCCTCTCGTCTATCCGAAAAAAACTCCTCGACCATCGCTCAAAGAATACAAAATTCATTAAAGAAACAGTGCCGACCCTTACCGATTTCGCACTAATTCTAAAGGCTCAGCTCACCCGATCAGCGCATTCCCAGACGCCCGCTGATCTCGCCACGGCCATCGCCACCGCAAACCTTATTTTGAGAGAATACCGCGATGCAGAACAGGGAATGTCCCACCACTCCAACAGGGTTGCATTCCTGCAAGCCCGTTGCTTCGACTACGCCGCCACGAGTCTCTCCTTCTTTTATCTCTATCAGAGAACTCTCGATGAAAAATGGTTTAACACCTCCCGTGAGATCCTTGACGAAGCGATTTCCAAGCTCGGATCAGAGAATGGTCTCCTCGCAGAATCCATCCCCGGCGAGCGAATCATCCCTCTCCGCCAACACAACCTGTCCATGATCTACGGCGAGTCCTCCATCGGAACTCTCGACCACATCCTCAATCGAATTTTCGCTCTCACTACAGACGATAAATACCGTAAAATATTGGACCTTCACGCTAAGATCATCTCTCCGATGGCAAAAAGATCCGCTGTCAATCACACTGACTTCATAGCCTCATGTGCTCTTGGACAGGAACCATTGGTTGCAGTCCTCCAGGGAGACATCACCACTGCAGAGGTCAAAAAACTTCTTGGCATCCTGAATTCCCCAAAACACCTTCCTTACCTCACCATTCGACCACTCAACGGAGCTAAAGAACTCGCAGCCTTACCTGAAATGCCTGCTTCTATCACCCCTCAAACACCCGCTGTCATCTTGATTAAGGACCAAAAGATTCTCGGCAGTGCGCCCGGAGAAGCCGAACTCGAGCAACTCCTGGACCGGATCATTTCAGGAAATACCAGCGAGTAATCACTCTTGCCCTCTGAAAGAATCCCGTCACTCTCTCCCCGATATTATGAGTGCGCGAACAGCATCCCAGCAACGCAACACCGCCGAAACCCGGATCAAACTCAGCCTCGACCTCGATGGCAGTGGACGTTCCGAAGTTGCAACCGGCATCCCATTCCTTGATCACATGCTGACGCTGTTCTCACGTCACTCACTCATCGATCTTCAGGTTGAAGTAGACGGCGACGTAGAGGTCGACTTCCACCACACCGTCGAGGACACAGGCATCGTCCTTGGAGCATGCCTCAAGGAGGCCCTCGGCGACAAATCGGGCATTCGCCGTTACGGACACGCTTATGTCCCCATGGATGAAACTCTTTGCCGAAGCGTCATCGACTTGAGCAATCGCCCACAGCTCGAACTCCGAGCTCCCGACAATACCCCCGATGCCCAGAACTTTCCCTTCACTTTGGTAGAAGAATTCTGCCGCGCCCTCGCTTCCAACCTACGGTGTAATCTCCACATCGAAGTGCTCTACGGTCGGGACGGCCACCACATCGCCGAATCCATCTTCAAATCCTTGGCAGTCGCCCTTCGTATCGCTTCGGAGAACGACCGCCGCCGCGAAGGCATCCCTTCCACCAAGGAAGTTCTTTGAAGAACGATGAAACTCGGAATGATCGATTACGGCCGCGGGAATCTCCGCAGTGTCATCAATGCATGCCGTTCGCTCGGATATGATCCCGGCCTGATCACGAAGCCCGAGGAATTCGCCGAATTTACTCATCTCATTTTCCCGGGACAAGGGGCCTTTGGCGACTGCATGGATAGCCTCCGCCGCCTCGATCTCGTCGAATCACTTCGCGAATGGATCTCATCAGGCAAGCCCTACTTCGGAATCTGCGTGGGATACCAACTTCTTTTCGATGCCAGTGAGGAATCACCCGGAACCGCCGGTCTTGGCCTTGTCCATGGAACCGTAAAACGTTTCACCAGCAAAGAGGTCAAAGTTCCCCACATGGGTTGGAATGCTCTCGATCTTAAGATGCCCGACTCGCCCTTCTGGAAAGGATTCGATAACAAACCCTACTTCTACTTTGTCCACTCCTATTATCCCACCGGAGTAGATCCCAAGGTAATCTCGGCGACCTGCGAATACGGCCAAGAAAAATTCTGTGCGGTCATCGAAAAAGGTAATCTCCTCGCCACTCAGTTCCATCCGGAAAAGAGCCAGCATGCTGGGCTTGACCTCCTCGAGAACTTCCTCAACCAATAGTCGCGTTCGAACCAAAAAAAAGCGCCCCGGCTTCCCGGGACGCACTTGAAAAGTTAAGTTGGCGACAGCCTCCTAGAACTGGTAATTCAGATAGAAGCTGAACTGCCCGCCATCGTCAGCCTCATCATCAGGCGACTGCAGTGGGATGGCATAGTCAACGGCAAGCGGACCAATAGGCAGATCAAGACGAAGACCAAAACCAACGTCGCTCGCCATATTACTTCCACTAAACTCCCACGAATCCTGATTCACAAATCCCATGTCGTAGAAGACTGCTCCGCGAACCCGCTCAACAACTGGGAAGGTTAGCTCAAGCGAGGAAAACATACTGGTTCCGCCACCAAGAACTTCATTACTGACAGGATCACGAGGACCGATGTCACGATACTCGAAGCCACGAAGGTCACGGGAACCACCGAGGAACTGACGCTCGAAGATAGGAACGTTACCGTCACCACCAAACTCATCCACGAAAGCGAACGAGCCGCGAGCCGTTAGGATCGTATCCCAAGCCAAATTCCAGTGCTTGGTGCCAGTTCCCGAAACAGTGTAAACGTCAACATCTCCTCCGAGGAAACCACCGGCAACCGTCACACCAAGATCAACCTTGTGACCTTTCCTTGGCAGCTTGTTGCTGTCACGACTGTCATAAACGTAATTCAGCGAAAGTGCGCTGCGAAGATACTTACCATCCTCCGCCATGAAGGCAGGTGAGGTATCGCTGTCAGCCTTCACATCAATGGTCTCCAAACGATACTCTCCTTTCACATAGGCCTTACGACCAACCGGCTTACGAAGAAACACCGAGCCTCCGATGCTCGTCTGCTCATACTCATCACTCAGGTAAAGCAGGTCCCGATAGTATAGCTCAGTTCCGAGTGAGAGCTTCTGCCCAAGGAACCAAGGCTCCACGAGCGAGAGCCGGAAATCTTTCCGCCTGGCACCAGCCCTGAGGCTGACACTAAATCGCTGCCCCCCCCCGGTGAATCGCCCCCAATTCGTAATATCGAAATTGTTTTGCTCAAGATTGACGAAACCAACGATGTTATCGACCGAGCTGAAACCAAAACCGAAGTTAACCGAGCCCGTCTTCTTCTCGTTTACCAAAATGTTCACATCACGGTAACCCGAGCGAGAGCTGTTCGAACTCGTCACCTGAACATTGTCGAAGTAATTCAAGTTCTGCAGACGACGCTTGGTGGTATCGATATCCACCGAGTTGAAGTTTTCACCCGGTCGCATAGGCACCTCCCGGCGAATCACTTTATCCTGACTCTTGATATTACCCTGAATATTTACGCGGCCCACTTTTTTGCGGGAACCGGGAGTGATACGATAGAAGATGTTCACCTTGGAACCAGCGGTCTCTCGGACATCAGGAACAACCGACACGTCAGCATATCCTCGGGAACCGTAGTAACTGCGGATCATGCGGATGTCATCGCGCATCTTTTTTGATGAGTATGGCATATTTCCGATCAAGCTCAGAGCTGGCAGTAATTCCTCGCGACTAAAGACTTTGATCTTCGGGAATTCGACCGAATTAACGATGTACTTGGGACCTTCGTTGACCGGGATAACGAGATCCACTCCCCCCCCCTTACGTGGCACCCGCTTTGGAGCACCCACTCTGGCGCGCCAGTATCCCCTACTCTTGCAGTAGTCCTCGACTTTGGCGATATCCTCGTCCAACGCCGCAGTGTTAATTCTCCCAGACTTGGTGAACCATGAAAACCATCCCTTCTCCTTGGTGTCCATTTCCTTGCGAAGGTCCGCATCCTTAAGGACATTGTTTCCCTCAAAGAGGATGCGATAGACCTCGCTCTTTTTATGTTCCTCAATTTCAAAAACCAGATCGGCATAACCCGCGCGGCTGGTGTCTTGCAACCGGTGTGTCACCTCCACATCAGGATATCCGTATCCTTCGTAATACTTCTCGATATTCCTTCGGGCTTTGATGATCTGGGCATCACTGAGAACCTGCCCGACTCCCAGCTTGGTCTCATTCGCAAGCTTCTTATCAGAGAAGGTCGAGTTTCCATAAAATCCAAGACCGCTAATGAGAGGGCGTGTTACCATCTCCACGATCACCTTGACGCCGCCGGCCACTTCTTCAGCAAAGAACTGAACGTCGTCCACCAAGCCACTCGCGTAAAGTGTCTTGATGTCTTCATCGAGCATGGTTTGCGAATACTTCTTTCCAGGCGCAATCGCCATGTGAGTCCTCAAGCGGGCCTCATTCACTGTCCTGGCTCCGCGATAACGAATATCAACGGAAGTCACTGTCTTACCGTCGAATTGTTCGGCCTCAAGCAGGAAGCTCTGCGCGTGAGTGGTTCCAACCATCACCGGACTGGCGAGGAGGATACCGAGCATAAACGCCTGGAGAGATTGTTTTGGGTTCAAGGAATATCGCATAAGCTAAAACACGTCTGTTGACTCCTGAGATTACGCCGATTAGGGCCGCTCACGTCAAGGTCAATGAATAGTCAACTCATTTGCTTTTTGCGTTCAAATTTAAAAAAAAATCCCTCTTCCCCTCCCTTGACCTCCTCACAGTTCCTCACTAGTTTCTCGCCCCCCGCGACAAACGCAGATTCTACGCAGCCATGAACATCCGCCTGGAGAAAAAAGAAAAGTGCCTCGCCGCCCTGAGCGTTGAGGTCCCCGCAGAAAAAGTCACCGAAGAGCGAAACAAGGTCCTAAAAGGCTTCGTGACTCAGGCTCGCATCCCCGGCTTCCGTCCCGGCAAAGCCCCCTTGTCGGTCATCGAAAAAGCCCACAGCTCGAACATCACCCAAGAGGTTGAGTCCCGTCTGATTCAAAACAGCTTTCAAGAAGCACTCAAGGAGAACAACGACCTCAAGGTCCTGAGCGTGAAAAACCCCAAGAATGTCACTCATCAGGCTGATGGCTCCTTCACCTTTGAAGCCGAGATCATCACGGCTCCCGAAATTTCCCTTCCAGAATACAAAGGCCTCGAAATTGAAGTCCCTAAATCCGAAATTACTGATGAAGTTGTCGATCAAAACCTTGAGCAACTTCGCCAACGCTTTGCCGACTATGAGGACATCACCGACCGCGCCACCGAGCTAGGTGACCTCGCCATCATCGACTACACCGCCACCATCGACGGAAAGCCCCTCGACGAAGTGGGCGGCGAACAGGCCAAGTCTCTCGCCTCAAATGAAGGCTACTGGATTCGTATTGAGGACGAAGCCTTCTTCCCCGGTTTCACCGATGCTCTCATTGGCTCTAAGCCAAATGATGACAAAGAGATCACCATCACACTTCCCGACGACTTCCCTATTGAGTCCATTCGTGGCATGGAAGCTGTCTTTGCCGTGACCGTCACCGGATTGAAAAACGAAAGCCTTCCTGAACTCGACGATGAGTTTGCTGGAAAAATCGAAGCTGGAAAATCCCTCGATGACATCAAGGCCCTCATCCGTGATGACCTCGACCTCCGCCAAAAACGCCAGCTTGAGGAAATCAAGATCAACAGCGTCCTCGCCAAGCTCAACGAACTCACCGACTTCGACGTTCCCGAGGAATTCCTTCAGTCCGAGACCCAGGGACAAGCCGACGCCATGGTCAGCGAAGGACTCGAGGCCGGCATGAGCGAGGATGAGGTCGAGGAGCGAAAAGCCGGACTTTTTGAAGAAGCCCAGGTTCGCGCCAAAAACAGCCTCAAGACCAACTTCCTCCTGACCGAAATCGGTGAGAAGGAAGAGCTCAAGGTGGAAAACAGCGAGGTGCTTCAACGCGTCACCGTCATGGCGAAGCAAGCCAAAAAGCCCGTCAAAGGCTACATGAAGGAACTTCAGAAAAACGGACAACTTGGAAATATCCGTCAAAATATGCTCTTTAGTAAGGCCATTGACTTTTTGGTCGAGCACGCGAATGTCACAGAGGTTGAACCTGAAACTGAAGAAAAATAATTCATGATCCCCACCTCTCAATCCGGAGATTTCACTCCGAAAAACAACTACTACATCCCCACCGTCATCGAGTCCGATGGTCGTGGTGAACGTGCTTTTGACATTTATTCCCGGCTCCTCAAGGACCGCATTATTTTCATTGGAACCGGCATCGACGACGGCGTGGCAAACTCCGTCATCGCCCAGATGCTTTTCCTTCAGATGCAGGATCCCAAGAAGGACATCCACATCTACATCAACTCCCCGGGAGGATCCGTGACCGCAGGCCTCGCGATTTACGACACCATGCAGTTCCTCACTTGTGATGTGAACACCTACTGCATCGGAATTTGCGCCTCCATGGGCTCGGTCCTCCTCACCGCCGGAACCAAAGGCAAGCGTTTCTGCCTTCCCAACTCCCACGTCATGATCCACCAGGTCAGCGGCGGAGCACAGGGAACCGCAGCCGATGTCGAACGTACCGTCGAGTTCATGTATAGCCTCAAGCGTCGGCTCAACGACATCCTAGCACACCATAGCGGCAAATCCTCTGATCAGGTCGAAAAAGATGCCGACCGTGACAACTACATGTCAGCCGAGGAATCGGTCGCCTACGGGCTCGTCGACAAGGTCCTCGAGAAAAGAAAAGAACTCCCTGAGCCTAAGTAGAACTCATTAGCTCCAGCGAATCAAATCACCAAAAGCGGCAGTCTCAGGACTGCCGCTTTTTTGGTTCATCACGCCAGCGAGGGATGCGTGTAGCCCTCCCGGTAGGGTCGCGCCAGTCGCTGATTGGCCTCGTCATCACCCTTCACCCTCCGGGCTTTTGAATCCCATTCTAGCGAGCGCCCCAATTCCTGGGACAGGTTCGCTAGGATACAAGCGGACGTTGAAAGATACCCTTCCTCAATATCGGCGACCGGACGCCCGCGGTCTTCAATCCGGGACAAAAGATCCCTCATGTGGGCACGCACTGCCGGGACAACATGCTTCTCAATCCCCTCTTCAGTTCTATCTTCGGGATATTCATCCAGCTCCAGTGTCACCTTTCCGCTCAACTTCTTCCCGCGACCGCGAGGAGTGAACTCCCATTTGTGAACGTCCGCCTTCAAGGTCCCCTTTTCTCCGTAGATAAAGAACGCCCAGGGAAACTCCGGATCGGGGGCATCTCCCCACGTTCGATGATTCCAAACCACCTCGAGATCATCAAAGGCAAACGTCGCCGTCTGCGTGTCCGGTATGTTGGCGATGCTCTTGGTATCCACATAGATCCCACCGCTCGATGACACTCGCTTCACCTCGCCCAGCCCCAGCATCCAGCGGACCGCATCCAGCATGTGAATGCACATATCCCCTACAATGCCATTGCCATATTCCTTAAATCCCCTCCAGCCCCTCGGATGGACCACCGTATTATAGGGTCTCATCGGAGCGGGTCCGGTCCAGAGATCCCAGTCCAAATGTTCCGGCACCGGGGCCAGTGCTTTTTCTACCGAAGTTCGGCTTCGCATGTGATAATAGCAACAAATCTCGGCATGCCCGACATCGCCCAGCAACCCGGCATCAATCACCTGCTTCTTTGCATCTTGTAAGTGAGGAGTTGAACGTCGCTGAGTTCCAACCTGAACCACTCTCCCTTTCTTTCGTGCCGCATCAAAGATCGCCTGCCCTTCGGCAATATCGGCCGAGATCGGCTTCTGTAAATAGAGGTCCGCTCCCGCTTCGATCGCAGCTAACGCAGGCAGTGCGTGCCAATGATCAGGCGTATCAATCAGCACGACATCCGGCTTCTCTTGATCGAGCAGTTCCTGGTAATACTTAAAAGTCGGCGGTCTTTTTTTTGAAAGCTGCCTCGCTGCCACCAAATCCGCCGCCCCTCCCAACATCTTCGAATCTGCGTCGCAAAGCCCCACCACCTCGATAGGCGCCACCTGTACTAACCTCAACAGATCAAGCTTCCCATACCAGCCCGAGCCAATCAAAGCCACCCGCTTTTTAAGGTCACCAAACTCCCCATACTGTGCCCCGAGAGAACGGGAAGTTGCTATAAAAGGTGCCGCCGAAAAAGCCGCCGAACTACGAACAAATGAACGTCGATTCATGACTTCAGAGCATGAGGAATCCTTCGCCTCTTGTCCAACTAGATCACTGGACCACCTGCGTGATTGAGGCATCCTTCATGAATGAACTGGGAAAAAGTCCTCTTTGGAACGTGGTCATGCCAGCGCCCTTTCCACACCATCGCCTGGGCCTATCTTCTTCTCGCTCTCTTTGCCTGGTTCTTCGCTGACAGGTTGATCTTCCAACCTCCCGGCACCCCCTACCCCAAAGATCACACCTCCTTCAAAACTCTCGGCGAAGATCAGAAAAAAACGCGATTCATCATCAGCCTCCGTCATCGGGAATGCCCACCGAAAAGGGAGGCAACCACGCCATCGACTTAACGTATCATCATCTCACTTCCGATCTTGGAGTCGATCCCACTGACGTCATCCTCGTCGGACAATCGGTCGACTCCGGCCCGACCTACTGGCTTGCCTCCCGCGAAAAGCATCGCGCAGTCATCCTCATCTCGCCATTTCTAAGTGCTTTCCGAACCGTGATCCATCTTACCCGGCGATCGTTTCCCCAACCTCAAGAAAATCAAGAGATTTGACACCCCGCTCCTCGGCATTCACAGGGAAGATGATCAGATGATCCCCTTCGACCATGGTGAAAACTTTTCGAACTCTCCCCCTCAAAAATCAAAACTTTCTACCCGGTCTCAGATGCTGGACACAACGATATTTTCCTTCAGGCCACCTTCGATTTGGTGAAGCTTATGCAAGGGCTCCAATCATCGGAGGGCTTATGAACCCCCAAGCAATCAGCCGGTTGGCTTGACGAATGGTAACCAATGCCTAGCTTCGCGGCATGAACGAATCTTTGTGGCGCGTCCTTGATGGTGAGGGCAATGAGCAAGGCCCCTATTCTTTCCTGGATCTCCAGGGCTTTTACACCACCGGCAACATCAATCATGACACCATGATCTGGACCGAGGGGCTCGACCAGTGGGTTCCGGCTGGACGCGTTGAAGGACTCCTTCCCGACCTTCCCAAGATCGTCGAACTCGCACCCGCTCCGGTTCTCACTGCTGCCGCTCCCGTGCAAGTTGCACCCGTCGCCAGCATCAATCTCAGCCCCCAGATCTCCGGGGTTGCACTTCCAGGTGCTCCCGCGCCCGCTAGAAAAAATCCCGCACCCACTTGGGTGAGCATACTCACCATTGTCACAGGCCTCGCCGCCCTGATCTTATTCTTTCTCCCGTGGGTATCACTGAGCATGGACCTAAAGATCATGGGTGATGAAGGAAGGATCAAGACCATCTCCCAAACCGGAATCCAAACAATCACGAAAAGGATCTCTACTAATGACGAATTTCAAATTCCACTCAAGAAGCTTGGAATACCGGAAAAAGAGGCCGACAAGATGGTCGATGACGTGGCCAAAGAAATGGATGACGCAGACACGAACGATGGTCCTTACGACAGCTCGGCTCTTGTCATGATTTGTCTCATCGCAGTCGGCCTGGGACTCATTTTCGCTTTGATCGGCTT
>Ga0307999_1000630_pt1 | contig 9801 bp, 20 predicted proteins | sample Neamet1_FD_203158 | JGI IMG/M metagenome (GOLD analysis project Ga0307999, IMG submission 203158) | Marine microbial communities from water near the shore, Antarctic Ocean - #1 | ecosystem: Environmental > Aquatic > Marine > Unclassified | place: Southern Ocean | collected 2014-06-04 | reverse complement strand
GTTGGTAAAATTATCATTAAAGAATCTCTTGTACCATTCAATAAGAATGATGCAGACCGTGATTTAAAGGTAGCTGGTCAAACAGGTATTGTATGTAGTGTAGACGGTCAACCTATTTATAGGAAAACATTCTTTATTGGTGATGTGTCAGCACAAGATACTCTTGTAGCCCATGATAATGGTGAGGCAATCAGCCTTGCTAACAAAGGTAATACGGCTAAAGTCAACACAACCGTAACACCTGCAGAGGCTTTCGGTATAGGTGTTGATGATACTGAAGATGCAGTAGTTGAAATGGAAGAAGAATCCTTTGAACTATAGTAGTATGTAACAGGACAGGGAGCTTAATGCTCTCTGTTTCTTGTTTCACAGCTTGAGATAGTGCATAGTTACTCGTTCCAGCTAATAAACCTTTAAACAATGGTAAAAAAAGTTTTTATTCATGTGTCACACTGAAGAGGACATCATATAAGGCCTATTTACCACCTTTAAACTTATCACTAGTACTAGAGTGCTTATAAGTATAAATATAGCTAACGCAAGCAACAATGCAAGTGTTACTAGGTTATATTCTTACTATGTAGTATTAGTCTCTTCCTCTATAGGAAAATAAGCATATTACCCAGAATCTTAATAATCACTAAAACTAAATCGTTATGAGAAATACTAAAACTATGTTACTAAGTATATGTGTGTTTATTATCACAGTACTTATATTTAATACACTTGTATGGTATCTAGAAGATACTTGGACATTTAAAGAATGCTTTGCTCATGGTGCAACTATTGGTTTTTCAGTTATATTTGGCTGGTTACCTTCTGCTATAGTAGCAAGAGATTACTATGTACGTATTTAAGATAATTAAAATACACTGATTGATGGCACTAGAGATCAGTACAAATGTATGTGCCAATTATTAAGAAACGTGCCAACGTTAACGCTTGGCTAATGTGTCAGACATGAAGAGAAATTAGGTTGTTCCTAATACTGAATATAAGGGTAACGTGAGTTCGCCTCCTTTGATAAAGGGCTTTAAGCAATATAGAAGATAAGTGTTGCAATATCTATTCCTAACTATATACGGTGAAGTATGTAGGACAACCATTGACACTTGAAGCTGGATAAACTAGAGTGTCTTTTTTTTTATACTTATATGTATTCAATTTACATTAAAAGTATACCCAAAACTATAAATAATTACTAATCCATTACTAAATCATTACTAAACCATGCAAATAATAATCAATAACCCAGAAGCTTTTGTTACATACAAGAGAACAACAGGAATAGTATTACATACACCTGAAAACCATCAAGTCGTTAACTTCTTTAGCCATTTAGGTCATCGTAAAGTAAATCGTAATGACTTGGGTAGTCCTTCTATGTCAAAACTAGAAGAAGAACTTTTAACTAATGAGCATCTAAGAGCTATTGCCTATGAACATAACTTCATTGAAGTACATGATCAGGAAGTGGTAGACTTTCTTAAGTATGCTAATTCTTATAATTAATAAAACCTCTGAGATGAAGAAAATAATAGCTATAATATTATTAGGAGTGTTCTTAACCGGATGCTCCTCAACTCGTAAATGTAAAAGAACTCCAACATATGGTTGGTACAAATAATAAATCCTTAATACTAAAAATCATGAAAAAATTAATGAAATCTTTAATCAAAGTCTTATTCGTAATCATAATGCCTGTTACATATATCTATATATCTTATAATTGGTTTATGAATGATAACTTCTTAATACCTGGATTAGCAATGATCTTAATAGGCGTGCTAGTTACAGTCAATGCAGCATTTTATTATTCATTTATGAGTAATACTAAAATGTTTCCCGGTGTAACAGGAGAATTTGCACCTGTCGTTGGCCTTGGCTTAGGCTTTGATCGTGCATACTACACACATAAAATAATTATTCTAATACCATTTTGGGTATTAGAAATAACAACTTGGAATAAAAAGAAAAAATAAAATAGAAACCATGAAAGATATAAAATATAGTAAAAACGTATTAAGACTACAACTAGTAACGTTAGCAATGATGTTATTTGTACTTGTAGCAAGTGCCCAATCAGAAAGCAGAGAGTTACAACCAACAATTAAAACAGCTTTTGCTACACCTGATGGGTATGAAAGACACAACCAAGATGATTATTCTACTTGGTTGGTTAATCATCCATTAAAGGAAGATATAATAGTAAAATATTATGATGGTCGTATAAAGACTAATAACAATGTATATGCAGCTGTATTTAATTATGACATTGGTGAGAAAGATCTTCACCAATGTGCTGATGCTGCAATATATTTAAGAGCAAGCTATCATTATTCAACAGGACAGTTAGATAAGTTAAAGTATAGATTTACTAATGGTTATCAATCTAGTTATATTGGTTACCTCAACGGTGATAAAATCAAACTTCTTGCAAGTGGTACTGATGTAAGAACATTCAAAGGTAAACCTCGTAAAGATAGTTGTACTACATTTAGAAAATGGTTAGACCAAGTCTGGATGTATGCGGGTACTTACTCTGTAGAAAAATATGACACTCAATCTGTAGACATATGGGAAATGAAACCAGGTGATTTATTTGTTCAAGGAGGATTTCCTGGACACATAATTACTGTAGTTGATATGGCTCAAAATGAAGACGGACATGTAGTATATATGCTTTCACAAAGTTATATGCCTGCTCAAGAGAATCAAATCTTAGTTAATCAAGCAACAGGAGGAGTATGGTATTCATTAGATGATATGAGCTTTGTTGATACACCTGAATATACTTTTGAAACTAGTCAATTAAGAAGATTTACACAATAAAAGGCTCACCAGTGAACCACTAACAGTACCAAAGCTTATATACTATATATTATACTAGTATATAGGCCTTGTATTGTACTTAATTAATTTACACACTAACATGGCAAAAACATATCATATAGAACCAGAGATTATATTGGAACTGTTTAAAGAAGGAATAAGAGATAATACATTTGATCAGCACGGTAATGGTAATAACATAGTAAATATTATTACTAGAGAGTTACCGGATCATGCTATAGAAAGCATAGTAAATCTTATGTTATTAAAATCTAACTATAAAGAAGTTAAGATTAAAGACTATGTAAAAGTAAAACAAACATCTTATCATGTTGGTAATCAATATGAAATAGATGTTATGAAAGACATGGGTCTTATGCATGCAGATGGATCAGTATATGGTATAGTAACCGGTGACACTTCGTGGAGTGCATCTGATCCTTTCAATCCATTCTATTCTAGGATAAAGGTTGACTTGTTATATCATGATGCTGATAGAAATATAGTAGCTAGTCCAAATGAATTTTCTCCAATGGCTCTTACAAAAATAACAAAAAACAGTATTAATTATTTTAAAAACAATAACAATGGCAAAAATATCAATGAGCTTACTAAAGAAGGAACAGGAAACCTTTAAAACTCAAAATGAGTATCAACACTTTGGACCATATATGGTTAATAAATATGCTATCAATGATCTTAATCTACTTAAAGAATTAGATCATAATATGGCCATGCTACGTTTAATTAAAGATCATGTACAAGAAGACAACAACTTCAAGTAGATTTGGAATAGTCAAACATCATGTCATGACTGACCCTGAATTATCAGTGCAAGCTAAAGCTTTATATAGTGTATTATGTTGTTATGCTAATAAAAATAGATTATGTTGGCCATCAATCAGTACATTAGCTGATGATCTTGACACAAGTCAATCTAGCATAAAGAGATGGATAAAAGAGCTAAAATCTCATAATTACATCAAAAGAATAGGTAGAAAACTGACAATCATATGAAGCGTTAGCTATATATATGCTGTTTATTTTCAACTGTTCAACAGATTAAATCAATTATCTTGTCTCAAGGCTAATTAAATCATATATCTTTACAATAACAATTAAAGATAATGATAATACAATTACCCAATGGACGCATAATAGAATGTTCTCTTGAACAGTACCTTTCTCTAACAGATCAAGAATATAAAGATCTGAATGGTTTAAGTACTTCTTATACTAAAGAAGTTAGTGATCCATTTTATGGTAAGTTCTCTAAAGAAAGTAAAGCTGAAATAGAAGCTATAGAATGCATAGAAGAATATGAACCTGCTTTACATGAGATAGATTCTTTTGAAAAGCTTGAAGATCCATACTTTCACTCAGACGATACATAAATTATAAATACATACTATACAATTCTAAGAGTTACTTAACAGTAGCTCTTTTTTTATTTAAATAATTACTAAATCCTTAATAAAACATATATGCTAACAGAAATCCAACTTCAGAAGATTAAAAGTAATGATACAGAAGTATTATTAAGTCAACGTAAAGAACGTTATGAATATCTAGGCCTCCTAGATGAATACCAACTCCACCCAGACTCAATTATTAATAACTTTGAATATACTAAGTTGAATCCTTATCAGCATTTCTTGTTTAAAAGAGTATTGCACGGTATTAATGTATATACACCTGAAGAAGCAAATAAATTGCATTGGGATAAGAAGAGACGTATTTCTAAAGTATGGAAACGTGGTCAAAGAGAAATCAATGCATGGAAACAAACAATTTGTAATAAGAAAATTAATGCTTATCTTAGGACAACATTCCAACACTCTCCATTAGCAATGTATATGGCTAGCATTCCAGCTGAAGAAACATTGGATGATTATAAAAATAAATTCACATTTAAGGATTTAGATATAAAATATGAAGACGTAATATTAAAGTTTATGTCTTTAGGTTTACTACCTAGAAACTTTTTTACAATCCAACCCAATGTTAACCAAGAAAAAATTATGTAGCAATTGTAATACTGAGCAGTTTATCTGGAAAAATGATAAAGGCAATAAGTATTGTAAACATTGTTGGTATAAAGCTAAAAGTATAGATGCTAAACCACTAAAGAGAACACCAATAAAACAAAAGTCAAAGAAAATGCAAGTCATGGATTCTGCTTACAGTAAACTTAGAATAAAGTTTCTTGAACAGAACCCTATGTGCCAAGCAGCTTTGCATTGTTGTACTGGTGCCTCAACTGATGTACATCACAAGAAAGGACGTGGTGAATATCATCTAGTGGTTAGCACCTGGCTTTCAGCATGTAGGTCGTGCCATATATATATTGAAGAGCACCCAAAAGAGGCTAAAGAACTAGGTTTATCAACAGATAGAATATGAAAAATGATAAAAAAGACAGGCTAATTAAGTTTGCAGCGTGGTTAACAGTATTAATAATAACAATTATATTATGGGGGACAATCTTAAAAATACTTCTTTAAAAACTAGAGAGGTAGTACAGGCTGAGGCATTAACAATAGCAGAAAAACACAAAAGGTGTGGTTTAGCTATATCTATGGGTGTAGGTAAAACAAGGATAGCAATACAACACTTGCAAAAACATTTTAATCACTTAATAGAAGTCTTGGTAGTTGTACCAAAACATTCAGTTACTCAATCTTGGATGGATGAATTAGAAAAGTTAAACCTTCAAGATTTAGTTAAACATATAACGTTTACTACCTATCTATCTTTAAAGAAAAAGAATCCTAATGACTATGATATAGTATATTTAGATGAGTGTCATTCACTTAAGATTAATCATGAATTGTTTTTGTCAAGATTTACAGGAAAAATTCTTGGTCTTACTGGTACTCCACCAAGAGACTCTTTTTCAGAAAAGGGAAAGATGGTAAATAAGTATTGTCCTATTAAATATAAATTTAGTGTAGATGAAGCAACCGGCTCTAATATTCTTAATGACTATAAAATAGTTATACATGAATTGGAACTATCAAAGCTACCTTCTTTAAAAAAGAAGAATAAGGCAGGTGGTCACTGGTATACTACAGAAGTTAAAGATTATAACTACTGCACTAATAGACTGAGAGAAGCGTTAAATCCAAAACAGATGCAGTTTGCTGCTATTATGAGGATGAGAGCTCTTATGGACTATAATACTAAGGAAAATTATGTTAGAAGTATATTAAAACAGATTGATGCAAAATGCATAGTCTTTGCTAATACACAGAAACAAGCAGATAAGCTTTGCAAACATAGTTATCACTCAGGCAATGATCAATCAAATGAGAATCTAGAACTATTCTCTGATGGTAGGATCAATCAGTTATCATGTGTTCTACAATTATCAGAAGGTGTAAGTATCCCAAATTTAAAAGCAGGGATAATAATGCATGCATATGGTAATGAAAAGAAAACAGCACAAAGAATTGGTAGATTACTAAGGTTAAATCCCAGTGAGGTAGCAGTTTGTCATATATTATGTTACAAAAATACTAAAGATAGTGATTGGATTGCATCAGCACTTAAATCATTTGATCAAACAAAAATTAAATACTATAATCCTTTAAATAAATAATCAATGATACACTTAATTTACATATTAGTAGCTTTAGCTCTAGGAGGAGCAGGCGTGAAGTTAGGAATGACTTTAGGAAAAGCAATAGGCAGATCAAGCTTAAAAAATGATCTTAATAAGCTAACAGTCAGACAAACATTAAATTTTAAACGTAATAAATACTTAAATATATAGTTATGGGCAGAATGAAAGAAATATTTATAGACCAACAAAATGAAGAGCATAATGGAAGTCATGATGCAATGATACATAGTTTATCTAGACGTGCAATAGAAGAATATATTACTGAAGGTGATACACCTTGTCCAAATTGTAGTCAACCTTCATTGTTACGCAATGAATCAAATGCTAAGTGTTTGGAATGCGGTCAAGAATTTACTTATAATGGTAATAGTTTAAGATTTTTATAATGAGATATAACAAAGAAGATGGTGATTTTATATTAAGTATAGAATATACCCATACAGCAGGTGAAGAAATGGTACATACTGAATCAAATGGAGATCCTGGAACACCAGGCTATCCAACAGTTGTTGAAATTACTGCAATATACACTGCAGCAAAAGATGAAAATGATAATGACGTTATGATTGATATATTGTCTATTGCAGATCTTTTATCAGATGAATTTAATGATTATTCATCTTTAGAAGATGAAATATTAGAGTATCATGAGAGATAATAAAACAAGAATTATTAACCGTAAAACTTATACATTCATAAAAGGTAAATGGATTAATGAAAGATCTAATAGTGAATTAGATCCACATGACCCAGATTACCGTGAAGTATGGGACATACCCAAATTAACTTAGATATGGCAAATGATACACCATTAGAAATGGCAAATGAATTAGTAGAAAAACATTTTGATATATATCAACATACAGGTCTAGCTGTAGAGCATGCATTATTAACACTAGATTATTTACTTTTAGGTAAATTCAATAGTATGGAAAGATACTTTCATTATGAAGTTAAAAAATTACTAGAAAACCCTTTAACAGAATACAAACTTTAATATGGCAAAGAAAAAAAAAGAAAAACAAGTTAGTGACTTAGGAAATTATATGCTAAAAGATCTTCATAAAAAAGCTAAAGAATTAAAAGATCTAGAAACTGCATCAGCTGCATATTATGCAAGAAGAAATGAAAAAAGATATGAAGGTTGTTTATACACCTTAATATTTGGTGCATTCATTTTTACATGTTATGCTTTATATTATTTAATAACAGTGTAATGGAAATAGTAATATCAGATGCAGGAGATGAACAACCTGGCAACCATATAATAATAACAATATGAAAGATAACTTATTTATAAAAGCATCTATTAAAGATGGAGAGTTACATTTTCCTATAAAAGCTACAGGAACTAAGTTTAAGAAGTTCCTGAATCAGTTACCTGATGACTCTAAGTTAGAGATCTTTATAGGAGTAAGCGGTGATAAAGGTAGTAATCCACAGTTGGCTAGGATACATGCAATGATTAGAGAAATAGCACAAGAAATTGGCTATACTTTTATGGAAGCTAAGATGAGGGTTAAAAGAGCTTCAGGTTTATGCTTTGTAAAAGATAAGCAAGAGTACTGTAAATCTTTTGGGGATTGTGATAAAGATGAGTTAAATTTAGCAATACAAGCATGTGTAGAAATAGGAGACTTTAATGGAATGCAGCTAAGATAGTAATTAAACCACCTTTAATGTAGATGCTAATTTATTTACTTCATCAGCTAATTCAGGTGAAATATCACCACCTACAATTTTAGCAGTCATAGCTTGTAGTTCAGCACCATCATATTCAACTTCTTTTTCAGTAGCTAAGCCTTGTGCATTAGCTTCATACTTAAAATATTGAACCAAAGCAAATAAAGTATACATCTCTTGCTCCCACTCATCAAGTATGATATCAGATTGTCCTTTTTTATGATCATGGGACATTAACGTTGTAAATTTTTGAATAGTTTCTGGTAATCTTAGTTGATCTTCAGTTGAAGAAGCAATTATTTTCTTTGATGTAATTTTTTGTAATGAATCAATAAAAGAAGGATTAATTTCAAGATTCTTTATGGTTTTAGTATAATCATAAACATAAACGGTACGTTTTCTTAAATCTTGATCTGCCATAATAAATAGTTTAGTTAACAAATATAACAATAATAAATGGAAAATATAGAAATAGATATAACAAATCTTAGAGACAGCCTTAATAACAAGCTTAAGGTTAGCGGATGGTATAAGATGCTATCCCCTTACATTAATGGTTTAAGCTTTGATCATATAGTAAATACTCTAGTAGAAAATGTAGAAAAAGGTAAAAGGTTTACACCTAGGTTTAAAGATATATTTAATGCATTCTATGAATGTCCTTATGATGATCTTAAAGTAGTAATAGTGGGTCAAGATCCATATCCACAACTAGGATCTGCAGACGGAATGGCTTTTAGCTGTAGTAAGAAAGGTAAAGCAGAAAAATCTTTACAATATATTCTTAAACAAACTATAGGTGATTATACTGACACAGGTAGAGCTATGTATACACCAGAGGAATGTGATTTAAGACGTTGGGCTAACCAAGGTGTATTATTAATTAATACTGCATTCACTGTAGAAGTTAATAAGATTGGTTCACACTATGGTATATGGAAATCTTTCTCAGAATATTTATTTGATAATCTTAATAAGCATAAACCCAATACTATATTTATATTGATGGGTAAAAAAGCTGAAGAATGGCAAATATATATGGGCAATCAAAAAATATTTAAAGTAACTCACCCGGCATCTGCAGCATATAGAGGGGGAGAATGGGACAGTAAGGATGTCTTTAATACAGTAAATGCAGAATTAATAAAGCAAGGTAAAACTTGTATAAACTGGTAATAATACCTATATTTGTAACTATAAAACCAAACCTAAATGCTTAATCTTCAAGAAGATACACTAAATATTCAAATTAAAGAGTTTAAGGAAAAAGTACTGGAAACCTTTGGTACAAGCATATTTATTTATGTTAGAAAGGAAACCAATTTAAACTTTGAACTTTCTATGATGGCTGAATGTACTATAGCAGCAATAAAAAAACATCATCCTGAATTTGATCACATAACATCATTGACAGCAAGACGCAGACCAAGGGAATATTTAGCATATGTACAAGCTTTAGCATATATAGCATATAAGGATGGACAATCCAAAACTGCTATAGGCCGTTTCTTAAAAAGAACACATGCTACTATAATTAACTCTATTACAATGGTGGAGAATGCTTTAGAAACCAATGATACTAAAATACTTGTAGCAATTGATAACATATTAAAAGAAATAGAAAATGTGGGAACTGTTCCAGAAAATCTTAAGAGAGAAGT
>Ga0307999_1000628_pt1 | contig 9824 bp, 10 predicted proteins | sample Neamet1_FD_203158 | JGI IMG/M metagenome (GOLD analysis project Ga0307999, IMG submission 203158) | Marine microbial communities from water near the shore, Antarctic Ocean - #1 | ecosystem: Environmental > Aquatic > Marine > Unclassified | place: Southern Ocean | collected 2014-06-04 | reverse complement strand
AGTGATCTTCATCTCCTAAAATATCAGATAATACAGCAAATGCTCCAGACTCATCAGTAATTAATCCCATTGCAATTCCAGATACAGGTCTTTTCAATTGAATACCACCGTCTAATAATGCCATTGTCCCAGCACATACAGTCGCCATTGAAGAAGAACCATTTGATTCTAAAATTTCAGAAACTAATCTAATTGTATAAGGATTTTCATCACCTGTTGGTAACATGTTCTTTAATGCTCTTAACGCTAAATTACCATGTCCAATTTCTCTTCTTGATACACCTCTAATTGGTCTTGCTTCACCAGTAGAAAATGGAGGGAAGTTATAATGTAACATGAATTTTTCAAAACGTTTGTCTTGAGCAGAATCAATCATTTGTTCATCTAATTTACCACCTAAAGTTAAAGATGTTAAAGATTGAGTTTCACCTCTTGTAAACAATGCCGATCCGTGAGCAGATGGTAAATAATCAACTTCTGACCAGATTGGTCTAATTTGATCAAAGTTACGTCCATCTAATCTAATTCTTTCATGTAAGATTACTTGTCTTACTGCCGCTTTCATTGATTGTTTAAAATAAACACTAATGAATGGTGATTGAATTGCTAATTCTTCTTCTGATAAAGAATCAATATAATCTTGTTTTACTGCATCAAATAATTCACTTCTTGTTTCCTTTGAAGCTAATCCTTGTCTTGCAACAGCCATACATTTGTCATAAGTTCCAGTTTTCACTAGCTCTCTTACGTCATCATTATGATTTTCGTGATTATATTCTCTTTTAGTTAAAGATTTTTCAACACCTGAAGCTAAATCAATTTGAAATTCACATTGTTTTTTAATTGCAATATGAGCAAATTTGATAATCTCAACCATTTCTTCTTCAGAAATCTCAAGCATTTCACCTTCAACCATTACTATATTCTCAGCTGTACCAGCAATCATACAATCTAAATCAGATGCATCATACTGTTCAAAAGTAGGGTTAGCAATTAATTTACCATCAATTCTACCAACTCTTACTTCAGACATTGGTCCGTTAAAAGGAATATCAGAAACTGCAATTGCAGCAGATGCAGCAAATCCAGCTAATGAATCTGGCATGTTAACACCATCAAATGATATTAATTGCATCATTAATTGTGTATCTGCGTGATAATCAGAAGGGAATAAAGGTCTTAACGCTCTATCTACCAATCTCATTATTAATATCTCATCATCAGAAGGTCTAGCCTCTCTTTTTAAGTATCCACCAGGAATTTTCCCGTTAGCATAGAATTTCTCTCTATAATCAACAGTTAATGGTAAAAAATCTACACCATCTTTAGCACCTTTGTTAGATACTACTGTTGCTAAAATCATAGTTCCACCAGCTCTTAAAACAATAGAACCATCTGATTGTTTAGCTAATTTTCCTGTTTCAATTGAAATCTCAGTACCGTTACCGATATCAATTGTTTTTGTTATTACATTCATAATTTGTGTTTTGCGTGCTAGGGGCTTCTTTTATCCTAACACTTATGTTTATTTGTTATTTACTCAATTAATTAGTTAAATTTTACTAAAACTAATAGGGTTTAAAACAAAAAAGGCAATCGAATAAATTCAAATGCCTTTTAAAGTTTTATTTGCTAAAAAGAATCAAATTATCTTCTTAATGCTAATTCTTTAACAATAGCTCTATATCTGTTGATATCTTTCTTAGTTAAATAATCTAATAAACTTCTACGCTTACCAACCATTAACTGTAATGCTCTTTGTGTTCCGTAATCTTTACGGTTTTTCTTTAAATGCTCAGTTAAGTGAGCAATTCTGAAAGTAAACATTGCTATTTGACCTTCTGCACTTCCTGTATCTTTAGCACCTTTACCGTGCTTAGTGTACATTTCATTTTTTTCTTCTTGTGTGATATACATTCCAATATTGTTTTAAATGATTATTATGTAATTTGGGTGCAAATATAAGGTTTTTATTTTGATTAAATATATTTATTGTTTTTTTTATTCAAAAACTTAAGAACCTCACCATGTTGAATGATATGACAAACTTTATAATGTGATAAATAAGTAAATGCATAAGGACAATCAATACAAAAATCGGTATTTTCACCTTTAATAAAAATGGCGTCAAACTCTAGATTCCCAAGTAGGTCGAAGCGACTAATACTATAATTGTTTTCTATTTTAGTTGATTCAATATTAAACCAAGACCCTGCACCTTGCCCTGCTAACCATTGAGATGTAGATGGGATATGCAACGGTTTACTTGATTCTAATATGATGCCTACTGTTGTACGTTCTACCATATAGGTTTAGGTGTTAATATTTTATTTTTTGTAAGCGGATGGTTTTCTTTTGTGAGTACGTAGTATTGCTTACTTTGATTTATAGTTCTAATGTTAAATTTAGGTGAAGCTGAAATAGTATAAGGTAAGGTTAGTTTAAGCTTCATGATCCAACATGTAGTTGAAGCTTTAGTAACTTGAGATACAAATCTTGAACAATTCGTCCCTCTAATATATAAAGGACCATAGTTGATCGTTCCTTTATCTTGCATTGCTATTGCCTTGTCTGTCGCTTTTTCTAAATCTATCTTATAATAAGATGAAGCCCAAAGTTCACCATCACCATGGCATGCTTTTTTATTTTGCAATTCATTCATTAACATTTCAATGTTTTGAATTTTTCCATCTTTAACTTCAGCTTTAGTTGTTAATTTTAACTCTGGGTCTGTATCATAAGATCTTACTCGACCTTTTTTTACTGGTGTATGATATCTACCAAAATCATAATATTTATATTCTAATGTGTCAAAGTTTACTAATACAAAAGCGGAATGGCCTACCGTATAGTATCCCTTTTTAATAAACCCAAGCCAACGCATAGGAATATCATACCATTTTCCTTCTTTGGCTACTTTTGTATTTGGCCAAGCCAATGCTATTATTGCACCTTTTATTGACATTTTTAGATGAAAGTTAGTTTTTCTATTGTTTCTGTATGCTCTTTATAAGATTTATATTTTATTGTCGCATAATTTCCAAATGATTCTATTTGAGTTGTACTAATAGTTTCTATAGGAGATGTTTCATTACTATATTTCATTAAAGTCGGTTCATTCTCTGTACTAAGTTCGTGAAATCTGAAAATAGAATCCGAATTTAAGTCACTTGGTATAAATTGATCAAAAATAGTTTTTTTATGTAGTACTTCTTTTGCATTGTATAATGTTGATGAAGACCAAATATGTGATGAATTTGGATCTAACTTTTTAACATACCTTATGTTACCATCCCATTTTAACTGAGTTAATGATCTGGTATCATCAATAATATCAATAATTATTAATGTAAAAGGTTCAATACCAGTTAAGTTATAGTTGTTTACTAAATCTTGAGTTGATTCATTTTTAAAGAAGTCTAATACTATTAAGCCTCTGCTTTTTATGTAATGTCCTGTTGGTGTGTGTTTTTCAAATGCTCCGTTTAATAAGCAAAGTGTTCTTTTGTTGTCGGTTACACCAACCCAAGTCCCATTCTTAGAACTGTCTTTTGGGAAAAGTACTTGAGTATTGTCCAGTTTTTCAATTTTAGGAACCAATGCACTAGCTCTATTTATACTTTCGTCTCTGTTAGATGTTAAAATATAGTCAAACTGTCCTTTTGATAAATACGTTACTGTGCACATAGTTTTTTATTATTTCTTAAAGTTGAGGGCGCAATTCCTAAGCTACTATTTAATTCAATATGACTATAAGTAACTTGCATTGCAATTTTAATTATTGCTAAATGATGCACTGTGTGGTCTAAGGCGTATACAATTTCTCTTCTACAAGATGATTTACTTTTTACATTATTGTTTTTAGTTAAACCATAATTAGACTCAATTAATAACTCCTTTTCTAAATTGTAACCTTTTAATCGTTTAATAATATTTTGTAATTCATTTATTACAAGCTCTTGATTAACTTCTAATTCTAAATTTCTAATCCTATTATCATAATCAACAGTACTTAATTTATATCCTTTGTCAAATTCAATATAAAATTCAATGACGTGTCTAACATGCTGTCCAATGGTTGACAGGTTTAAAACTTTTAATTGATCTGTATATTCTTTTTTATTCAGTGATTTAATTAAATCAATGAGTTGATTTAGAATGTGTTTTGAATTTGATATTATTTCCATAATGTTATTAAAAATGCTTTAATTATTTTTAAACAGTAGAAATTAAATATTTCTACATTTCAATTGGTCAGACAAATTTAGATAATATTAGTATTAAAAAGTGTCGGGTGTTTAACAAAACTAGTACTTATCTCAGAATGAGTCTTAAATATAATGAAAAAATAGATTTTATAAATCATTAATTTACAGTGATACTAAATCTAGGATTACTTCTAGCTCTAATTTCTAAACACCTTGGCGCAAAAGTTAAGGTATTGTAATCAATTATTAATTCTTCAAGTCTACGTAGTTTACAAAAATCATTTTTTAATGTAATCGCATTACCAGCATTTGAAATGTTTAATCTGATTAAACTAGAAATGTCATAAAAACTTTGAGGAATTTTTTTTAATTGATTTTGATTAATGAATAAGTCTGTCAAAGCTAATCTACCAATCTCTTGTGGTAAAAATTCTAATCTATTATATTCAGCATATAGCTGAGTTAAATTTTCAAGATTACAAAGTTGGTCAGGTAATTCAATTAATTGATTATAACCAATTTTTAGAATTTCAAGGTGCTCTAAATCTCCTATAGATTCAGGTAATCGGTCAATTTTATTTGTTCTTAAGGATAATTTTTTAAGTGCTTTTAAATGGCCAATTTCATCAGCTATATCTATAATTTCATTATTACTAAGAATTAATTTTTCTAAGTGTATTAATTTTCCAATATCAGAAGGGATTTCGGTGATTTTATTATTGTTTAAATTTAATATTTTCAGGTTTTCCATTTCAAAAACTACAGCAGGAATTTTTGTCAAATTTTGATAACTTAAATTTAATCGTGTAATCTTTTTTTGATTATTTTTTACTTCATCTAAATTGTTAACGACATGACAACTCAATATGGGAGTAAGGAAAAATAGGAGGTATATTATTTTTGAATAATAACGCATTCAAGCCTATTTAATAATTATTTTTTTCGTTAATATATCAGTTAAAGTTGTTATTTTTAAAAAGTAAACTCCTGTATTTAAATTATCTATTGTTATCATGTTTGACGACATATTTGATGAATCAAAAGTGTTTATAATTTTCCCTGAGATATCAAATAGATCAATTTTTGATATTGATTGAATAGAATTAAACGTTAAGTTTATAATACCATCTATTGATGGATTAGGGTAGATAGAAAATTTATTTTGATCATATTTATCGTCATTAATTCCCAATTCACTCCAAACATTTTCAGCATCTGCACCTCCCCAAATTAGGGTCGCTAAATAGGCATTGTCAATAAATGGATTTCTGTTGCCTTGTGTGTTGTAAATCGTATTATTTCTAGTTCTTTCAAAATCACTAACAGGATCGTCTATGTTCCATTCTAGTAATAAATTAACCATGTTTAAGTCAATAGAAACAGGAGTTCCAGTGCATGCATTTGCAGGTTTACAACGGGTTGTATATCTAACATACATATACATGTAGATTCTAGCAACATCACCTTTCCATTCATCACCAGGGTACCAGTTAGAACCTGACGTTCCTGCATTTCCTGAATCAGTAGTAAATTTTCTACTCGCTCGAGTACCATTAAATCCAACATCTGCAGGTCTTAGGTTGTGGGCATCTGCTCCTGCTCCAGAAGTTCCAAGAGATGGACTTGCTAATGATTTAGGGAAAACATGTTCTCTATTCCATTCGTTACTTTGGGCACCACCACTAAAATCTTTGTCACGTGTTCTGTCGTTAGTCTCATCTGCATCAGTATCATCCCAACCGTAAACTAAAATAACATCTTCAGGGTTAGTAGGGTCTAAATCAGATACTTTTAAAACATTTAAAGCTTGAGAGTAACTAATTTGATTAGTGTGTGTTGCTGTTATTTTTGATGTTAATTCACTTTTTAATGACATTCCTGTCAAATTTAAATTAACACCATTATAATATGCCGGTATTTGGGCATTTAAAGTTACCGCCAATAAAATGGCAATTATAGATAGAAATTTCTTCATTTAAAAAGCGTATTTTATTAAAGGTACAATTTTTAAAGCATATTAAACTCCTTAGTTACTTTAGTATCACCTTTTAGCATAGATTCTAAGTTTTTAAAATCATATAAATCGTGATCTAGCATGTGAGTAGGAGAAATGTTTTTTAAGGCTGTAAACATAATCTCTTTACGTTGTGGGTATTTTTCAGCCCAAGTATTCAACATTGCTTTAGTGACTTGACGTTGCATATTAGGTTGTGCACCACATAAATCACAAGGTATAATAGGGTATTCTCTAATTTCTGATAATCTAACAATATCAGCTTCTTTCACATAAGCTAAAGGACGTAATACTTCAAAACGACCATCATTGGTTTTATATTTTGCAGGCATTGTTTCAATTTTCCCAGCAAAAAATAAATTTAAGAAAAATGTTTCTAAAATATCTTCTCTATGATGTCCAAGCATTAATTTATTACAACCTAAACGTTCTGCTGCTGAATATAAATTACCACGTCTTAATCTAGAGCAAAGGCTACATGTTGTTTTACCTTCAGGTGTTTTGTCCATTACAATACTATAAGTATCTTCTTCTAGTATTTCAAAATCAACACCAACACCTTTAAAATAGGCAGGTAAAATATGTTCTGGAAAACCAGGTTGTTTTTGATCTAAATTCACGGCTATAATCTCAAAATTGAATACAGAAGCTTTTTGAATTTGCATCATGATGTCAAGCATAGTGTAACTATCTTTACCACCAGAACAACAAATCATTAATTTATCTCCATCTTGAATCATATTAAATTCATTGATGGCATTCCAAACCGTTTTTTTAATTTTTCGGTTTAATTTTTCTTCTTCTTTTTCTAAATCAGTCATTTTGTTTCCTAAATTGGAGTACAAAAATACGAATACAATTTTGATTTAGCAATTAGGTATTAAGTTTTTAAATTATTTTTAAGATAGGTTGATTTGATATTACAATTATTATAAAAAAATAGAGCTATACTTTTAGCTTCCAACTTCCCATGATTTTTAAGATATCATATTTCAAATTAGACCTTATTTCACGCTTACCAATTCCTTTTCCAAATTGATTGTCATAATTTGTTTCAGCATGTCTAATGTGTGCTTCAACTGCTAAATCAATCATTTTTGTGTCAAATTGTTTTGCATTTGCAGTTCTACCGACTCTACCACTATGTTTTAAACACGCATGTTTTGCTATTTCTACATCTCTGTTTGTGGGGCAGTTAGGATAACGATTTTTAATCGCTTTAGAAAATTCTACAATATAGATTTTGTCATCTATTTCACGTTTAGTTGCTGCTTTTATATTTGAAATAGCTCTTTTTTCTTTATCCGCATCACATTCTTGTTTTGCTAATGCAATTGAGCTTAATTCTATAAATTGACCTTTACGTTCATAGCGCTTTCGTCTAGGGTTCCATTGTTGAACAATTCCACAACGTGAGCTGTGTTTTTTTGACCGCCTAGTCATAGCAGCATCACCGGAAGGTAAAAAAGAAAAACTTCTGAATGTAGAACATTTTAGACAAGTACCTTTGTTTTTTTCAGTTTCAGCTACATAGTGTTGACCTTTTGCAATTGCTTTATAGCATTGATTACAAACTAAGGTTTCTTTACGTGTAAGGAATATATTTTGAGATTGTGTTGCCAATTATTTTTGTTAATTTGAAAAATAAAACTTTAAACTAAATAAGCTTTTTCATTAGCTCCAAATTCAACAATAATATTGTCTTTAATGGTAGTCGTAATATCTAACCCAACATAGTCAGCTAGAATAGGGTAACGTCTATGTGTTCTATTAACTAAAATTGCTGTTTTTATAGTTTTTACAGGCTGCTGTAAAATTCTTGATGTGGCGTGAATTAAGGTAGAACCAGAATTGATAACATCATCTACTAATATTACTGCTTTATTTTCTAATTCATTATCAGTGATAGTTAAATCTATAGAGTGATTTAATGGATTGGATTTATTGACAGAAATTTCAAACAAATTAATTCCTTTTGGAAAAGAGCCTTTTGATATTTGATTTAGCTTTATAACTAACCGTTGTGCAAATTGATAACCATTCCCTTTAATTCCACCAATTAATAATTGTGATTCATTAAAAGAATTTTCATAAATTTCATAGGCAATTCTTTCAATTTTTTGTTCAATTTGGATTGAATTTAATATTAATGTTTCCATATTATTTTATGCTTCTTTCGTTAAATATAATAAAGCCGTAGCTTAGTCTGAATGAGAATGTACTTTTTTGAGTGCCTTGACCATAGTAGTCGAGTGTTGCTCTTAAAGGACCAATTAATGTGTGATAAATTAATGAGACAGAAGCAGCTTCATAAGCTGTTAAGAATAAAGGGGAGTACTCTGCTTGGCCATTATTTTCATGAATATTCTTCAAGGGTTGAAAATAATAGGCTTCAACTCTAAGGTCTATTTTGTCTTTTAATGTGAATATATTAGTTAAGCCAATTGAAAAATATTGTTGAGCTCTATAATTGGGATTGAAAATAGTTTTGGAGTCTGCAAAAGGGTTGAATTGTTCAGTTGATATAATAGTTGATGTATAATTCCCTAAAAAAGGTTTAAAAGCATAGTATCCTTCTAAATTAATTCCAACTCTGTAAATACCTTTTTGGATGAAAAAATTCTTGTATTTCACCTTAGCGTAAAACCAATTTCTAAAAGTATTGTCTAATAGTTCATCATTTATAGCAGTTGACCCAGGGGTTCCTTTCTCTACAGCATGAACAAATCTTGTTTTAATTTCTAGGAATGATCCAGCAGATGCAAATTGTTTTCTATTTAAATTGTTTCGTGTATAGGTTAAACCTGGTGTGTAAGATAAAATTGAAGTAAAATCTGTTGTGTCTTTGTTTGTGAAATTTTTAGTTTGATAGTAGTCAAATTCATTTATTCCATTTTTAAAGTCTAAAACAAGTTTTCCTTTTAATAAAACTGGAAGATTGAATTTAATACCCCAATATCGTTCGTTTAAGACTAAGAAAGAAGGTTTAGATTCTTCAAAAAATGTGGTAAATGATGTAAAGTAGTCCCACCTGTTCATAACGAAAACAGGTTCTAAATAGGAGTAGTTTCGAGTTGGTAAATGAAGTTTTAAGCCTAACTTTATAGACCCATAAAAATTTCCAAAATATGCATTCGCATAAATATTTATTGGTGTTACATTAAAGTTTGAATATGATAAACCGATAAACCCTGTATTAACAGGTTTTGAAGAGAAGATACCGCCAACTTTTGCTTTAAAAGCTTTTTGTTTTCTAATTTGAGTTACTAAGGTTTGGGTAGAATCTGAATTATGTTGAATTGTTGGGAAAATTGACAAAATTAAATCATCTTGATAAAGGTTTAAAAAACGTTTTTTTAACGTTAAATAATCTATTTTTTGATTTCTCTTATCTTTTAATAATTTACGTTTTATATATTGATTTTCATCTTGTCCTAGTCCTATTGTTTTAATGTCTGTAATGTTTAGTTTTATTTTTTGTTTCTTATATGCATTTCTTTTAGCGTCTAACGTTTGTTTAATTGTTCGTTTTTCGATTGATTTATGTAATGAATCAATTAAGCTTAATGTAGATTGATATCCAATTTCTATTGCTTCCTGAG
>Ga0307999_1000625_pt1 | contig 9840 bp, 3 predicted proteins | sample Neamet1_FD_203158 | JGI IMG/M metagenome (GOLD analysis project Ga0307999, IMG submission 203158) | Marine microbial communities from water near the shore, Antarctic Ocean - #1 | ecosystem: Environmental > Aquatic > Marine > Unclassified | place: Southern Ocean | collected 2014-06-04 | reverse complement strand
GATCCGGATAAGGAAGCAGCTGCAGGAAATCTTCCAGAACACCCTCCTGCTCTACTCCAACGTCCACGCGGGCGCGATCCAGTTGAGCCAGAAGTCGGTCACCGAGATCCTGATCCACTTCGGACCCCCCAAATACGAGGGCGAGTACGAGCAGATCACCCAGCTGGTCCGGGCAATCGAGGCTGCCGACTCCTGGGAAGTGGGCCAGGCCGACGAGAAAGCGAGAGAAGCAATCTATCTGGCCACGGAGATCAAGCTCCGCAGGACGGAAGCTGCTGACGAACTCTTGTTCGACCAGGCATTCCACCAGGTCGTGGAGGGAGCTGAGAAAATCAGCGTCAAGGCAGCCAGCGACCAAGAGGAGTTCGACCTCTGTCATACGTCGTCCGAGGACAGCAGCGCAGGCTTTGAGAATTCGGGCCTGCCGCTCCAGGAGGACGAGTCGCCCGAAGTCGTGGCATCTGTCCCGCAGGGGAACTGCGGAGGTGGATCCACGGGCCCCGATACGGACAGCGAGAGCGAATCCGAGGAGCCGCGGACACCGTCAGCAGCATGCTTCCAGCAGCAGCCGCGCCAGCCGCCGGGCAAGATGTGCCGTCAGCAGGACGGCCTGACCCCGAGCATGATGGGGGGCAAGATGTGCTGCCAGCAGGACGGCCAGACCACGATGGTGGGGCGGATGACGGCGCAGCCGTCTGCGAGCCAGTACCCGGGTTCTCGCCCGATGCAACGCAAAGCCGTTTTGGCGACAGCCGTGCAGAAGTTCGGTCCGCCGAAGCGCAGCCACAACCATGCGGGCTACCCGGTCCATGCGCCAAGACTCGCTCGGGCCATGAACACGAGCATGGGGAAGAAGCTGGTCGGACAGCTGCAGGAGCAGGAGAGCAACAAGAAAGCCAAGAAGTAGGGCAACCGCAGCCGAAGCCAACGGCCTGTGGGGAGGCTCCAACGTGTGTCTGTGCGGGAGGCCTTTCGAGGAATACTACAAATGAATTTACTGACGAATTCTCCTCGGCACCGGCACTCCTCAACAGCATCACACAGACGCAAGTAGATCCGCCTGTCCTGAGTAGGAGCACGTCACCTGCACACGGCAAGAAAGGGGTCACTGCGAGCGGGTACGGTAAAGTCTTTTACGAGGCGGCTGTAAAAGCCGTACTTAAGGACGAAGACCTGCAGAGGGTAGGCCCACAGGATGAGGAAATATGCGACCTGTTGGACCAAACCCAAACCGAAAACCAAGCACAAATGCTGGGTAGAGAGGCTTTTGGAGGACTGCTGGGAGCAGCCATCAACCTATCTCCAGCAGGAGGACAGGCGCCTCACGGTTTTCAAAATGGAAGCCCCCAGAGAGGACTCCTAGGACAAGTCCCTAGTCCAGGAAGCATCTGGACTTCCACCCCAGAGGGTGACGGGTGGGCCAGCACACCTGAAAAGGAAGTGAAAAGTACAGGGAGGCGTGTTGCGCTGACAAGCACACCTGGTAGCACACCTCAGCCCACCCCACGGCTAGTACGGCAGAAAACACTGCGACCAGTCGGAGCATCGCCTATGGCCGGGGCAGATGATGTGATAAGAAAGAACATACTCGATGCACCTCCCAAGCAGGAGAGTCTTTTCGTCCACCAGACGAGGAGCCTGTCATACGCAGCCGAGGCAGAAGTGCCAGACGAAGGCATGCAGCTGCCGGCTCCAGCAAATGACACGGGCACTCTGTCTCCGACATGGAATCATGCCCAGCTGGAAGCCAACACAGCGATCCAAGAAGGATCGCAGACACCACCTCCGATCGAAGGGGACGGTGTGATAGTGCATCAGTCCGATTCGGACAGAGATGCAGCGATGATCGAGAAAGTGCAAGAGGAGTTGAGGGAAAAGGCAGCAGGAGAACTCGCCCCACTCCTAGGGGCAAGAGAAGATCAAGATAGGGAAGCTCTGCAGCCAGCAGATGGTGCAGGAGCAATGATGCAAGAGCAAGCTGAGAGTGGACATGGTGACCTGCATCGACAACCAAGACCGACAATACAGGTCGAGTTGCCACAGCAGCCGCTCCAGCCGGCTCATCCGCCACCTGCAGAAAATGCACTGCCAGGCTATCAGCCGCAGTTGATGCAAAAGAGAGCAGAGAGGCGAGATGGAGAGGCGGGACGGCGTAGGCATGACGGGGGGAGTATGCCAGAGGCAGCAGAACCTCGGCGTAATGCAGGCCCACCGCAGTCTCCAGAAGGGGTGGCACCGCGTGGACCCGCTGCACAAGAAGAGCAGCCGGCACGACCACCACAGCAGAGGCGGCAAATGCCAGAGGGCCGTCCGCCGCCGGTCATGGAAGGTGGTGCACCAGCAGCAGCAGCAGAAGAGCAAATGCTGCCAGATGACCAGAGGCGAGGCATAGCTCCACAAGAGCAGTTCCTAGTGAACGCAATTGAAGCGGCCGTGCGGGCATCGAGACCAGAACCTCGTGCCCAGCAAGCACGCGTCCCGCGAGAGCTCACCTGGCCAAGAGTCAAAGAAAAATACTCAGGCGCAGGAGCCATGTCAATCCAAGAGTACTATGACAGGTACATGGAGTTGACACGGTACGTGCCGGAAGCTTTTCGCCACCAGCACTTTGTGTCGGAGGCGCTCGTCGATCGGGTGAGAAACGCTCAGAACTTACACTGGAAGGCACGCGGTCGAGAAGACCTGCATAATGTCACCATGGATGAGTTGCTGGCGAACATCGCCAAAGAATACGACAAAAAGCACCAAACACATGAGGCTTTGACAGCCTACATGGGATTCAAGATGGGGACACTCGAAATCAAAGAGTACATCCGCATCCGGACCGAGAAGCGTTTGAAGCTGAAAACACTCGGAATTGAAATCTCGAACAGCATTGAACATACCATGTTTGTCGCATCCCTGGCGCCGGCTATGGCGAGCTATCTTTTTGAAGATCCGACCTGGGAACGACAAACCATTGCTGAGATTGAGGAAAAGCTTATCGCGAAAGCTAAAGCTATGGAAGCTGCCCGTGGAGCAGGAGGTGGCAGCCGAAGTCAGCCCCAAGGGCGCCGGCCGCAGCATCTGAACTTCCGGGGTAATGGCAACCAAGGCAAGAACTTCAATCAAACATCTGGACCTGCGCGCGGTGGAGGAAACGTGCGGAGAGGGACAGGACTAAAGACGTCCTGCGTGGTAGCAGCCACGCAACGAAACGTTGGGCAGCGACCTGACATAACAACTCGGGATATGAAGCAGTACTACAGCAGCGCCGTCTGGGAGAAGAGAGCAGATGCGATGGACCGACCGAAATATCCACCTGAGGCAGACCCACAGAACCCAGACCACTTTTACTTGTTCGAGCGTGACCAGGCCAACGGCAAGCCTTATTGCTTACACTGTAAGATCAATGGCCACCACTTGGCGTCATGCGCGAAGATGAAGAAAAGGGGACCTGCGTCCGGAGGACGAGGAAGGGGAAAGGGCAAGGGCGGACCAAAGCGGTTCCGCTCCGGCGGCCGCGCTGGCCGATAGGATATGGGCGGAGCCAGAAGAGCTGGGTTGTTCCTGATAACAATAAAGACAGACAACCCGGAACTCACTGGCCAATGCCAAAATACAGCATCTGAAGAGAGACCCACACACGCGAAGGCGGGAGCCGTCGTGAGCGAAGAACTGAGTACTGCCGATTACGGTGAAATGCGGTTCACTCGAAGGAGTAAAGCAAAACGGAAACAAAAGGAGAAAACAAGGGATGTCCGACCGAAGCGACCAGCGAGAGGCCATGGCATCGCCGGACAGGCGAAGTCAGAGCACAACGGTAGGCCAGAGAGGGAGCTGGCGCTGGAGAACGCTGCGGATGGAGACGGCAAGATTATTGCTAGAAACTTGCCGGGTATCGGACGAAATCTGGGAACTCAATTAATTGCGATGGCCCAACGAAGGGTTTCAGGGAGAATCAAAGAGGAAGTACCTCATGAAAATGCAAAAGGGCGGATTGATAGCGAAATTATCACGAATTCACCGAGAAAAGGTGGAAGCGATTATAATCGCCCAGGATGTTGGCGCTCCGAAGCACCACATCAAATGCGCATGAGGGGGGGAGACACCCAACAAACCTCGACAATGGATCCTAATAGTGTTGGCAAGGCGATGGGTACGAGGAGAAAAGTTGACCGAAGAATCAGTCAGAAATGTCCCCGGGGACCAAATTTGGGTCAACCGGTGAGGGTGACATTAATGATGATGACAGTCAAACCCAAAATGGCAGACAAGTCGATCAGTCCGCCAGTGGAACAGTCGAGCAGGCCGATCAGTGGAACCATCGATCAGTCGAGCCGACGAATGGAGCCACAACCTCGCCAAGAAGCACAGCCACTGGTGGCAACAGGCGCTAACGCCATTGCCATCAGCAGAGCGAATCCAATGACCCTACGATCGCGTTCCGGGGCACAGACCCCGGCTCAGACAAATGACGGTCTGAATCCGTCGGAAGTACTCGATGAGGATGATACGGTAGAAGCTGACAAAGCTTCGGCAGATATGGAAGGAGTCTGCAGAGACTGGAGATCTGCCACCGCAGCCAAGCATACAGGCCGTCGAGGAGGGAAAGCATTTCCGCCGCGACGCCTGAGGAAGAGGAATGCACCTCCCTCAGGTGCGAGAACAAGCCAAGCTGCTGAAGCGGACTATGACCCCGCGGCAGCAGAAGTATCAAACCCGACAGTCGAGACAGATCCATTAAGAACTGTTGAAAAGGAGCTTGGACAATTTCTGATCCAAGCGAACATCGCAAACCGAAGAGTGAAAGTTTTAGTCGACACAGGGGCATCCGTATCTTTCATAGACAAAGAACTGGTGACCCGGCTACAGCCCCCGCCGCAGAGACATAAGTCGGCAATCGCAGTAATCTTGGGAAACAGCACGGAAGAGACCACGAATGAGAACATCGAGGTGGGCATCGTGCTGAAGAACCACAAGTTCGCTGCTACATTGCAACTCATGGACCTGCCATGCGGTTTTAACGTGATAGTTGGCATGGACTTCATGACACGCCACAACGTCAAAGCACAAGTGAGGGCCAGGACCATCACGATTGACAAGGATGACCAAGGGCACCAGCTTGTGATAGCCGGATGTGGCGCGATCACGACAGAGTTACCAACGGAAGAGTTTACCAGTCAGGACTCATTGACGAACTATATGTGCTATTTGCAAACGAAGGACAGCCCAATAAGGGCCTATGACAATAACGTCAGCCAAATCGAATTTCGAGAGGGGGAACAGTGGGAAAAGGACTACAGAAAGGTCAAGATGCTCGCACACGCCAGCCGAGAGAGAGGCCAGACGCGTCAGCGTCAAATACAGACGCATGGGTACTTACTGTGCAACTTGCACCAGCTCGCGACAGCAACAACTGCCCAAAGGAAAGCGATGCTAGGAATCACAGATGCGCGCCGACAGCGCTACAGAGATTCAGCATCGGAGGGGGAGAAATCGGACAGTGTTGACTTGCATGAGAAATTCAAAAAGGTTCAGTGGAGTAAACTGGACGAGAGCGAGATCAACAAGACCGACCCCGAATGGGCACACGAAGCTAAGCGGCTGATGACCCAGAAGAAAGAGTACTCTTGTCTGAGTCCGATAGAACACCACAATCCTATGCCTCATGATGCGCCGCTGGTAATACACGATAAGGAAGATGCGCAAGGAGCGCCACCGAATCGGTACTACCGGACACCGAAGCATCTGCTGCCTGAACTCGAGCGTTTCATTACAGAGATGCTAGAGAAAGGGTGGATCCAGAAATCTACGAGCGATTACAGCTCACCGGTCCTGATAATCCCGAAGCCTAACGGCAAGGGCTATCGGTTTGTGGTTGACTTGCGCGGAGTAAACGCAAGAACAAAGAAACTGCAGTACTACATGCCGGATCTACACTCGATGTATGATACCCTCAAGGGATCAGAGTTCATCTCAGTGGTAGATATGGAAAAGGGGTTTTGGCAGTGTCCACTCGCTAAAGAGTCGAGGCACAAGACGGCCTTCACGTGCGAATACGGGAGTTTCGAGTACTGCGTAGTCCCAATGGGACTGGTACAATCCGCGCAGTATTTCCAGTCGTTCATGGAGCGAAAACTGGCGAAACATGATGTCCTGTACCACAAAGTTCATGTGAGCAGTGACGATAAGGGGACTTACACCGACTCGGACGGAGTAAAGTGCAAAGGATTTGTGGCAGTCTACCTGGATGATCTTGTGATCTTCTCAAAGGACGGGCCCACTCATCTGATGCACCTGAAAACTCTCTTCCGGGCGTTATCCACAGAAGGACTACACCTGAACATTGACAAATGTCAACTGTTTTGTCGGTATGTCCGTTTCCTGGGAAGCATAGTGGGCAAGAATGAGTTGCTCATGGACCCAGAGAAAGTGAGAAGCATAATCGACATGCCTGAGCCAAGGAATAAGCAAGAGGAAATCAGAATGTTCCTGGGGCTTATCTCCTTCTATCGAAGATGGATCTCCGATTACACCGACATGGCTAGACCTTTGATCGAGCTGTTGTCGGGCAAGGAGAAGGACATATCCAGCCGCTGGGGACAGGAGCAAGTGAAAGCGGTGAAGGATCTGAAGGAGGCCATCACGTCATACCCAGTGCTAAGACAATACGACCACTCGAAGCCCATCATGATCGTCACGGACTCAAGCGCATATGCCATAGGGGCCTGCATGTTTCAATATCATGACGGCGACCCATGTGCAATAGCGTACGCGAGCCGTATGATGACAGGGGCAGAAAGAAACTATGCAGTCCGAGAGCAGGAATGCTTAGCGATCAAGTGGGCGATTGGCACCAAGTTCAGACATTTCGTGTTGGGAACCAACTTCACGATAAAGTGTCTCAGTGACCACAGAAGCCTTGAGTTCCTAAAGAACGGCCGCGAGACAGGCGGCAGAATAGCAAGGTGGGCACTGGAAATGGGAGAGTATGACTACGAGATAGAATACATCAAGGGCAAGGATAATGTAGTAGGAGACATCCTGAGTCGGATGCTGAGGGCAGAGGGACAGGGTGACACGACGACAGGGGGCCGACAGAAATCCAGCTGTCTGGCACTAATTAGTCCGGAAGTCGCCCGAGCCACTATGCTCTACAGATCCGCAATGAAATGTGAACTCAATAGCAAGAAGCAGAAATGTTTCTTTGCGGGGTTCGGAGACGATGTTCTGGGCAAGGTATCACGGTTAACCGACTCGCTACAAAGGAAGCACCCGTTCACGCAAGAACGAGAGGAAGTTCCTAGCGACCCGATATATGCAGACGAGATGTCGCCAGAACACGAGACGCTGTTTTTCCACACAATGAGGTTTGAGTCAAAGTTCGTGACAGTACTGCCGGAGCACTACGATACGTGCCCGGACTTCAGCGAAGTATACAGGTTGACCAAGGAAAAAGACAGCAAGGACATATCAGAGGAGAGTGAACAGAAGTTGAGCCGGGTAAGATATTACTCTCTACAGAAGGGGTTGTTGTACCGCACAAGCACGAAGGGAAGCCTGCGAGTGTGTATACCGAACAACGAACCAGTAGACGGGGCGCCGACGGCCAGACAAAGATTCATCAGTGAAATACACGATAGTATCTTGGCCGTGCACCTGGGACAGAACCGGACGATACATGAAGTCAGGAGACGCGCATGGTGGCCGAGCTTGGACAAGGATGTGACAGACTACATCCAGTCCTGTGAAGGCTGTCAGAAGAACAAAATCAATCGACAAAAGCCGTCGGGATATTTGCAGCAGCTCCAAAAGCCGACAAGGCCAGGCACGCATTACAGCCTGGACTTCATGACAGGACTACCACAGTCCTCAAGAGAATTGTTTGACAGCATCCTAGTCGTGGTGGATCGATACTCCAAGAGAGTATGGACGATACCTACACACGCGACTGCAGATGCGAGGCTTACAGCTGAACAGTTCATCCGGCACATTGTGTATGAGAATGGGATTCCCATAGAACTCGTGCATGACCGTGACACAAGATTCACACCAACGTCGCGTCACGCCAAGAAAGCAGGGTTCTGGAATGAATTCTGGGGATACCTGGGCACCTCCGTGTGCATGTCTACGGCAAGGCATCAAGCCACCGATGGGCAAACGGAGAGAGCGATAGCGCACATCACAGAGATGATGCGCATGGGAATAGACTACCGGCAAGCAAACTGGGCAAGTCTACTACCTCGGATATGCTTCACGATCAACAATGCTGTCGCCCGGGCCACAGGAGTGAGCCCTTTCTTCTTGGAGAAGGGACGTCACCCTCTGGTGCCGCTCGACAGGCTACAAATCGTGCAAGACAACAATACAGACGCCCCGGTAGATATCCGGGAGTTCGTAGCAAAGTTATGGGTCACGGAAGAGCGGGTCAATGAGAAGATGAGAATGACCAGTTCACGACACGCAGACAAACTGCGTCGCGAAGTTGATGACCGAATCAAAGTTGGGGGCAAAGTATGGCTCTCAACCAACGGCATCACGCTTCCGTGGGACAAACATAGAAAGTCAACGAAACTCAGACAGAAATACTACGGACCGTTCAAAGTAGAGGAACGGACAAGTGCGGTGACGTTCAAACTGACGTTGCCGGCAGCGTCAAATTTGCATCCGATCTTCCATGTGGACTTACTGAAGCCACATACGGAAATCCCGGACGGATATAAGCAAACAGCCCTACCACCTGACCACAGCTCGGACCATATTTACGAAGTAGAAGAAATACTGGCGCACCGGGACACAGAAGCCGGCAAGCGCAGTTTCCTCGTAAAATGGAAGGACTTCCCGTATGAGGAGTGTTCCTGGGAGCCAGAAACAAACGTGAAAGCGCCAAACAAAGTCAAGGCCTACTTCACGAGCAAAAAACGTGATAGGGAGGGTGAGTAAAGACGACGGTTCAAACATTCCGCAATGGGGAAGAATTATCCCCGTGGAAAGCCCATGGGTGCGGCGACCACTGGCAAAAATGCAGACCGGTGCAGCACACATGTGTCAAGGCTTAGGATTACCTGAACACGAACAACAGTCAACAGGTTTTAAAACAACGGCACTTACAAGGGAATGCAATTCAAAAAAAAAAAAAAAAAGGAAGAAGAACTGGGGAAGCCCGACGTGCGCTAGAAACGGCACGGTCGGACGGTACCTCAGCCTCTAGTGATTAGAGGACACGTGGTCCTCCGAGGGACGACCAGTCTCGAGGGGGGGTGTTAGAGATTGAGGAACACGGCGTATACACGGCTATGCACAGCTAGTGTACGCCACCACCGGGCAACCACCTAGAGTGGGCCCCATGGCGTAATGCCGACCGTGTGTTAATACACACGAGTCACTTGCAAGACGGTAAGGCATATTAGCCCAATGCCCACATGAACGGCAATGCCGGTGGACATTGCACCGCAACACGCTAAGGCTAACCCCATTGCAAAGGGTCTAGTCGAGGAACATACAGGTCCGATACTCGAGTCGCACGAGGCGGTCGAATACCGAACATCCTCCCACAAATTACCATGTGGCAACCTTAGCACATCGATAGATAAGTATAAGGGGAGCTCACCTATTAAGGCTGAGCCAAACCGCAGCACATCGATATACAGTTGGAAGGATCGGCAAGCATGACGATTGAGGGTCAATGTATACCAGATCCAGGGCTAGTTAATGGACCTATAATGCCAGGATAGGATATCCAAACTTCCCCTGGAATAGCTATTAATACGAATCGCTATTAATACGAATCGCTATTAATACGAATCGCTATTAATACGAATCGCTATTAATACGAATCGCTATTAATACGAATCGCTA
>Ga0307999_1000618_pt1 | contig 9927 bp, 8 predicted proteins | sample Neamet1_FD_203158 | JGI IMG/M metagenome (GOLD analysis project Ga0307999, IMG submission 203158) | Marine microbial communities from water near the shore, Antarctic Ocean - #1 | ecosystem: Environmental > Aquatic > Marine > Unclassified | place: Southern Ocean | collected 2014-06-04 | reverse complement strand
TTTGAATGTGGTTTAATTAGTGAAATGACATCTAAGTTTAGTCAGTGTATTATATCTGGTAGAGATTCAATGTTAATTGCTTTATTAATAACTGCAGTATTAGGATGTATTGTTCGAGGTCATCATACGTTTATGGTTGGTTTTGATTTAGATACGAGATCTTACCTTACTTTTTCAACATCTATTATTGCTATTCCTACTGGAATTAAAATATTAAATCGATTAGCGACAATACGATCCACTCGCTTTTCTTTAATTACTCCCTTATATTTTATTATTGGTTTTCTTTTCAGTTCTACTTTTGGTGGATTTACTGGTCTTATTTCAGCTAATAGTATTATTGATACTATTCTACATGATCCTTATTTTATAATTGGACATCTTCATTATGTCCTTTCTTTAGGTGCTATTTATACTATTTCTGCTGCTTTTTATACTTACTGAATCTTCTTTTCTAATCCAGAATTTATTGATTATCTAGGTCGTATTCATTCTGGCAGTTTCTTTATTTCCTCAAATTCAATATCCTTTACTATGCATTCATTAGGTATTTTTGGTTTTCCTAGACGAATATATGATTATTCCATGATATTTTTTAAGTTTCAATGATTTAATTCTCTTGGTTTAATAGGAATATTTTTATCATGATTTATTCTATTATTTATATATGGATCATTAATTCTTTCAAGAATCAAGGGAGATGATTAACAGTCTGTACTTAGAAAGTTGACTACTAATTATTATTGTATTAATGGATCCATATTGAATCCATATATTATTAATTTTTATATCTGCTTTTCATGGATCATTATATCTCCATTTATTGATTTTAATGGATTTACTAGTTATTTATATATTTATTATTAGCAGATCTGCTATTTATTGATTCTTCTATTCTTTTTTTAATGGATTTTAATTAATTATTATTGGATCCATATATAATGAACATATAATTATTATTAAGGAATATAAATATTGATGGTTTTTTCTTAATAAACTAATAAATCAATAAGATATGATCCGTTATGCTCTTTTTATTTTAAGATAAAAACATAAATTAACTAATAAAAGCAGATTATTGTAATTAATACCAAAAATAAGGTACTATAATTTAATATCTTTTATCCATTTTATTGATTTTTTAATGGATTAAGATTAAAATAAAAGGTATAAAACTATTAAAATAAGGATCAATATTTTAATCTCTATTTCTGCTGCTTTTTCTATTAAAGGATATGGATCAATATATCATATTTTACTATAGTTTACACATAATTATTTGATCTTTCCTTTTAAGTTACTAAAATATTACATCTATCATGAATAAATTAAGGATTAACTTTTTAGTTCTCCTTTTCATTCCAATTACTATAAAAGATATTAATATTTATTTTACTTTTATATAATTAATTTGATTAGTTTTCAATGCTTTATATTTTTATCTTCTTTAATATTTTATCTACTATTTCTTATAATCTTTTCCTTTATACCTTTCTTACTGTTTTTTTCTAAATTCTTCTTTATTATTCTTATATTATATCAATTTATGAGTTTATTATTAATTATTCTTATTTTTATATCATTTATATATTATTTATTATTTTTATTATTATTAATGGATCCTTTATATTTTCATCACTTAATTAAATATGAATTATAGTTAGGTTACTACTGAATTCAGAGTGCTATAAATATATATGATATTAAAAGAAATAATCAAGAACCAGATATTAATATTGGATCATTTGTTTTTTATTAAGAAAAGGACGTAAATTGTTTAAAAAAGGCAATAATATGGATCTAAATATCGTCTTTTAATGGATTTAAATCCATTAATCATTTATTATGCTTTTATTTATTAATTTTAGTTTAATTAATGCTTTTCTATGTTGATCCATCGATAAATAATGGATCCTTAATTACTAAAAAACGATTAATCGAATCGATAAATATAAATATTATTGATTTATTACTGGATTTAAATAAAGTTATAAATGGATCCATATGCTTTTAATTAAGAGAATTAATTATAGTTAAATTGGATGATGCGATATTTCAATGAATATTTGTTTTACACAATTAAAGGTAATGGATCCATCGATAGTGAATTTATGTTAATTTAATTAGTTTATTAGTATATTTTATTAGTTTTTAAGTAGTTTTTATAGAATGATCGATTAATTATTGGTTTTCATCAATTATTAAACTCAATTAATAATGACCGAATGAAAAAGTCCTTTTAATTATTACCTTCAGAATAGGAAAAGTAACTAAAGGGAAAACAGGCTAATAGATGGCATGAGTACAAATCCTACCATCAATTTTGGTCCATCGATGCTGACTTTTTCCTTACTTTTTATTGTATTAAATAGAAAAGTCAGTTTGTTCAACTGTTTTAAGGAACCATGAGTTGAGTTAAAATCGCTAAAGACAGGTTGCATTCTATCTATTATTGATAGATTAAGAATTGATTTTTATTTTGCAATAGTACGAGAGGAAATAGTATCAATTAATTTATTAAGAAAAGAATATTCTATATTACATGTATTATTATTAACATTGATTTCTATTTTACACTTTTAATTTATTATGAATTATTTTATTATAGATCCATCGATTAATTTCACAATAAAGCATTAATGGATCCATTAAATAAACCAATATTCATGTTATTTTTATATTACTTTTTTTATTTATTAATGGATTATCGATCCATTAATCATTAATTCAATAAATATGGATCGTTTATCGATTATTGGATTTAAATTTAGTGATTCATAGATAAATAAATAGCAGATGGATCCATTCTTTATTTTTATTATTAGTCTTTGAATGAAAAGATGTCACGTGACTAATTGGAAGACAGCCAGATATATTAAGCAGAAGGTGTTCCAATAAATAAATATGCGGCAGTTATTATATGCAGCGTGAAAAGTATGAAAATATCAACTAGTAATTTACACTTATCGTTTTATTACATTTAATTTTAAGATAACATGAATTTATATTGATTTTATAAGATTAAATATTACATTATCAATAGTAAATACAGTAAATAGTAAAATAATCCATTAAAATCAAGTCAATTATCATTTAATGGTATTTAAGGATCCAATAAATCAATAGTTAATCAACTAATAATAAGGTACTATAATACTGCCGTAAAACATAACCTAAATTAATATCCAGAAGTATTAAAATAATATGGATCCAATAGTATTGATTCGCTTAATCGTAAAATAGAAGAGAATTCATAAAAAATAATATACTTAATAGAGAAGAATAAATTATTAAAAACAAAGCTGTAATAGGAATTATATTATTGACTAATAATAATAATAAACATATAAATATAATTGATAGAAAGTTAAGTAAAAGTATTATATTATTTAAAATAAAAACTAATATAATTAAGAATAAAATTAATAAATAAGAAATAATTAAATTAATATGGATCCATTAATATAATAAATGGATTAAAATATTGTAGATAAAGATAAATATATAAGGATCCATTCGCTTAAATAAAGTGCTATAAAAGCTCTATTATTGGTTTTCATGCGATAATAATAGAAAAGGTATAATGAAGAAAAATCCATTAAAATCTTGTCGTCAACTTTTATCATCAATATTATACGATTAGCGATGCTTTTATTTGCTAATATTAAAGATAAAGATGGATCCAATAATATATATGTTAATTTAATCAAAAACAATCAATATCAATAACTTAATAGATGTCGATCCATTTTAAACGATTAATTAATGCTTTTTTCTCTATAAATCAATGAATAATGGATCCTTATTTTTATAATCAGATGAATTAATGAAGAGAAAGCTAATTAAAGTTACCAGATAAATCTGATAATAGAATAAATCATGATAAAACAGTAATATTGGATCCATAAAAGCAATAATATTTAAAGAATATGAATCAACTAAAATAATAATTGCTGCATTTCTTAGTGAAAAATCAGTAAATAGCAGATAAAATCATAAATAAATAGATAATGGATCCTTTAATGATATATGGATCGTCTTTTAATGGATTTAAATCCATTAATCATTAAAATCTTGTTTTTTCATTAAATTATGGATCCATTTTTACTATTGGATCCAGCTACAATAAATAGATAAACGACTGAATATTAAAATAATAGAGATAAATGATTAATTGAACTCGTTTTTTACCAGTTTTTCATTATTTATCTATGGATCCAGCAACTTTTATTTTAATTATTTGTTTTTAATAAATAATATGGATCCATATATTAAAGAAAGATGGATCCAACAATAATAACATAAATTAAGATCCTAATAATAATAATATTTAAATTAATTATAATACTTAAAATGGATCAACTTTTATGCGATTATTAGAAATAATAACAGAAGGATCCAATATTATTGATATATTTCATGATATTTATGTAAATTGAACTAAAAAAGAAGCGATAGAGAAATTAAAGGATACGATTTAAAGAATATGGATCAATAAAATAAAGTATATAAAACTAATAGAAGAATTAACAAATGGATCCATTAATTAAAGAATCAATAATTACCAGATCGTCTTTTCCTTAAAAAAAGACGATAAAAACTCAATAAAACGATAATAGATGATAAAATGAATTAAGAATGGATCGTAAAACAATTAAATATAGATCCATATATAAATAAATAGTAAATAAATAATAGTAAAGAAGTATTGAATATGGAGATTTAATAAGAAAAATTACATAATGAAAATAAAAATAATCAGATGAAAATAAAAATAATAATCTTTGTATTATTATTGCCTTATTAAAAATTATTCCATTACGATACAGAAGAATTAATATACATATCAAATTAATAGAACTAATATATAAATGATCCTGAAAAAACATTAAATTAATACTTAATAGTTTAAAAAAATCAACTGAATTACTAGATAATTCCATAATACGATAATTAGTAGGTTCATTCTTTAATCCTACAGAAATAGATTTTATTAATTTACATTGAGCATTAGATCCAATTCTACTAGCTGGTAATGCACTATCAATAGAAGGACGACAAGAATCCAAAAATGGTTTTTTATTAGTATATAATTGTCTATCAGTAATAGATATAATATTAGTAGCTATATATTCAGTAATATCATTAGCAATGGTTTCAATAATGGGAGAAGCAGTAATAGAACCATTGAAATAACATAACTTTAATTTACCACATCGTTCTAATATAGAAGCATGGATATTAGGTATATCAGAAGGAAATGCATCTCTACTTGGTATTTTTGCTAATATTAAACTAATTTGACGATATGATTTCGGATGTTTAGAGGAATCATCAAAACAAATAATACTATCAAAACCTCTATCCCTTAATCTCTCTGCTATTGATATACCAATTAATGGTAATGTATATGATAATAAAGAAGATGATGAAGAATGAGATGATAAGATTAAACAATATCAATTAATTAAGTATATAAAAGATATAAATTTAGATAATTTACTTAAATTTTGATTTATTCCAACATAGAGACCAAAGATTCTTTTGGTACCCATACCTTCAATTGAACCTGATAATGATAAATAATTACAGTGTAATAGTAAGGATAAATATATAGAGGTTTTTCCAGTATATCGATCTCCTAATATTAATTGTCTTTGTCCCCTTCCAACTGGTAATATACTATCTACTATTCGTAATCCAGTAATTAATGAATCATTAACCTTTGATCTTAAAGATATCCTGACTCCTCTTTTTAATAAATTATAATAACTAAAATTAATAAATAAAAGCATAATAATTAACCTATTTTATATAAACTACACTGCTATTGATGTTCTTATCTTCCCATTATTTATGTGTTATTGGATCCATAATCGTTAATAAAAGATAATAACAGATGGATCCACAATATTTTCATGATTAATAGTAGATTAATTACTTATTATTAATAGATGGATCCATTATTTAAAGATGGATCCAATTTCCTTAAATCATTAAATAGTGAAAATATAGCTCGATCGTTCCATTATTATTTACGTCCTTTTATTTATTTTCTATTTTGAAGTCAATTATTCACTTTAATCTTTATTTTGGTAATCACAAATAAATAGATAGATAAAAGTATAATAGAATGGATAAAAATCCATTAAAATATAGTATTATTGATTTTAATATCAATCGCTTAATCTTGATTTCAGTAGATATAGAAATAAAAGAATAGCAGATGGATCAATATTCCTTAAAATATAGCATTAATGGATCCATAATCCATTAAAATAAAAATATCACATCAAATATTAAATATTCAATACTTAATAAATTAAAAATAAATAATTGAACAAGTGAATTAATTATTTCAAAAGAATATATTATTAAAAGAAGAATAATTAATACAGAATTAATAACTAGATAACTACTGAATATTATTACTGCTAATGATAATGATGAAATTGATAAAGAACCAGCAGAAGTATTAATAGATAAACGATTAGATAAAGTCAAAGATTGAGAGATAATAGAAAAAGACTCTAGCATTAATAATATTATTAAAAATACCTCCATTCTAGTTAAAAATAAGTATAATAGATATGAAGATAGAATTAAACCAAAATATCCACTATACATTAATCAATTAATAATTACTATTATAATACCTGATAGATAGATATCAATAATATTACCAATCATCATAGAAACAACAATAAATAGCTTTATACTAACCATAGTAATTGAATATCCAGCAGTAAGAAGTAAATAATATAATAAAGAGCATAATGGAACTTTCTTTCAATTTACAATTAATTGTAATGCTAAACTAATCATGTCAATAGTTAAACTAAAATAATGTTCTGAATAAAGAATATAACATTGAAATCCAGTCAATATAATTGATATAATACTAAGGTTAAATATGAAATAACATAAAAATAGGATACGATCGCATAACAATAAATAATTATAAAAATAAGGTGTTATTAATGAATCATTTTAAGTTCATTTTTTCATCGATTAGCTAAAATTAATAATGGATCCATCTTCCTTTAATATATGGATCGTCTTTTCCTTAAAAAAAGACGATAAAAACATAAATAAAGATAAAAACATGAATAATTGATAGATTAATGGATCCATCTATAATAATATTATTTTATCTAATTATCTATCGCTTAATTAATTTTTTCATGATCCAATAAACATAAATGGATCCATCAATATAAAATAAAAGGTAATTTATGTAAAAATCATCCAATAATATTAACATTGAATCTCTACCAGATATAATACACTGACTAAACTTAGATGTCATTTCACTAATTAAACCAAAAGCTGGTAGAATTGGAATATGAGCTTCTGGATGTCTAAGAAATCAAGGTAGATGTTGAGGTGATAATAAATCTCCACCTCTTAATGGATCAAGAGAAGGACGATTAGAATGTCGATCAGAAATAATCGTTGTAATTACTCCTGCTAATACAGGAAGACTAATAATTAATAATACTGATGTAAAGAAAATAGATCAACAATATGGAGGTAAAAACAGAAAGGAATTAATAATAGAAAGATTACTAGATTTTAATAAAGTAACAATAGAATTAATAGATCCTAATAAACTACTAAGTCCAACAATGTGTAATGGAAAAAACATGAGATCAATAGAAGAATAGTTTATAATTGATAATGGAGCATGAGATGTTCAACCAGCATTAACACCACCATCAATAAACATTGATAAAAACATAATTATTAAACTATTAAAAACTAATCAAAGACTTAACGCATTTAATCTAGGAAATATCATATCAGATGAACATGGCATTAAAGGTAATAATATATTACCAAATCCTCCAATTAATATTGGCATTATCATAGAAGGTATCATAAATATACCATGAAAAGTAATATTAGGATTATATTGAAGAGATGAACATGTTATAAATCCAGGTAAAGCTAATTCTAATCGTAATATAATTGATAATCCGAAACCAATTGATCCTCCAATTAATCCTGATATAATATATACTGCTCCAATATATATGTGATTAGTAGTAGTAATAATATAGCACCAATTAATCAATAAATCTCCATGTAAAATAGATTTATATATTGATCCATAGATAAAATATGGAATAATCAATGGTAAAATAAGGTAGCATGAGATATTAATGGATTTATAATCTTCATTTCAGATAGATCCATCTTTTTTACTTTAGTTTTTAATGAATTAATAGAAATGGATCCATTAAAAGCAGATAGAATCAATAAATAAGGATCGAGCTCTTTATCTAGTAATTAATAGTTATTAATGAGACTGCTAAATTAATCATGCGATAATCTTTTACATGTCTTCTACCCAAATATAAATAAATAACTAGCTAATAAATATGGATCAAGATATAAATAAATATCGAGAGATGGATCCTTAAGTATAATGATGAAGATATTAATTAAGTATGGATTGTTAATAGTAATTATTAGATTGAATCCTATAAAATTAATGCTTTATCATTCAAAGCAATTGTTAGTGGATTTTTATCCATTCTGTTTTTAATGATTGTTATTATTTTAATTTAAGCAATTAGTTTTACTGTATTGACAAGAGTGTAATCGATTTTTGCACCAACATAGGAACATGGCATTCAATTTAATGTTAATTATTAATCTTATTATAATTAGTTAAAATTTATATACTATTGGATCCAATATCCTTTAATTTTACGATTATCAATAACACATAAATAATATCTTGATATCTTAAAAATAAATCAATATTAGTTGTTAATATTTTATTTTATATTTACTCATGAAAATCGCATATGCTTTTGAGATTAAATATTATATCAAATAGGAAAATAATATTAGCCATTTATCATTTTTTCATGAATGAATCCATTAAACTAAGATAAAATAATAAATAAAGTGAAATAATATCTGGTAATAGATTTTAATTTAGTTTAATAATGGAAGATTCTTCAAAATAAATATGGATTTTCTTAATTATTTCCTCAAAACCACTAAATCTTGCTTTTATTATCATTTATTGGATCCATAGAAGATTAACATAAATAAATGCTTTTGAAATCACTAAAATAAGATCTTGATATTGAGAAAGACAAGAACGATTGATAGATAATTCCATATAATATAGAAGAATCAACGATAATTTTATATGGATCAATATGCTTTTAATTTAATATCTATTATTAATCGATCGATCAGTTTTCAATGATTAAGGATCCATTAAATAATGGATTCAATAACTCAATAATCCATATTTATTCGTTTTATAGTGAAAAAAACAAATAAAAGAATCAATAATTAATGGTTTTATCTAAAAATGCATCAAATATTATCGCTTTTATATTATTATTATTAATTTCATTTTAATTAATGGCTAATAGTAAAATAATGTAGATAAAAACATAAATAAAGAAGGATCCAATTAAAATAATTAATAAATTTAACACTAATATTACACCAATAGTTTTATTAGGAAATGATCTAGGACAACTATGGAATAATAAATAGTATCATTCAGGTAAAATATTATTAGGTGTAATTAATGGATTAGCAATAATTTGATTATCACTATTGCCAAGAATATCTGGATCATTATTTTTATATTAATCAATAATAAATCGACAATTATTGTTTTCATGGATCCAGATTCTAATAAAAGCAATATTAACTAAGAAAAGCAGCTAAAATCAATAAATCGATAAATATATATGGATCAAATAATTGATGCATTCGCTTTTGATTCAATAATAGAAAAGATCCAGAAATAGATGATAATATTTTAATGATGCTTTTTTATTAAATCAAGTAAATATAGATGGATCAAGAGAAGATCGTCTAAAAAACGATCCAATAATATCTGATAAATCAATTGATCCTAATACAAAATCAATAGATCCTAATACAACA
>Ga0307999_1000611_pt1 | contig 9997 bp, 9 predicted proteins | sample Neamet1_FD_203158 | JGI IMG/M metagenome (GOLD analysis project Ga0307999, IMG submission 203158) | Marine microbial communities from water near the shore, Antarctic Ocean - #1 | ecosystem: Environmental > Aquatic > Marine > Unclassified | place: Southern Ocean | collected 2014-06-04 | reverse complement strand
CCGCGATCTTTGTCGATCTCGACAACGACGGCGACCAAGACCTCGTCGTTTCCCAGGATTTTAAACTCCTCTTCATGGAAAACATGGATGGCAAAGGCCATTTCGAACTCTCTTTCGGAATCGGAACCAAAGCCCAAACCTTCTCGGTCAGCGCTGCCGACTTCGACCAAGACGGCTTCCTCGATGTCTACATCTGCGGATACAACCCCTCCTACTCGGAAGCCCGTGCCGGCGCTCTAGGCGAGCCCATCCCTTTCCACGATGCCAACAACGGAGGCCCCAACATCATTTGGCGAAACAATGGCGACTGGACCTTCGCTGACGTCACCGCCCAAACCGGACTCGACCAAAACAACACCCGCTTTTCCTTCGCCGCCTCCTGGGAGGATTATGATCAGGACGGCGACCTCGACCTCTACGTCGCCAATGACTTCGGACGCAACTGCCTCTACCAAAACCAAGGGCCACAGGAGGACGGCAAGCTCCCCTTCTTCGTCAATATCGCCCTCCAACTTGGCGTCGAAGATTCCTCTGCCGGCATGTCCACCAACTGGGGCGATTTTAATCGCGACGGCTGGATGGATCTTTACGTCAGCAACATGTTCTCCAGCGCCGGAAACCGCATCACCTACCAAAAACAATTCATACCCGGTGCCAACCCCAAGGCCCTCTCCGCCTTCCAGCGCATGGCCCGTGGCAACACCCTCTTCGCCGCCAATGGCCAGGGTGGATTCAAAGACGTCAGTATGGAAACCCGCACCACCATGGCCCGCTGGTCCTGGGGCTCCACCTTCGCCGATCTCAATAACGACGGTTGGCTCGACATCCTCGCCGCCAACGGTTTCATCACTGCCGAGGATACCGGTGACTTGTGAAGTGTCTACTGGCGACAGGTCGTGTCGCAATCCCCACTCGATTCCCAAAATCTCTCCACCCTCCAGTCCTACCGCCAGGGATGGAAGGCCCTGAACCGCCTCCTCCACGAAAACAAATCCTTCTCCGGACGCGAAACAAACAACGCCTTCCTCAACTGCGGTGACGGGGGACGCTTCGCCGACGTTTCCACCGCCATCGGCTGGGACTTCGCCGACGATGCCCGCGCCATCGGCCTCATCGACTACGACCAGGACGGCGACCTCGACCTCTTCGTCTCAAACCGCACCGCCCCTCGGGTCCGTCTCTTGAAAAACAACCTCGAGTCCGACTCCTCCTTCCTTTCCCTCCACCTCACCGGCACCGCCAAAACAACCCCACGCGATGCCATCGGCGCCCGCGTCGCCATCCACCTCAAAGGCCAAACAGCCCCCCTTCTTCGCACCCTCCACGCCGGCCAATCCTTCCTCTCCCAATCCTCTCGTTGGCTCCACTTCGGCCTAGGAGAAAACGCCTTCATCGAAAAAATTGTCGTTCACTGGCCAGGCGCAAAACCTCAAATCTTCACCGGGATCGAATCCAACCAATTCCTCCACCTCACCCAGGATAGTCCAAAAGCCACGCCACGATCAAAATCACCCGCTCAATCTCTCACCCCCTCCGATCAGGAAGTCGCCCCACCCACCGCCATCGCTCGCATCATCCCACCCGCCGGAAACTCCGTTCCCAAGCTCCTCACTGCCTCCGGCAAAGTCCTCAAACCCTCCGGCACCTCCCTGATCTCCCTCTGGAGCCGCACCTGCCCCCACTGCCAGGAAGAACTCACCGCATGGGCCAAAGAATCCGCCAAATGGCAGGCCTCAGGCGTTAGCGTAATTCTCTTCTCCTCTGATCAGGAACCACGGAATCAATGCGACGCTTTCCTGAAATCCATCGACGCGAAATTCACCGCCGAAATGGCCTCTCCCCTAGCCGTCGAACTCCTCGACGCCCTCCAGGCCTCCATCGTCGACCTCTGGACGCCCCTCCCTGTCCCGTCCAGTTTCCTCGTTTCCGCCGATGGCGAACTCCTCGCCATCTACCGGGGCCCCGTTTCTTCCGATCAAGTCATCGCCGACGCAAATCTCGCTTCTGCCACTCCCCTCGAACGCCGCGCCGCCGCCACTCCCTTTAGCGGCAATTGGGTTGGCGACCCCGCACCCGCCACCCCTCAACGCACCACGAATCAACTTGTCCAGCGATCCCTCCCCGACCTCGCCATCGACTACCTCCGCGACGCCCTCTCCAAACCCTTTGTCAAAGGCACCAAATTCAACCACGCCGACAACCAACTCCTCCTCGGACAACTCCTCGGACAGCAAGGGAACCCCGCCGAAGCCATCGCCCCTCTCCGCGAAGCCCGCAAACTCCTTCCCAACGACATCCGCATCGCCCGCCTCCTCGCTACCGGACTCTCTGAGACCAATCAGCTCCCCGAAGCCCTCGTCATCCTTCACGATGCCATCACCGAACATCCCAAAAATGCCGACCTCCGCGAAGATGCCTATCTCCTGGCCCTCAAAAACCGCGACCCCGATCTCGCCCTCGTCCACCTTGGAAAGGCCGTTTCTCTCAAACCCACCGACCCCGCCCTCCGCTACCGCCTCATCCTCCTTCAACTCGAACAAGGCCAGCCCGCCAAAGCCATCGCCAACTGTAAAACCATTCTCGCAACCTCTCCAAAATTTCTCGACGCCGCCAACCTCCTCGCCCACATCCTCTCCACCCATCCCCGCGAAAAAATCCGTAGTCCCCAGGAGGCCTTCGCCCTCGCCTCGCGCCTCTGCCAAATCTCCAAAAACCGCAACGGCAACCACCTCCTCACCCTCGCCTACACCCAGGCCAACCTCGGCAAATACCAGGAAGCCACCAAAACTCTCAACCTCCTCACCACCGTCGCCCCTCCCGACTCTCCCTTCACCAAAAAAATCAAAGCCACCTTGAAAAGCGTCCAATCCAACCAACCCATCCGCAACAAAGCCTGGCAATAACGTAGCGGCGGATTCCATCCTCCATGCCACCCCCATCCCATGATGTGCCCGCCCCGGTCACAAAGTCCCCCTTCTATACATGAACGCAAAATCAGCGAGAAACTCCTCACCCACCAAATAGCTCTGATCAAAAAAGCCCTTGTTACCTCGCCTCCTCTTCGAAAAGTCTCGGATCGATCCCAACAAAATCCCGCTCCGCCTCCGTCAACTCGCCCAAAGCCTCATCAATCTCTTCCATCATCTCATTCTTCCGTAACTGAACCTACCCGCCTCGAATCTTGCCGAAAAAATAATACTCGTTAAAGTAGCTCCATGAAAGTCACAACAAAGGGGCAGGTGACCATTCCAGTCGAAATCCGAGAACTTCTCGCCATTCAACCGCACGACGATGTCACCTTTGTCGTCTCCGGCGACCACAATCTTCCCTTTGCTAACAACCCCAGATGATCAACGATCCCACTTCCACCATCGCCGCTCAGCTTGCTATCACTATCGATGGCCAGCAAACCACTTTCACCGAGGGCGAAACCATCTATCAGGTTTCCAAACGTCTCCAGAAGGACATTCCCACTCTCTGCTACGATGACCGGCTCGATGCCTTCGGCGGCTGCCGACTCTGCGTCGTCGAGGTTGAGGGCATCCGCAACCCCGTCGCCTCCTGCACCACCAAGGCCAACGATGGCATGGTCGTGAAAACCGCCCCGCCCCACATTGAGAAGATGCGCAAGACGCTCCTTGAAATGGTCGCCAGCGAAAACCGCCAGATCGACGTCGACCCCCTCCGCGGCCTCGCCTCCCAGGAACTCGCCACCCTCGTCAATAAATACGGGGCCCGCGGCGGTCGCTTCGCCGGAGCCAAATCAGGGACCTCCAATCTCCAGGATGCCAACCCCTTCATCCTCCGAGACTACGAGCAATGCATCTCCTGTTACCGCTGCGTCCGCGTCTGTGCCGAGCAGGAAGGCGACTACGCCATCTCCATCGCGAACCGAGGTTTCGAAACCCAGATCACGACCGAGTTCAACAACGACCTCCGCGACTCCGACTGCACCTTCTGCGGCCAGTGCATCCAGACCTGCCCCACCGGAGCCCTCGCCGATAAAAAAGCAATCCGGGCCGAAGCACTCCCCGAGCCCATCAAAAAAACCCGCACGGTCTGTCCCTACTGCGCCGTCGGTTGTTCCATCGATCTCATGACGAAGGGCGACAAAATCGTCGGAGCCCAGCCCGCGATGGACGGCCCCGCCAATAAAGGCGCGCTTTGCATCAAAGGCCAGTTCACCTACGACTTCATCCAGCACGAGGACCGCCTCAAGAAACCTCTCATCAAACAAGCCGACGGCACCTTTAAGGAAGTCGAATGGGACGAAGCCCTCAAAGCCGCCGCGGCCGGATTCGCCAAAGCGAAAGCGAAGTACGGAAGGCATAGTATTTTCGGCATCGCCTCCGGGCGGGCCCCACACGAAGCCGCCTACTCGATGCAGAAATTCATTCGAGCCGGCTTCGGGACCCACCACATCGATAACTGTAGTCGAGCCTGACACGCTCCCACCGTGGCCGGTCTGGCCGCTCAAATCGGAAGAGGCGCAATGTCTAATCCCCTCAAGGACATGGACAAACCCGATACCATCTTCGCCATCGGCACCAACATGACCGAGTGCCATCCTGTCGCCGCCACCGGCCTCAAAAAAGCCCTCACCAAAGGAGCCAAACTCGTCGTCGCCGACCCCCGCAGAACCCGCCTCGCCGAACTTGCCCACCTTCACCTCCCCATCCGCGTCGGCTCCGATGTCGCCCTCCTCCTCGCCATGGCTCACGTCATCGTGCGCGAAGGACTCACCGATAAAGAATTCATCGCCGACCGTTGTGCCGACTACGAAGCTTTCGAAAACCACCTCAAAGAATTTGACCCTGCTTGGGCCTCAAAAATCTGCGAAGTCCCCGCCGCCGACATCGAGCAAGCGGCCCTCTGGTATGGCTCCGCCAAACTCGGAGCGATCTACTACACCCTCGGCATCACCGAGCATATCTGTGGTGTTGATAACGTCCAATCACTCTGCAACCTCGCCCTCCTCACCGGCAACCTCGGCAAAGTAGGAACCGGCATCAACCCAATGCGCGGACAGAACAACATCCAGGGTGCGGGCGACTGCGGGGCCGTGCCCAACAACTACCCCGGCTTCCAACCCGTGATCTCCGAGGAATTTCACGAAAAATTCAAGACCGCCTACCAGCAGCCCGACCTCGACCTTGGCAATTCCATGACCAAGGTCACTGCGCTCAATCTCTGCGGCCTCGAAGAAAATGGCATCCACGCCATGCTCATCGATGGTGAAAACACCATCGTCACCGACCCTGACAAAAACCACTGCGAGAAAGCACTCAAGTCACTCGACCACCTCGTCGTCATCGACATCTTCATGACCGAGACCGCACAGATGGCCGACATCGTCCTCCCCGCCTCAGCCTGGGGCGAGACCGATGGCGTCCAAGCCAACACCGAGCGCCGGGTCCAGCGCCTCCGCAAAGCCGTTCCATCCCACGGCGAGTCGAAACCCGACTGGTGGATCATTTCCAACATTGCCAAAGAGCTCGGCATCCCCGGCTTCGAATACGAATCCGCCAAAGACGTCTTCAACGAACTCTGCGGGTTGAGTCCCATCTACAAAGGTCTTAACTGGGACAACATCGGCGACGGAGTCTACCAATGGCCCGTCCCCGAAGAAGGCCACCCCGGCACCCCCATTCTCCACGAGGACGAATTCAAAGACGGTAAGCCCGGCCTCTTCAAAATCATCGGCTACCGCGACCCCGCCGAAGTCATCGACGACGACTACCCCGTCTGGCTCACCACCGGCCGACGCCTCCAAGCTTACCACACCCGGACCCAAACCGGACGCGCCAGCGGCATCGACTACCTCCTCTCCGAGGAAACCCTCGAAGTCCACCCGGACGATCTCACTGCTTGGAATATTTCCGATGGTGCTTTTGTCAAAATGGCAAGCCGCCGCGGCGAGATCGAACTCAAAGTAGAAGCCACCACCCGTTCCCCACGCGGCACCGTTTTCACCAGCTTCAGCTTCGCCGAAACCAACGTCAACATCCTCACCGGCTCCGGCTATGACCCCGTTACCCAAACTGCAGAATTAAAAGTCTGCCCCGTCCGAATATGGAGCACTGACTTGTAGTCAGTGCGTCGATTAGACCAAGAGGGCAACAGATAAAACACCTTCCCCGTGTCAAAAATCCCGTGAACCAAAACTACCCTCACGGATCTGAGCATTCATACCCAATCGAGGAAGTCGAGGTCCATGAGTTCGTTCTGCGTAGTCACGGCAGTGCAGAGTTCCAGATTTCGACAGGAGGCGATGCTCTTGCTTTCCACGGAGCCACGCTTCACGGAAGATATTGACCTCCTCACTGGAATCAGCGGGGTCACTTGGGAAGAGGCGTGGAATTCACATTCCACCGTTAGTTTTGATGGCCACGAAGTTTCCCTCATCGGAAAAGGAGCATTGATACGAAATAAGAAAGCCACGGGACGCCCCCAAGATCTTGCAGATGTCGCTCGGCTAACGAAACAATAAAGGAACAAAGCAAGCTCAACCCATCCTGCAACAAGCCCATTTCCCCACCCCATTCTCCGTTTTTCACAACCTTCTTCACAAATGAGGCGAGTAAAACGGCAAGATGATCAAGACGAGCCATACCCTCATTCGGAATGCAATCGGGGCAGCTGGAATTCAAATCGCATTTGCTCCCGCGAAAAAAATGAGCGGATTTGTAACCAATCAAGAATGAGATTCGAACTCTCCCATGAACACCCTCCTATTTCTCGGGGATACCCTTAAAAAAACTCATGAATACAAAACAAATTCTCTACATCGGAGGCGGTAGCGCCTTTGGAGCCGTCGCAGCCGTTCTTCTGATGAAGACTCTTCCTTCGGAAAACGACAATGTCGCTGATCAAGAAGCCTCAGAAAAAACCAAGGTTTCCCAGGTGGCAACAGACCAAGGCCAGGAGAGCGGTAAATCTGAACGTGTCGCAGAAACAAGAACGATCCTGGGGCAATTGGCCGAGGAGAATCCCGAACTCGATCTCGATGAACTCAAGGATCGGCGCGAAGAATTTTCGGATTCAATGAAGGAGCGGCAAATGGAACGTTTAACCAACAAGATGGCCCAATGGAGTGCCGCTCTGGGACTTGATGAAGACCAACAGAAGCAGATGTTGGAAATTGCCGATCAGCAACTTTCCGAACTTGAGGAAATTGCAGTCAGCGCTTCGGAAAGCGGAGATCCTGCTGCCATTTCCGAGTCCGCAAAGCGTGCCATGGCGATCATGAGTGGGCGGGCTCTGGAGGACTCGATAGGAGAACTCCTTACCCCCGAGCAACAGGAAAAACACGAAGAATTTGGTGAACGACAGAACCAAAGCCGCGCCGAAGGGAGAACTCTCCGGCAGCTTGCAAGTCTTCAGGAAGATCTCATGTTAACCCCGGAACAAAGGAATGACGTCTACGGTGTTCTTTACGAAAATTCGGTTGCTTCAGTGCAGGACGACTCTGGTATCAGCTCAATGATTGAATCCTTCGCCTCTCAATCTGGAATGAGCATCGACCCTTCCCTTCAAGGGGTGATTTCGAAAATCGCAAGCGAAGGTCTTGCTGGGCTCGCCTCCGGACAGGGTATGGACCGCGAGTCGCTCACGGAGATGGCCCAAGGTGCCGCCAGCGAGTCCATCGCGAAGCAGGTCGAGCAACTCCGCCCAATCTTGAGCGCCGGACAACTGGACCTTTACCGCAGCCAGTTAGAAAGTCGCGTGGGCAATCTCATGAAGCTCGGTGGCTCCGGCGAGTAGACTGAAGTCGTTGACAACTTCCGGCCCGGGAAAGCTCGATTACTTTCCTTGGCCTTTTACCCTCACCCCCATGAACACCAAAGGCATCGCAATCACTTTTTTGCTGATATTTTTGAGCCTTGTTCCCTGCACCGCAGAGCCCGTTCGACATCAAGATATCAGTTCGACTTCTCCGTGGGCCGCCCATCTTGATCTCACCAAGTTGAGTGATCCGCCTCTCGATGGCTTCCTCCTGCAGGTCGCCGGATTCGATCGTATTCTACAGCTTCAAACAGTTCTCAAGGAGAAGCTTGCGATCGATTGGAAATCAGTTGAAGGGGTGACCCTTTTTGGGGCCGGTGACAAACTGAGTGAAACGGCCATCATTTTACGCGGGGACATGAAAAAGATCGACCTCACCAGTCTCCCAATCGCGAAAAACCTTCCACTCCATCATGGTATCAAGCTCAGACAGGGACCTGATTGGCAGGAATCTTCGCTGATCTTGGCGAGAGCATCGGATAAGGCGTGGATAGCGGGCACCTCTCTTCAGGCCTCAAAAGATTCATTGGATCTATTGGCCGGCCGCAAAGAATCCAGGAGTTCAATGACTCTCCCCGAAGACGCGGCGAACGAACTAAAATCGGCAGCCGCAATGTTTTCGATCGATATGAAGAAGCTCAATGGTGAACTCCAATTCGAGGCCGACTTTACTAGGGCGATTCGGCAAGCCTGGTTCCTGATCGGGTCTCGAGATGATCTTGTTGAAGCAACGGTCATGATTGATAGCACTGATGGCGAAGGTTTGCTCTTTCTTCAGAAGAATTTCAAACTACTGACCGCTCTCTTAATGTCGCAACCGGAGACCCCGGCGACTTGGTTGGAGCTAGCCGGAGCCATCGAAATCGAGACCCAAGGCAATTGGATGACCTTGAAAGTTGCTGCTTCACCGGAAAAGGCGGCGGTATTCCTCAAGACCCTCGGACCACTTTTTGTCAAAGCCTCGGATTCATCCAAACAGGCAAATTGAACTCCATCATAGAAGCGATGGATGAATCAGATGAAGAACTCGTGGCCCTATGCCAAGAAGGATCTACCCGCGCCTTTGAATCTCTCCTCCATCGCTATCAACCTCGAGTTCTTCGCTTCGTCGAACGGAAAATTGGAAACCTTGAAGATGCCCGAGACGTCACCCAACGAACCTTTCTCCAGGTGCATGACAGCTTGTCACGCTTTCGATCGGGGAACCGTTTTTCGCCTTGGCTCTTTACGATCGCCCGCCGTGAAGGAATCGACTTTCTACGCCAAGCCGGTTCTCGACGACGAGTTCATGAACAACTGGCCACGGAACCGAAACCGGACAGAGAAGCCGACCCTCAAAAATTGCTCTCACAACAGGAGGATGTCGATGCCATCTGGCATTGGATTCGCACCAACTTGGATGAGCGTTCCGCTGAGATCCTCTGGTTGCGAATTCAAGAGGATCTCGATCTATCCGAGATCGCCAAAGTCACAACCCTGAGCAAAACAAACGTAAAAGTTCTTCTTCATCGCGCTCGAAAATCTCTCCTTAAAGGAGCCCCCCCAATTCAACTTCAATCCAAAGCCATTCAATGAAACGTATTCTCTGCAATCTTGCCCAAAGAAACCAGAATCCCACCGAGCCGCTCGCGAAACATGTTTCCCGCTGCCGTGAATGCCAGGAATTCTTTCAGCAGATCTCATCTCTCGAATCCCGGCTCGTCACGAGCGCCGGAGAGTCAGACCTCGATCTATGTTCCAAAATCATGGCCAGCATTTCATCAAAAAATCCTGCAAATATTTCGACGCCGAAATGGGCCAGCATTTCATCTCCTATGGCTCTCTCAACTGCGGTAGCTTTGGTGTTCTTACTCATTGGAATTTTAGCGGTTACCAACTTCAAAAAGCCAACCCAAAGAGCGGATGTTCCTGTTGAACAAGTAGAAGCCCCCCCGACTCCAGCTCCCGAAGCCCCTCAGAAAATGACTCTCGCTTATGCCCAGCAGCAGCAGGCGCTTCTTCAGAGAGATGCCTTAAAACTAGGAGTCCACCTCCGGAAAAAATTGATCCTCTTCCGGACCGACGATCAGTAGAGGAACCAAGGCCGCCACTGCATCACCCTCTTTCCCCACAGAGAAGGCGACCTCCAGCGTGGCAAGATCCTCCCACCCAATCCCCGCAGTCTCTCTTTTCTAACTTCGACAGAGGGATCATCTCCAGCTAGTCTCCACTC
>Ga0307999_1000609_pt1 | contig 10014 bp, 6 predicted proteins | sample Neamet1_FD_203158 | JGI IMG/M metagenome (GOLD analysis project Ga0307999, IMG submission 203158) | Marine microbial communities from water near the shore, Antarctic Ocean - #1 | ecosystem: Environmental > Aquatic > Marine > Unclassified | place: Southern Ocean | collected 2014-06-04 | reverse complement strand
TGTTAACCTCCGATAACGATGGGAATACAGCAATAGACTTGGCAAACATGTACGACCTACCCGATGTTGCAACTCACATATGTAGTAAAAATGAAGAATTGACACCTCCCAGCCCAACGCAATCTGAGGTAGAAGACGTGAAAGAGCAAATAAAGAGTGAAGAGCGGGTTCTTGGTGAGTATGAAGAGGAGTTTGAAGGTAGTTTATCATTATATGATACTGTGAGGACAGACAATGTAGCTATCGCAGAGGATGTCATTGATCCAGCCGCAGTAGACTTGAGGGCTACACCAACGAAAGAATTAGCAGAGGAAGAAGAAAAAGCTATTGATTGGTACCGCAAACGTAATGCTCACTTGGTAGAGATCATTGCCGATAAGGATAGAACAATGGGAGAACAAACAAAACTGTATGGGGAGACGGTTGAAGCGAATGAAGGTACCATAACTGGTCTTGAACTTGAGTTAAGAATACGAGAAGACATGCATGGTGAGTGGCCTGAGGAAAGAGATCTCGTTAAGAGAGAGTTGAGTGATCAAACAGCGCAGATAGAAACGTTACAAGAGCAGATGGCTGCCTGTACACTGGACCCGTCATCCACCGCCGCTATGAAATCTCTTGAAACGGAGAACGCTAGGCTGACACACGCGAACGAGGCCCTCAAGAAAGAGAAGGCAACTACCACCGAACGGTTAAGACAGACCACCGTTGACCGTCAAGATGCATTGGGTAAACTAGCTAAAATTGAACATGACACGAGTACACTTCGGGATGAAAAGTTAACCCTGACTGATGAACATACTAGGCTGAGTGATATCATAAAGGCAAACGGCCTACAACAAGAAGACCTGCGTCAGAAGCTCGATCTATGTCAGAGTAAATTAGTTCAGGAACGGACAGTTTACATTACTAGAGTTGAAGAGAATAAAGAGAACTACAATAAGGAGTATGATAAACTGAAACAAGATACACATGCCATTGTTACAGAGAGTGAAAACACATTCGACCGGGATCGCACCGATTACCACCGCCAGTTGAATGCGTTAAAGGATTCTCATGAGGCCGCAATCGCTGAGCTCCAAGATTCCTTTGACGAGGAACTTGCCAACAATGTAAAGGACAAGTGTCGTCTCATCAAGGAAACAACTGAGGATGTATCTAAATTGAAGTTGGACCACGCGGTTGAAATGGAGACGTTGAAAAGAGAGATGGAAACAGTGGTTGACGGCATTAACACGCATTGTAACGATCTATTGGAAGACCAGAAAAGGGCGTTCAAAAATGAACAAAGTAACTTAAAATAGCTATAGATGAGTATTGACATTCAACTTTATTATCTTTTCTTGCTACATAATAAACATTTATACAAGTCATCTGGTTTACAAGTTGGTTTTGTCTCTATTGGAGTGAACAGTAAGGCTCCCGACGTCTTATTGTAGATATTCAACCTAGCATGATGCTTGCTTTGTTCAATTAAAAAGACACGGGTGAAACCGCTGTTGACTTGCCACTCGAATGCGTTCGAGTAGACAGTTCCCGTCTTATCAACTGATATCAAAGGAAACGATAGAACGCCTCTGGTGTTCTTCTCTGTGCAGTATAGCGGTTCACACGTGTAATCGTCACTGAAGACTTGTGATTTATGCGAGCCACCGGGTGCAGACTTCTTCTTGACAACCAAATTAACTGGTTTGTAACACCACGGACACACCTTGACCGTGTATTGGTCCATGACGCGTTTAATATGTTGGTTCTTAGAGCCAAAACAGACCCCCTCAGTTATAATGTATTTGGCTAGAAGCAGGGTAGTAGACAATGATCTCCTACAGGCTTTCACCAAAGAGTATATAAAGGTGCATATGTACAAGTTTGATCCGCCTGCGGTTGTTGGATTCTTCTGTGCCATGTCCATGTAGCCTATCAAATCTCTAAACAGGCTCATTGGGTTGCTGAAAAACCTAGAGTGTCCAATGCGATGCAGGAATCTGAGGGTTTCTTCGCTGTACTTCAGATCATCTATAGGTATTACGGGGTTTGGAACAATGTCTTGGAACCTCTCTGCGGCACTGACGTGTGCGCAAGCCATTTGAGATTTACGTGACGCAATAGAGTCTATAACGATACTATGGTAGTTTGAGGCTATTCTCCACTGGTGCGTAGAGGGTGGCTTAGTAGGCGTCTCCTCCATCTTACCCCCTTCTAGGATAGTAATCAATTGTGGCGATGTCAGTGGTTTACCGAATGTAACGTAGTCGTATACAAGGTGTGCATTCCTCTTGTACATCTCGGCGGCATCAGAGTCATCCGTGTTGGTTGGGAAGTGCGTTCCTAACGGGTTATATATGTACTCTAGCATCCCAAGTCTCACCAGAGGATATTCTTCAGGGTTGGGATCATTCTCTGGCCAAAACATCACCGCTCTGAGCGGGGAGAACACACCTTCACCCATGCTGCGACTCGTGTCAACTGACTGGAGTAATGTAACTCACGCCACTACTACTAATCAACACACCCCCCCCTCCTCCTTCCTTCCACGTCACACAAACTGTCACCTAGGGTGTGATGCGGTCAACAGGCGAACGGGTTAACCTGACACTTGAATGACGATCCAAGAGTAACTGTGTTGGGTGTGACTTCATACAGAGTCCGTCTTGATTCACCCAAGTTATACATGACAACCCCAAGTGGTACCATATCGCGGACGTAGGTTATAACCTTTGCCATGTCAACGTCGATCATCTGGTTGATATGGTACTTCTTTATCATCCCTCCAATGGTAGTTTTGGGGATACCGGTTTCCTCTTCATCGTTAGATATATTAAACAAATCGTCGGCTAGGCTCGTTCTCTCGTTGCTAGTCAGCAGCATTGGATGCACATACATCCCTCCCAGGTACGAAAAAATGTTCACAGACGGGTTGGAGTTAGCCAAAGAGCTTATTGCAGGCATCACGTACACGGCCTCCCCACAACACAAACTCCTCTGGCCCGTGTTAACCACGTCCAGGTCAGTTGAGGTGTACAAATGGAAGCCCGTACTTCTAGTGTGACTCGATCGACTGCCCTGTGCTGGCCGCCATAACATCTTGCGTGAATCCAACCGGTTGATAAAGTCCAGCACGGCACTAGCTTCGTCGTTTCTAAGGTTGTCAGACGTGGATTGCAGCTCTTTTGCAATTGTAGTGTCTGGTAAGAAGTACCTGGTCGAATTGATCAGTGCTGTGGGTAACGAATGCGGCTGACCAAGGTGATTGTAGTAGTCTGCGCCGGCTATATCGTGTGCCGCGACCCTCTTGTAGTACGAACCAGAGCAGACAGAAGACATCTTTACAAGAACGAGTACTCTCCTACTGCACACCTATCCCACTTGCCAACAAAATCGTGTCCATTTATGAAGAAGCACGTGTCGCCTGTGGTTATCGTGGCGTTCTGTCGGTAGCTGTCTGCATTTTTAATATCTTTTCGTTCTAATACTCCGTTAATTTCAGAATTGCTCCAACATGTCTTGGGTATAGCGGCTCCCAACAGGTGCGATAGGTTGGTTTCATCTGTTTGGGTTACTCCCTCCTCATCGTTTCGGCGCATGTTGATTGTGTCGTTGTTGGTTCTGGTGATCGATTGAGCGAATGCGTTTAATCCGGCGCTGGCAGTTGGGTTGAAATTCATGTATTTGTAGAAGGGGAACTCTTCATTCTGCGTAAACAGCTCATTGGAGTACAGCACGGTGGTGTTGAAGTTATTCAGCATGTCGTTGAACACAGAGTTGGCTGTAAACACGTTCGTATGAATGCAGTCGTTCAGGTTGGTGTCGAAGAATCGATGATGGTGCTCATCCGGTGTTGCGAACGGCGTGCCAAACCGTCCCAAAGGACTGGTTACCTGCGAGAAGAAGCTCTTGTTCATGAACGGCGGAGCCATCAGAGGCCACCAACCATCGTGTTTAACGGTCGGGTTAAACGTTTTGGTCTGCACACCCGCTCCTCTCGTTGCCTTCAAGTACTGCAGAGCTTCGGTGACGGCGGGAGTGTCGGTCGTATTGATCACCCTGTCTGTCGAGGTGACCTGAGACTCAATCATAGCTGCGTTGTGCCACATGACCGACGGATACCCTCCCATAGACATCCTGTTGGTTGTCGAGTACGCCTTGTTGTTGTACATGACATCCTTCGACTCATCCGACCAGACAGATTGGCGCGTCTGGGTGGGAGGCCCACCGAAGTGTGCAAATCCCGATGGTCTGCAGAACAGCATAGAGTCTGCTTGGACAAACTGAGGTTTCAGCCAGATCACCCCGAATCCCATGTTGATGTACTTCAGCATGGCCAATCCGCTAATGTTGGTCGTGTGAAACAGGTTGGAGAAAACTCTCTTTTCGAGGTTTTCTTCCAATTTATGGTTGTGACGATGGAAGTAGTCCCTAACGACGTTTACGACCGCGTCGTCGGGCTCGGATGAGGCCTTATCTTCACTGTGATTGGTCTCAACGATCAACTCGCGGACCACCGGAGACGTCTGATTCAATATTACTGAAATGATGTTGTTCACCATAACTTCGGAAGTGTAGTAGTGGTTGTTTCGCATGTACCCGTTTCGGTAGTACGTAGTCTCCTCTCCAAGTGTATTGTGTTCATCATCACCGCCAGCTTCTTGATCTACCACCTCTGTCCCAGCTGAATCGTCAGTTAACGAGTAGAACATCATACTCTCCTCTACTTGACTGCCTCGTTTTGCCCTCCGGATGGTCGCGTGTTCTGCGTCATTGAAGAACCGGGACAACATCTTGGATAGCCGATCACACGAGAGGGTGTATTGAATGCCCATTTCGTTATTAAAGCTAGTTGATTGCCTTGACGGCCCACACGCTTGATCTTGATGGTCAAACATGGCGATGCCAGTGGGTAGCATGAAGTCAAACGTGGTCATAGTTGTGAACTTTGCATCCTGTTCAACCTTGTGGGCAAACGAGCCGTCGTCCACCGGCACAAACACGGCATTCTTACCGTTGATCTCTGCATAGCAGATCTTGTAATCTGGGGTTGTGTGAACCTTCTTGATCATTTGTCTGTTCTGATCGCGAACGTAATCGCCGTTCTTGAATTGAACAGAGTTCTGAGGGGCGACAGTACGCATTGGATGCATGTCTGCTTGCTCCAAAGACACAACCGTCATAATCTGATTCATGTTGACCCGAGTGGTGCGGCACACGCCATCTCTGCTAAGCATGTCGATGACCTTAGAGGTAGTACAAATCACTACATCCGGTGATTTAAACGGTGCATTGGGACCTTCAAACCAACCACCCAAGTCGTCAATCTTGGCTGCGTTGTTGGTGTGCGCCTCGTAGATGCATAGGATCTCACCGAGGATCCTACTTGTTCCAAAACGGTCAGTATTGGTGATTCGTCCAGCCTTGTTCAAACCAAAGGTTCTCTGTGGCACCAAAGAGGTGGTTCGTCTCACCAGCTCACACCTATCCATGACATTCTCAAAAGGCTTCGTCTTGGACAACGTGTAGATGGAGGGTGACTGTCGTATGATCTGAAACAAGGACGAGGTATTGTCACCCTTGATCAAAGCGTTTGTAACAGAGGTTGTCTGAATCTCTATCGCGTGAGAGAAGTTATTGTACTCTGTTCGCGTCAGCATCAGACTAGGATCGTCCAAGTCGTTCTGTCTAGGTAACCCAAGATTGGCTCGGTCCCGCTCGTTCTTCAACCACGAGCCAGAGTAGGCACTCATAGCCATCATGAAGCGAGTGTAGACAGACTTGTCCACATTGATTGATATCTGATGTGCTGTTGGGTTGGATATTTTTCGTTCCACATCCATTATCTGGACTGATGGACCGGCATTACCCAAGTACGCTTCACACGCAGCGTCTGTTAAGTCCACCTTGTAGAGATAGAGCAACTTAAAGTCTTCATGTATAGACTCTCTAGTCATTGCGTGATGATAAATCAACCCAAAGGCGTTCTCAATCTTGCGGTTGTGCATCTTGGCAATCATTTTAGTGCCCATCAGAACCTCAACCTTATGCGCAACGTCCTTGTTAGAGATGTTATTGTTGGTGACAAACGAAGTGAACTCGTTCGCAAGCCATTCCCTCACATTCTGTGTCTCGTTGAGTGCACTCAATGCATTCACAGGAAGATCCGTTGGGTTGGGATCCCCGTTAATAAGTGACACTGGATTATTCATCCTTCTATTCACGTCTTTTTTAATTCTAGACAAAGATTTTAGTATTAAACTATCCCAACGCGGTCTCTCTTCCGCAGTCTTGTATCGATCAAGCGGCAACAATTATTTTTTACTCTTCACCAGCTTTGTCTGTTAAAATCCCAGCGCAGAGTTTTCATACTAATAATCACAGATTCCGTTTTTTCCCTCCTGCTGGGATGTGGCGCAGATTGAAATACGTGCACCGTATAAAGCGGTTGGGTAAGACACCACCCGACTCAGGCCTCGTTAGAGCGGACAAGAACAAGATCAAAGAGAGTCTGATGCAACAAAAACGGACTACAGACGTCATCCCACTACCTTTTGTCTTCCCAACTGGTCCACAGAACCAACGAAGGTATATTATCCACGACAAATTCTACTGTATATTCCCACCGTGTAACGCCAACCACGTGAAAAGTCTGGAAAATGAAGAGGTCGTTAAACGATACGGTCAATGGCTGACACAGATCAAGGGAGACGACTCCATTCTGGTAAAATTTAACCAGGCGTTGCAACAGAAAGATACCCGTGTAGTCCATTCGACATCTGTGACGGCATTCAATCATTTCTTCGTCTCCAACAAGTTCGTATTGGGGGGTTACGTGTTGAATGAAACCACCGCAACACTAGTTTACCATAGAACCCTGCCAGTTGACCCGCCTGGAATACACATTAACCCAAACATATTTTGTCTTACGGAATCTGAAGGTGACCGCACAACGGCTGCAGAGGTTTACAACGTGTGGAAAGGAGAGAGCCCAAGCAGCATCTCTGCGGCTATACAGAGTGGAGGGTGTACGACAAACATCACAGACATCCCATTGGATAAAACAATGTACGGCATTGTAACCTGTGACATTAAAACTAAGTTTCACGAGCAGCAGGAACACATGGAGTTGACTTGAAGTACTCAATAAAACACAATGAAACAAAATGGTTCAATTATAGTTACTTTATTTCACAATGATACACACAAAAACTAATATACTCTTCTGAATATCAGCCAACGGAATAACACTGTGTCCCCTTTTGTTATCGTCTACGTACATAAAACCCCAAAACGTCATTATACTTTGGTCATTACCAGTTAAAATAGCATACACATTGTATTCAGTTGGTCCACGATCTGCTTTAATATAGTTACTAAATGGGCAACCGGCATATAACGGTGCCATAGAACTAGGTAAACGTGTATAGTGAGTAATATTATCTACATCAAAGTGATGTGTTTGAAATTTTTGTCCAAAAATGTTGCGGAAAATGTTCTCTTTAACAACATTCTCCAAAGTGATCATCTCCCCACCGTCATTGATCAACTGCGATACCTTGTGTACCTCGGTGCATGCTTCATTCACACCTTTAGAGTGGTACAACCGATCACTGGTGGTGATGCAACAGTCAAATTTGAACAGGTTTAACACAGTCTTAATATCCTCTTGGGATGAACAAGTGTAGTTCATGTGCACCACAAACGACTCAACATTGCTGAAAATGTTACTCAACGCCTTCATACTCTGCGAGTTCAGTATTCCGCCTTCATCAAGCCAAAACATGTGTTTATGCGTTGTCAGATGATCTAGCGTGTGATGAGGGGGTATCGTTCCATTCAATTTGTACATACACACCACTGAGCCACCGTTACTTTTACAGTCCAGATTCAACATGTACACACTGCGTGCCATATGAGCGGCAAACGGATTGGTCGAATCTTGACTGCGATACATATAGTTGGCGACCATCACAGATGTGTTGTGTGTCGAGTCCAACACTAGGACTCTTTGGTGCTTGCTGGCCAGATCAAGTGTCTCGTGAAACAACCCAGATGACTTTATTCTTCGTATGTATGCCGATTCAGTGGTCCCGACAGTACTGTCGGTTGTTATGTTGATCGTACAGCCAGTCCAAGAATGGATGAAGTAGTTTGGATGGCCAGACTTGTATGACAAAAGTTTACCCGGTGCTAACGGGTGACCGTCAATCTCAGCTGTACCCGTGATGAGTTTGATCAACAAGCTTGTTCCGGCAGGTTGGTCAACAACCGACACCCAACAGTTCTCTCCGCTACTCAAGCTATGCACTGGAGGAAGTACAATGCGATCTTTTGTGTAAGATGCGAGTGCTGCGGTGAGCTCCACTGGCAATTGAATGCTAGAAATACCGGTAGACAACATCTCGTCACGTCGTCCTTGTCGCAGTCAGGGTGTGCCGTACAGAACTGATCACAAAGCTCTTCAAATGACACCCTCTTATTAGTTAAATAGTTAGTAGACAGTCGAAATTGGCTATGCTTCGGATGAACCTCTATGAACCTGCTCTCCGTACAACCCAAATCACTCTTGAACCCCGTTACACCACGTCGGGACAGCGGTGCAGCACCTTCTCGTTCATTGTAACGCCATTGTGTGGCGGCGGCGTGTCTATCATAGAATTTTGTTTCTGTTGGTGTGTACGAAGGGCGCCTATAGGGGATCCGCCTTTGTTTCTGTTCGCGTTTTTTCTGTCGTCTGTGCGTGTGACGAAGTCTTTGTGGTTTAGTATACTCGCTATGAGAGTCTCTACAGCTCGGGAGACCTTCACGAGTGACAGCAACTGGCAACTCTGTATTCACCACTGCCGTTCGTGCATCTGAACTTCTATCCACAACAGGATAGTTGTCTTCATCCTCCGAGATAAAACCCTCTTCTCTCTCTGTAGGGTGTAATTCGACAATATTGTCACGATGGTTCATAACTTTTGAGCGGTTGAGAGAGATGACACATGAACTTGTTGCTGCTGCTGCTGCTGATGCTTGTACCGTTCACAATGTGTGTTGTGAAGATCTCTATTGAATGATACTGACTGCCGCCGTCCTCTGGTATTTAAATACACAATGGATCAACCTCCCCTCGTCACCCAGTGTACCCTGATGTTTCCAGCATACACTACGTGACTAACCTGAGAAACCACCCCCCTCCCATCGGTCGTCACCTAGTGTAACCTGATGTACTGGGTGACAATTGGGTCAGGCACAGCACAGAGGGATGTACTTAGAACCCCTCCACAATCATCCTACACTACGTGACTGTTTCCGGTAAACACAACTGATGAGTCAGATACCAGCCTAGACCATGCCCATGATTGAATTGACAACAAGCTTCAATGTCGCCTTGTCTGGTACCCCAATAGAAGCGTTTAGATTGGTCTTAGGCCGCGCAGCTTCCACTTGAGGGGTGACACTAACATCACCATCGCCGATAGCGTGCGTTTGAGGTGTAGAGGTTCCCATCGGAACAAATTGTTCTGCAGTATTGCTCTTCTCGATCGGCTGAGGTGGCTGAGTTTTGAACGTTTCAACCAAAAATGTTACCCCCTGAGTCAGTGTATTTAACGCTTTGATAACATCGCCTCCTGATAGCTCCCCACTAGACATGGGTGCATCCCTCACCTCATCCTCTTGCTTGGGACGTTTCGCCTCCCTGTACTTGGTGCTGTCGTCATCCACCTCATCACCAACAACATCACTTAGAGTGCGTTTCCCTCCTCGCGTCTTACTCACAGCTTGCCACTTCCTAAACAATCCAACATAATCATCAAACTCAAACTGATTTGCCATCTTCAAAGCTCTGTTAGCACTAATGTAACCGAAATCGGATGCGTTGATACTGTACTTTGTATTCTCTATCAAATACTCCTTTCTGTCACTGACTGGTAGGAACGCCGCAGAGTGTGATGCTATATTATCGGTAATATATTTATTTTCCGCTCTTCGTACTAATACTACCGCGTTATTTTTCTGGTAATCAACCGCTGTCCCTTT
>Ga0307999_1000608_pt1 | contig 10016 bp, 23 predicted proteins | sample Neamet1_FD_203158 | JGI IMG/M metagenome (GOLD analysis project Ga0307999, IMG submission 203158) | Marine microbial communities from water near the shore, Antarctic Ocean - #1 | ecosystem: Environmental > Aquatic > Marine > Unclassified | place: Southern Ocean | collected 2014-06-04 | reverse complement strand
CTTTCTGCTCTTCAGCTGTCGCTTTGCTCCTCTTTCTTTCTGCTCCCCAGCTAATTAACGGGTTGCTATTGCAAGTTGTCTCCAGTACGTGTAACAAGTAGACCAAACCCAATAGAATCAAGGGTTGTTACTTTTAATTATGGGAAATAATATTATATTATGGGTTAAAGTGAGGGTTGATGTGTGAGTGGGACCTCTCATACACCCTATTAATACCTTTACAACTACTCTTATAATACTCACTTTCTTATTAGTAATATATAGCTAACACTACCCAAGGAACACTCACTGCACAACACTGCACCATACTATTATCTATTGTATCTCTATCTATAGGAATACTATTACATTAACCGGAATCTAAAATAATTAAACACTTACTAAAACAATAGCCATGAACCAATATAAAATAAGAAATGAAATAGTTAACTTCCCTGAATCATGGTCAATAGATGCAATAATGATATGGGTTAATGCAGGATATATTAGAACATGTCCAAACTGTAGCAAGATAGATGTAAGTTATAATCACTTCAATACTTGTAACACATCAGAACAAAGAGCAATACAAATGAATAGAGATATGAACCAATACTAAAATAACAACCATGAACAAAGAAGAATCAAAAGAAACGTATGAGAAATACTTAAGCCACATGATAGGTGAGGTAATAGATATATCAAATATGGTAGAGAGTAACACTGACTCATTCCTAAGAACATTATGTGCCTTAGAGATATTAGATGTAGAACAACTACAAGTATTACTAAACCATTATGATAACTTACTTGAAGAACAAGACAATGACTTACATAACATTGATAAGATATCAGGTGACTATGAAGACTTACCATGGTAATATAACTATATAAAATAAAAGAAATGAAAGATAAAGTAATACTCGGATTATATATAATGCTATTAATAATAGCTGTAGTCGTAACAGTAGAGATATTTACCAATTAAATATATTACCTTTGTAAGATGAAAAAAGAAATAAAAGAATTCGTAATCTTCTTAGGGTTATGTGTAGTTATAATGATAACTGCATTACTATTAAATGAATTAATAAAGTAAAAATAAACAACTATGAAAAAATCAGTATTAGTATTAGTATTAGCAATGGTAACAAGTTTATCATTTGGACAGTGGACTCAGAAATATTATGTAGATGAGTTTGGAGACCCAACAGAAAAAGGATATAACTTACTTATAGGTTATGGAACATTTAGTAACTCAGCAACTCAAAATAGTGACTTAAGATGTGATTTTGTTCTTGCAGAAACATCATTAGTAATTGAAGTATATGAATACGGCAATAACTTAGCGAATGATATAGAGGCAACATTTGAAACTGTAAAGATTAAGACACCAACAAGAGGTGTAATAACTATTGAAGATGTATTCTTCTCAAAAAAGGGAGTATTATATTTCTCTGAAGAAAGGTTTAAAGATGTTAAAGAAGCAATCTCGGAAGAAGGAACTTATATAATGGTATTCAAACGAAAGTCTGACTATTCAGAGAGTTCTTATAAAGTTAAGTTTACACTATAAACATTAGAACTCCACTGATTGAAGATAGACAGCTATTTGGATATGGATGGCTAAAATAGCTAGACTGTATCAGCAGTTGTGTCTACTGTAAATGTAAGTCGAAAATCTCTCACTTTGCAAGGTAGAGTGAATCTTACCCTATAACTGAAATTTGGGCAGTGGAGTTTTATTATAATATTAAAACTTCCTTAATTGGAGGTAAGCAATATAAACCAGGTAGTTACAAGGTTTATATTTAACTATGGCAGTAGTTTGTTTATTGAAAATAACCTGACTGATCTTAGGTTATGGAGCTTTAAAGATTTAAGCTAGTTTAGAAAAACAAGCCACACTGAATATTATAAATACTCGATATATTACTGAGTTATATGAGTGAAAAGAGGTGGGATGCCTCATTATTAAAAATAAAATATTATGAATTACGATAAGTTTAAAACTGATGAGTTAGTAGAAATAGTAGTTACCAAGACTGGACTACCTTTACCAACATACGACTATAATAATTACAGAAAGTATATTACTGTTGTACCTGAGAATATACCTTTTGGTGATGGTGTAACTGGTATAAAAAACGCTGATATGCACGATACTTTTAGAGAGGGATGTATAAGGCTAATTAGTTGGTATAGTAAAGAAATAAGTAAAATATAATAAATTATGAAAAAAGTGTGGGAGATAAGATAGAAAAGTATAAACAACTGGTCAAACCTCTGACCTTTCTTCACTAAATAATTTGAAGCTAAATAAAGGTAGAATATAAATTGTGTAACCGAATAGGCTTAGCCATAGATGGCACATATTAAATCTACCCATCTCTCCAACTGTATTGTAATATATTGGACTAAGAGGTGAGGAGTTTACAGCAAGAGATAAGTAATCTGTGTAGGGAGTAATTCCGTTCCGCATATAAACTATCTCGTGACCATTTATAGTAGTGGTAATGGACCTTAATTTTGCCTACTACGGAGCTACTATAGATGGTGCTAATAAAATACTTACAATTCAACAAGGCATTCAAACTTTTCATAGGGTTCAAAAAGACCTTGGATTACCAATCAATTGCAAACGAGCTGGATTGCTAATCAGAATTGTCTGTATTTATAATAAATCAAACATTTAACTTTACAAATAACATATTATGGAAGCATACGAAATAAAAAGAAACACAAAAGTAAGGGTATTAAGTGATGAAGTTAGAACACCTCCTTCATCATTACCAATAAATAAAGGTGATATAATCACAATATTAAATGAAGATGGTATGTACTGTAATTGTTTAGATAAAGATAACAATAGAGTATATATATCTGCTTTAACAGAGGTAGAGGAGATATGAAAGAAGAATTTAAAGAGTTTAGAAACAGATCAACAAGAAGTTCAAAACGTGGTACAGCAGGTATTACATTAGTAATGCCAATAGGTAGATTCAGATTTAACAACAATGCACTGGACTCTTTAAAGATAGATTATAAAACACAAGGTTTAATGTTCTTAAGAGGTAAAGATAGAATACAAGTAGTAGTTGAAGAAACTAAAGAGTTTGATAACTATCACCTCAACAAACTAAATGTATTTACCAATCACAACTTAGGCTTTATGTTTATTGAAGTGTTTGGTTTAGAGTCTAATAAAACTTACCACTTGAAAATGGAAAATAATATAATAACATTATAAAAGAGTAAACTTAATCTAAAAATTATGAAACAATTTATTAAATCAGCATTCTTTATTAACTTATTAACTATAATCTTATTGGGTGTGTTCGCTTTACAGATGTTTTTCGTAGGTGAAAATGAATTTGCAATTGGTATATGCGTAACAGCATTCGTATTTACTATTATACTACCAGCGTGTAGCACTAAGAACTAAATAGGTAATTTATATGCAATAACATATAAAATATTACACTTGCTGATTACTCCTGAGTGATAGATAACAGGAGTGTAATTATTATTAACTTAAAATAAAGGTTATGGAAAATTTAAAAGAAGTACAGGTAATTATGTTACCTAAAGAATTAGATAATGGTAGAGAAAACCACCTATATTTCACATCAGATGAGGAAATTAAGGAGGGTGATTGGGTTATGTACAACAATTGTATAGAGCAAGCAGGGAGAGTTGAAAGCCAAATAGCCTACCACGGATTCAAGAAAATCATAGCTTCAACAGACCCTAAGCTTATAGCTGATGGAGTAGCACAGAAAACTTAAACTAAAGATATGAAACAATTAATGACAGCAGTGATGCTAATAATATCAACAATAGGATTCAATCAGATAACAACAAGTTATTATGAAGAAGGAGGAATCCATAAAGAAACAAAAACATATAGTATAACATTAGAGTATACTACAGATAATGGTGCATTATTAGAAAGAATCACAACATATGGTGATCCAGATGTTATTAAAAACTACTCAAGAATACTATACACTAAAGAATCAGATGATAATGTCTATTTCTCGTATACTACTAAAGATGAAGAAGGATATGTCGTTGGATATATATTTTATAAGAATGAAAAGAAATTAATAATAGCATATGATAATGGAAATTATTCTACTACAGTAGGTGGTGGATTACTATACTAAAACAAATAAATGAAACAACAATGGAAAACACAACAATCTTATCAACGGTATCTTTTGCTAAATATAAATCTAAAATTGGATTAATATTATACAGCAATGAAGATATGGACATCGTAAATCTTTTTACAGGTCACAAACACTTAGAGGTAAATCGTAATGATACAACCAGCTTAACACCTGAAGAAATTACAGAGGAATTATCTCGTAACGCAGAACTTAAACAATTAGCATATGAAAATGACTTAATAGAAATACATAGTCAAGATACATTCACTAGCTACTTAAATTACGCATCTAAATATAACTAATAAACTAAATAATTATGAAAAATATAGCAATATACATAGCAAAAATACTATTTGTAGTAATACTACCATTAGTGGTAATACCATCAGCAATATACTTCTTAGTGGATCATTATGATACTATAACAGCATCACAATATTCATTCTTGTTGTTAATATCTGCCTTAACGGTACTTAATGCAGCATTATATGGAAATGTATTTGGTGGTCCAAAGTATAAACCATCAATAAATGTAAAGCTGGTACCAGCTACAGGAGTATTAATTGCGTATGATGATAAAACACTAACATTGTTTATTCCATTCTTAATGATGGAAATATCATTTAAATAAAAGGGCCATGTGTGTCACCCATAACAACACCAGTAATTTACTACTATAATATCACTAGGTAGTATGGCTAAGGAAATAAAGGTTAAGTAAGTGGTAACCAGGTATATAGCATCTCTACTCACACTGGGTAAAGTTGCTGTATATCATTAAATAATTGAAATAAATGAATGAACTAATAAAAATAAAAATAATAACTCACTTTAATTCAATATTGATTGTGTTAATATCAGCATTAATATTAGTACTTGTAATTTATTCAATAAACAATCATACTGCATATCCAGATAAAGAACACTCAAGTCAAAATGAAGTACATTTAAGAGAGTTTAATCAATCAGAAGTCTTAGGACATTAAATTAATATTAAAGCTTGTTAAAAGGCTTTATTTACAATACAAAGAAACAATTAACTAAAATCTAAATATTATGTCAAAGATTAATATGGAGCTATTAAAGCATGAGTTTTCCACATGGTCAAAATTAAAGAAAAAAGAAGTGATTGCCACACCAAATTTTGGTAAGTTTATATCTGCTAAATTTAATATAGTAGATAGAGTCTTAGAAGAAGAGGTTGATCATAATTGGGCATTACTCTATCTAATAAGGGAGTATGCACAAGGAGAAAAAAGCTAAATACTTATTTGGAATTGTATCAAGAGATATAATTTTAGATCCAAGTATAACACCACAAGCTAAAGCTTTATACTCAGTATTAGCTTGTTATGCAAATAAACAAAGAACTTGCTTTCCGTTAATTTCAACACTGTCAAATGACATGAATGTTAGTCAAAGAACTATCAAAAGGTTGATAAATGAGCTGAAAAGTAAGGATTACATAAAAAGAGTGGGTAGAAATATAGTTATAAAATAATAACGTTAGCTATATATATGCCCATTATTTGTTGAAACCAATGAAATAAACACCCAAAGACTTTTATTATTGTAAGAATAATCATATTTTTGTTAGACTTACTAGCATAAATAAAATGATAATACAATTACCAAATGGTAGAATAATTGAGTGTTCAATTGAGCAGTACCTTTCCTTTTCTGATCAAGAAATAAGAGAGCTTAACGGCTTAGGTTCAGCATATACTAAAGAAGTGGTTGATCCATTTTATAATAAGTTTTCAAGTAATTCTAATAAGCCAGATCCAGAAGTAACATACTCAATAGATGAGAATGAACCGGCATTAGATGAAATTGAACCTTTTGATAAATATGAAGACCCGTATTTTCACCCGGATGACACCTAAAACATAGGGTCACCAAATAATCAATAAAAACAAAAATTATGCAAAGTAAAGTAAACATCTTAGCGGATGACATGGGAAATGTTGTGCGCCAATCAAACTCAAACCCTGAATTCGGTCATGTAAGACTACAACAAACAAGAGTAACGTTTGGTAATACAGGTTGGGTTAAAAAATCAAACATTAGTACATTATTACACGGTAAGTTAGAAGATTTAAAAGACATGGGTCTTGAATCAATGGAATCATTACCTGGTAAAATTATTATTAAAGAACAATTAGAAGCCTTTAACACTAAAGATGGTGATAGAGATTACAAAATGGCAGGTCAAACAGGTATAGTATGCTGTGTTGATGGACAACCTATTTATAGGAAAACATTCTTTGTAGCTGACGTAACAGCACAAGATGTATTAATTGCTCATGATAATGGTTTAGCCATAAGAGAAGCAAATGGTCTAACTAATATTGGAACAACAGCTGATGCAATCAAAAGTATTAAAGCATTTGGCTTTAATGATGAAGCAGATGTAGAAAAAGAAGATAAAGTGATTGATGAAGTAGTAGTTGATGAAGTAGAAGATGAAATTGAAGAGATTGAAGAAGAATCTTTTGAATTATAAAATAAGTTTCTAAAAAGTGTGTGAGGTTTCCCTATTGGGGAATTAAATATTGGTACGGATTACAGTAGCCTCTCTCATTTTAGTATTATTTAAACACAAATCCTAAACAACAAACATTATGCTATCAGAAACTCAATTGACACATCTAGAACAAGAAGGTAATAAAGATCTATTGTCCCAGCAACTTCAACGTTACCACTATTACGGATTATTGGAAGAATACCAATTACACCCAACCTCAATTACTAATAAATTTGAATATACTAAGTTAAACTCATACCAACACTTCCTTTTTAAAAGGGTGTTACATGGATTAAATGTATATACTAAAGAGGAAAGAGAAAAGTTACACTGGGATAAGAAGCGTAGAATATCTAAAGTTTGGAAAAGATCTCAAAGAGAAATCAATGCTTGGAAGCAAATGATATGCAATAAGAAAGTTAACACTTACTTGAGTAGAGTTTTCAAAGGTCCAACTATGGAGTTCATTACATCAGTTCCAGCAACTGAAGTACTTGATGACTACAATAACAGGCTAACATTTAAGCAATTGAATATAGAATATGAAGATGTAATACTACTCTTCATGTCTAAAGGACTATTGCCTAAAAACTATTTAACACTAAAACCTAATGATCAACAACAAGGTTTAACTGTATGATAAAGCTTAATAAGAAACTATGTAATAATTGCAATACTGATCAATTTATCTGGAAAAATGATAAAGGATCTAAGTATTGCAAGAATTGCTGGTTAAAATTAAAAGCTGAATATACCAAACCTTTAAAGAAGAAACCAATTAACCAGAAATCAAAGAAAATGAAAAAGGCTGATAAAGCTTATACATTACTTAGAAAAGAGTTTATGGAAGAACACCCAACATGTGAAGCATCATTAATTTGTTGCACAGGTGCATCAACAGATGTACATCATGTAGAAGGAAGAGGTAAGAATCATTTAGTAGTAGCAACATGGTTGTCAGTATGTAGATCATGTCACACATGGATACATGAACATCCAACTGAATCAAGACAAGTAAAATTATTAAAATAAAATTATGAATATGATAACTGAAAAACAAATTGCAAAAGTAAGAAGTGTAGTTAGAAAATATATGGAAGAACATGGTTCTGAAGAAACAAGTGAAGCTAGAAGAGATCATATCATTGAAACAGGTACAAGTATATTATGTACTAAATGGGATATTGGCCATCAAGGTGGAAGCTTTGTTCAAGCTGTAGTTGCAAATGACTTAAGTAAAGCATTTGGATGTGCAGATTATATAAATGAAAAGGCTCTTAAATTCTATTGCCAGTTAATTCAGAACGTTGGAATGATAGACGTAACGGATGATGAGGTAAAAGGTGCATTTTAAAATAAACTAATATGAAAAGGATATATTATCAAATAAGAAAAGTATTAATTGAAAAGAACCGCTCTGTCATAATGAATGATAGTTTAGGGTGTGTTTTAGAAATTGATAATTTTGATGAAGCATCAAGTTTATGTAAAATCATGAACTCAAATACTTCAGGTGAATATAGATATGAACTATTAGTGGTGCATAATCACACCAGCAATGAATAAAAAAATATAAAAGATGAAAAGAGAAGAAATTCAAAAAGAAGCATTAGATATTGCCTTAAATAATAGAAGATGTGGATTAGCAATTTCTATGGGTGTAGGTAAAACTAGAATAGCAATTCAGCATTTGCAACGTTGTTATAACCCAATGGTGGAGGCACTGGTAGTAATACCAAAGCATTCTGTAGCACAGGCTTGGATAGATGAGATAGGAAAGATGAAGTTGGAAAGTTTACTTACACATATAACGTTTACAACTTACCTATCAATCAATAAGTACAACCCAAATAACTATGATATAGTTTATTTAGATGAGTGCCATAGTTTATTAAATACCCATACTCCCTTCTTAAGTAAGTTTGGCGGTAAGATTCTTGGATTAACAGGAACACCACCATCACATGCAGAATCTGAAAAAGGAATATTGGTTAACACATATTGCCCAATCAAATACTCCTTTACAGTTGATGAAGCAACAGATTCTAAAATCTTAAATGATTATAGAATAATAGTACATAATTTAGAATTATCAAAACTACCAAGTTTAAAAAAACAAAAAAAGAATGGTGGTCATTGGTTTACTTCTGAAATAAAAGACTATGCATATTCAACAGGAAGAGTGGATGAGTCACAAACAATAAAGCAAAAACAATTTGCATCTATAATGAGAATGAGAGCCTTGATGGATTATAATACTAAAGAAGTATATGCCAAAGAGTTAGCAATTAAACTTAAAGATAAATGTCTTATATTTGCAAACACACAAAAGCAAGCAGATAAAATATGTAAACATAGTTATCATTCTAAGAACAAAAAATCTGATGAGAATTTAGAATTGTTCTCTGATGGTAGAATAGATATGCTAGCATATGTGTTACAATTGAGTGAAGGAGTAAGTATACCTAATTTAAAACAAGGTATAATATTACACTCCTATGGTAATGAACGTAAATCAGCACAAAGAATTGGAAGGTTGTTAAGACTTAACCCAACAGAGACAGCAGTATGTCACATACTATGTTACACAAACACGCAAGATCAAGTCTGGGTGAATAATGCCCTTAAAGACTTTGACAAAGCAAAAATTAAATATTATAACCCTTTAAAAAAATAAAATTATGGAAACAATTACAAGTATAGTACCTTTTATATTATTCACATTAACATTTTTATTTGCAATGTCACTAGGTAAACACTTAGTACGTAAAAATAGTAGGCTAACTGATATCAGTCATATAGGTTATGATGAAGGTTTTGAACAAGGATTTAAGGATGCACAAAAAGAGATGAAAGATTTAATCAATTCACTAACAGTTAGAGAGATGTTAGAATATAAAAGAAATAAACTAGAAGGATTATTATAGCCATGGGAAAAACTAAAGATTTATTTATAGAACAGCAAGAGAATTTAATTGCTGGAGATAAAACAGAAGTAAAACATAGTTTAAATTATGTTTTAATACAGGATATACCTTGCCCTAATTGTAATGCAAATGCTTTATTGTCAAACAGTAAGACAGAAGCAGTTTGTGAAGCATGCGGTCAAGAATACACTCGCACAGGTAATTCTTTTAGATTTAAATAATGAGTAAGTATGAATATAATTCAGACTCTGGTCTTGTACTGGAATTTGAATATGACTATAAACCTGGAGAATCAGAGATAACTCACTACGGTGATGGATCTGGTTATCCAGGTAGTAGTTCAGAGATAAATATACTTAGCGTTTGGATAGATCTTGAAGATGAGAATGCTAAACTAACATGTGTGGA
>Ga0307999_1000603_pt1 | contig 10041 bp, 8 predicted proteins | sample Neamet1_FD_203158 | JGI IMG/M metagenome (GOLD analysis project Ga0307999, IMG submission 203158) | Marine microbial communities from water near the shore, Antarctic Ocean - #1 | ecosystem: Environmental > Aquatic > Marine > Unclassified | place: Southern Ocean | collected 2014-06-04 | reverse complement strand
CTGATGCCATCGTTTGCGAGTATATTCATCTTGTACGTTCCAATTCATTCATGACATCAACAAGTACTTTGACACTTTCTAAAGGAAGTGCATTGTACATAGAGGCTCTGTAGCCTCCGATACTTCTGTGTCCATTTATACCACTAATCCCCGCACTTGCCCACGCCTCGTTAAAGGCATCTTTGTGACGTTCGTCTAAGAGCTTGAATGTCGCATTCATGGTTGATCGACTGTCGATATCGGCATGTCCAGTGAACAGAGAATTCCGATCTATTTCGTTGTAAATAAGTGCAGCTTTTTGATCATTGATAGATTCAATGGCTTCAACACCTCCTAAATTTTTCAGCCAACGTAACGTAAGGAGAGTTGTGAAAATAGGGAATACCGGAGGTGTGTTAAACATACTGTCCTTTGAGAGATGAACCCCAAGGTCTAAATAAGACGGGATGTTGCGTCCTGTTTTCCCTAGCGCACTTTTGTCAAAGGCATACATGACTGTACCAGCGGGCCCCATGTTCTTTTGGGCTCCAGCATAGATGAGTGAAAAAGGAGTAGAATCAAATTTCTTACTCATAATGTCAGAGCTCATGTCCGCGACCAATGGCACGCCAGCTTCAGAAGGTACACCCTTGTACTGTGTGCCGTAAATCGTATTGTTGCTTGTGTAGTGAAAGTAACTGTGCTTGTCATTCACTTGAGGTGTCGCAGGAATCCCGGTGTAACCACTTTCTTTGGCACTCGCCACAACGTCAATGTTGCCTAAATGCTTTGCCTCTTTAATGGATTTATTGGCCCAAGTCCCAGTATCTGAATACGCAGCCGAACCACCTTCTGGCAAAAGATTATACGCTGCAGTTAAAAAGGCAAGACTCGCCCCGCCTTGCAGGTAGAGAATGTCAAATCGATCTGGCAAGCCCAACAATTCTTTTGTGAGCGCTCTGGTCTCCTCCATTACTGCGACAAAGGGCTTAGAGCGGTGAGACATTTCAATAAGTGACAAACCATTGCTTCCCCAGGACTTCACAGCCTCTGAGGCTTCAAGAAGAACTTCAGGTGGGAGGATGCATGGTCCTGCAGAAAAATTATGGATTTTACTCATGGTTTGTTACCGAAATATAGTTTTTGCAAAGGTCTTAAATGAATGGGCGATTTCTATGGGAATTCTTTATTCTTTTCCCGCTGCGAAATCTGTAATTTCTTTGTCGGAAGGTTTTACCCCACTTCGCATAGATCCCACCAAACTCCCTTGCTGGTCGACCGCAAATTTGTGAAAATTCCATTTGACAGAATGGTCACTCACGCCATTTTCAGCTTCCGAAGTCAACCAAACATACACTGGATGTTTTTTTGACCCTTTGACTTTCACCTTTTCCATCATCTGAAACTCAACACCAAAATTTGCTGAGCAGAACGCACTGATTTCTTCTTCAGTGCCCGACTCTTGGTTTGCGAAATCATTGCATGGGAATCCGAGGATGACAAAATTATCTCCGGAATAGGTGTCATGAAGATTCTGAAGTCCCTCGTATTGCTTCGTGAATCCACATTTTGATGCGGTATTGACGATTAAGACGCGCTTTCCCTTTAATTGTTCGAATTGAAAGTCTGCGCCATCTAGTGTTTTGCATGACAGAGAATAAAAATCTACGGGGCTTTTCATGGGGTTGTACGTGTTGACTCCTGCATATGCTTTCCAGCCTAGAAGTCCTGTTACAATAAGCAATACAGATGCCGAAATAAGAATGATCATTTTCATGGGAATGTAATATTTAATTAACGTGTTAGTCGAGCGTGTAATGTTCCTGTTTTCAGTTTGCCAAAAATATTTCTTCGAAGTTCAGGTGAACCTCCGTCAATCATTTCTGGATGTATGAGAACAATAGGAATCGTGATTAGTGCAGACAATAGAATGTGAGCCGTGATGACAATTGCATGCGTGATTTCAGGAGCGCTAGTAGTGCTCAAGAGATCATTGTAGATGTTGTTTTGAATGATGAAAGCAGCGAGATAAACAACGCCGCTCAGAATGATTCCGGGAATGAACTTGTGAAGCAGTTTCAGAAAATCTATTTTCATACCCAAGACCATCCAAGCCCCAATTGCGAGCGCTTGAAGGCCTGTAGCAATCGTGACCGCCCATGCGACATTTTCCACATTAGCATCCTTCATCGCAACCCACGACCCAGCGCCGACGGCAACAAGAAACATGAGTTTGATCAACGCGCCAATCTTTAAGTGATCTGTTGCTCTCATTGTCGCATCTCCAATTTTAATGAAACTTCGGAGTGCGACGCACGAAAATAAAATGGTGACAATCGGAGTTGCATAAAGAAAATCTCCTCCCAAAAGCAAAACGGTAACATCTTCAGCTCGAACGATTAAGAGGACAGTAAGAGGCAAAACAAGAAGTGAAACGGCATGAACTGCTGAGAGTACAGTGGTGCGTAGTTTGTCTAATTCTTTTTGCATCATCGACATGCCACTGAACAACACGCTGTCGCCCAGTTTTCCGAGTACCGTTACTGGGAGTCCCATTAGATAAGATGATCTGTCGTAGAGTCCAATGAGGGTCCAATTTGAGGTTTGGGCGCCTACAACCATCGTATCCACCTTGCCAGCAGCGTAATTAATCATGTTAAATAAAGTGCTACGCCCACCGTAGCCGACCATCTCTCTCAATGCAGCTTTGTTCATCCAAACCCCAACAGGAGAAGGCGCAGCGATCCAGTAGCCAATCCCCAACAAGATGTTTTGCGTGAGAAGCGCTGCAACATATGCCCAAATCCCCCATCCATTCACAGCCAACGTTAAGCCCAGGATTAAGTTACCAAACACCAAGGCAGTTGAAGAGCAGAAGAACAAGGATTTAAATCGCATTTCTTTAATCAACATGCTACGTGGGACGACAGAAGCGCCAGAAATAATGAAACTCAGTGCAATCCATCTTAAGACCTCGGCCAAAATAGGTTGGTCGTAAAAGGATGCGACTGCTGGAGCGGCGAAGAAGGTTCCGACAAAGAAAATGATACCCAGCCCCAAGCTGAAAACAAAAGCGGTTTTTTTGTGATCCCTTGTGACGTTGGGGTATTGAATCAGCGCAGGTCCAATTCCTACTTGCGCGAAAATCTCAATAAACCCAACGACGACTAAAGCAATCGCCATGATGCCAAACGCATCCGTAGGAATAAGTCGCGCTAGGGCAGCAATAAAAACAAGTTGAAGAACGACTTGAACAGTAACATTTACACTTTGCCACTTGAGTGAAGAGCCAAACTTAGGTTCTGTAGTGTGTTCAGTCATGCTTAACTGGGAGATTATCTAGCAATGCTGACTGCTCGTTTTTCTCGGATTACAGTCACTCGTACTTGCCCTGGGTAGGTCATCTCGTTCATGATTCGATTTGAGATGTCCAAAGAGAGTTGATCCGATTCGGAATCGCTGACCTTGTCACTTTCTACGAGTACTCTGAGTTCACGTCCAGCTTGAATGGCATATGACTTCGTCACTCCGGGATATTCAAGTGCCAGGTCTTCGAGGTTGCGAAGGCGTTCGATATATGCTTCCACCATTTCACGACGAGCGCCTGGTCGAGCTCCTGAAATAGCATCACAAACTTGTACGATAGGAGAAATCAGACTTGTCATTTCAATTTCATCGTGGTGCGCGCCAATCGCATTTAAAACTTCTCCTTTCTCACCATTTCGTTCAGCTATTTTCATGCCTAAAAGCGCGTGGGGCAATTCGCTCTCTTCCTCGCTGACCTTTCCGATGTCATGGAGTAGTCCAGCTCGTTTAGCGATCTTAGGGTCCACGCCAACTTCAGCAGCCATTGTCGCACAAAGATTTGCGACTTCTCTGGAGTGCTGGAGTAGGTTTTGTCCGTAAGATGAGCGGTACTTCATCCGGCCCACCATTCGTACAAGTTCACTTTTTAAATTGTGAATTCCGAGGTCAATACATGTGCGTTTACCCAGTTCCATAATCTCTTCGTCGATCTTCTTAATCACCTTCGCGACAACCTCCTCTATTCGTGCAGGGTGAATTCGTCCGTCTGTGACAAGTTGATGTAGAGACAGTCTTGCGATCTCTCGTCTTACAGGGTCAAAGCAAGATAATATAATCGCCTCTGGGGTGTCGTCAATGATAAATTCGACGCCAGTAGCAGCTTCGAGTGCTCTAATGTTTCTGCCCTCTCGGCCAATAATACGTCCTTTAATGTCGTCGTTTTTGATGTTAAATACGGAAACCGAATTCTCCACGGAGTGTTCCGTTGCGACTCTTTGAATGGTCTGTATGACAATCTTCTTTGCGTCCGTGTTTGCTTTGAGTTTCGCTTCATCGATGATGTCCTGAACCATTGAAGCTGCCTGAATCTTTGCATCTTGAACGGTTTGTTCTATCATGTTCTTTTTTGCTTCCTCAGCGGACATGCCAGATATTTTCTCAAGGAGATCAATCGCCTTAAGCCTGTCATTTTCAACATCTGTAGATTTCTTCTCTATCGCTTGTATGCGCTGGTTTATTTTTTCAGTTCCTTTTTCAAGTTGCTTCTCAAGGTCCTTGGTTTTCTCATTTTGTCGATTGAGATTTTTCTCTGTATTGCGGATTCGTTCCTCTCGCTCATTGAGCTTGCGGTCTAAATCTTTGCGGTCGCCTTTTTGTTTCTCCTTTAATTCGAAAAACTTTTGCTTTGCCTGAGAAATCTTTTTCTCTTTAATACTCTCTCCTTTAAGTTCAGCTTCGCGAATGATACCGTCAGCTTTTGATTTAAGGCCCATCTTTGAAAAGATGAATCCCAGCGCTCCACCGACGATTACGCCGCCGATGATGTATATTATTATAGTTAAATCCATTGAGGTTTGCCTTACGGCTTACCCTTCCATTTCCGATTGAATCCGTTGGAGTAGGTCTTCGATTGCTTGAGTTGACTTTGTGTCGTGCGTATTGTCTTTTTCTGACTTGTTATTTTCAGAAGGTGATGAAGACTCTAGCTGTTTAACACGTATAGACAGCTGAAGTGCTGTCATGGCAAATAAGTCAATTCTGTCTTGTACTGCAAATTGAGATTTTAATTCTTTAATTCTCTCATCAACAGCAGCAGCAGCATCTTTAATACCCTGAACTTCTTCTGGTGAGACAGTTAGAGGATAAGAACGCCCTGCGATACTTATGTCAATGGTTTCTTGAGACATTGTAAGATTAATTATTCTGTAAATTCAGACAAGACAAACATGCGTCGATTTCCTCCACCAGCGCATCTATTTGATCGGCTGAAAAGGCAGCTGTGTCATGGCTTTGAATTGTGGGGTTAGGTGATGAAATTTTGCGCGCACTTAGCTCTACTTCGTATTTGTCAACCGCACTCTCATACTTATTTTGAAGAGCTGTTAACTGTTCCTTTAAGTCTTTTATTTGAGCGTGGGCTTTCTCTTCTTCTACTTTGCGGGCAGAACGTTCCATCTTGTAATCTTGTAGCAAACGGTCTGTTGCGGCGACAAGTTTTTCTGTGGATTCTTTCAGTGTAGGCATGGTGCTAGCTATCTTAACAAATGTAGGTAATTGATTCTAATGAATTGCTAAATTTGGCATGTATTACCCCGTTAAGATTTGTAGTTTTACACCATGCCCCTAAAAACCTCTCTTTTTGTATTGATTTCTTTTGTGTTTGCTGGATTTTCATCCTTCAGCCAAAACGCGTCCGATACACTTCATTCTTCTGTAACTGGCTTGATCGCGCCACTTGGGATCCCACTTGTGTTGAGTGGTAATTTCGGTGAATTTAGAGGAAATCACTTTCATACTGGACTCGATTTCAAGACCCAAGGTCGTGAAGGATTTCCTGTTTTAGCTGTTGCAGATGGTGTGGTGACACGTGTAAAAGTGAAACCGGGGGGGTACGGTAACGCATTATACCTGAAACATAAAAATGGATCAACCTCGGTTTATGCGCATTTGTCCCTTTACTCACCCGTGATAGAATCTTGGCTGCTTAAAAGACAATATGCTTCGAGGTCGTTTGGTATTGATGCTTGCCCTGTGACGTCGGTGTATTTTACGCAAGGTGACACGATCGGATGGAGTGGCAATTCGGGGTCTTCGGGTGGCCCACATCTACATTTTGAGATGCGTGACGAACATCAAAAGCCAGTGAATCCTCTGCAATGGGATTTGGCCATTTTTGACTCCCGTTCACCTGAAGTAGGTCGGCTATGGATTGTCCCAGTTGATTCTCGTGGATTAGAAAACAGAGATGCCGTAGTGAAAGTGAATAAAGGTGACACAGTCACAATCTCTGCCGGTGATGTAAATCTCTGTGTGGAAGCCAAGGATCGGCTAGACGGCGCTTCAAATGTATGCGGGATTTATAAACTTGAAGTTGAAATAGATGGCGCCATATTCTCTTCTTACTCGATTGATACTCTTGACTTTTCGGTGAATAAGGATATGAATGCACATGCTTATTATCCCGAATGGAAATCCTCAAAAACCCAAATTCACAGATTCGCTCCTTTGCTGGGAAACAGATTGAATATTTATCAAAAAAGGCCTTCTGAAAATCTCATGATATCAGCGGGAGAAACGAAATCGATTCATGTCAAGTGTTGGGACGCCCATGGTAACGTGACGTCATGTTCCTATTCAATACATGGGCAGATCAATTCAAAAGAATCAGTAACACCTGCGACTCATTCTGCAGACACCAATTCTAAAAAGAGTGTGGCTGTAATTCCCGCCCGTCAAACTGAACTCAAGGTGGAAGGGATGTCGGTGGTTTGGCCTAACTATTCCTTTTACAGCAGAGAAATTGCATCTTTATCAGTCATGGGAGTGAAAGACGTTGCCGTAGGTCCCGCAGATGCGCCGCTTGCAAAACCTTTCACGTTGACACTAGATTGCCCAGAAGGTGAGTGTGATTATTGGGTGGCAGAAAGGCGCAATGAAAAAGGTAAAAGAGCAGGAGTGGAGGTCTGTGAATGTGTCGGGACACAGTTGGCGTTTTCATCATCTAAAATGGGTGTATTTCATCTCATTCAGGATACCGTTCCGCCGCGTGTTTTGCCCAAGCATTCTGCGTCGCCAATCATGGAAAATGGTGACCTGGTTTTTCACGTTGAAGATGCCCTAAGTGGGGTGTCCCAAGTCAAAGGATTTATTGATGATCAGTGGGTTCTATTTCACTGGGATCCGAAGCGCAAAACAGCCATGTATCACGCGTCAGATTTACAACATATTTCTGGAGCAACGCAAACGGTAAGGTTTGTTGCACAGGACGAAGTCGGGCGCATTTCCGAATGGTCTGGCAAAGTGACTTTTCCCTAACTTACTTTTTTAAAGAGCGCTTGACAGAACTGTAGTCAAGGTAGTATAATGCCCTTATAGATAAAGAGTTAACAAAGGTCTCTTCAAGCATTTGTTCCCAGTTGTTAAAGTAGCCTGAGGGGAGCATGTCGCCCCGAGATTGTAGGGTGTTTTTCCAAACAATACTCAGTTCGCTGCCTGGAGAGAATTGCCATCTGAATCCGAAGTCGACACTCCACGCATTGAAATTCACATCGTACTCAGAGGTGTTGTCAGGGTTGAGATTTACAAGCCCCGTTTCATGGAGTTCGGAATCTGTTCCCAGTGTGTAAAATTGAAGGTAATCTACCGTGCTCCAGTAGTGTCTCACTCGGAGATCAAAACTCGATCTGTTGGACAAGATATAGGACCCTGACAATACGTGGGTTTCACTTTTGTTGTTACGTTTTCCGAAGAGGCTTTTGGTTTCGGGGATGATGCCGGTTGATATTGTATCGGCATATCCAAGTTCGCCAAACTGACCTTGATAGCTGTAGATGTAACTCAGGGACAATTTGTCATTTATTCTAAATCGGGGCTCTATTCTGAAATCAAATCCATTCCAATCTACGCCCTCAGTAAATGCAATACTTCGTGCGATTCTTAGGTCTAGTGCTATTTTCTTTCTATAATCCGTAGAAATGATGAGGTCGGCATCGCCCCATGCAGGCAAATTAAAAGAATACCCATCAATGCGAGGTTCAAAAAAATCAACACCTCTCACAGGTGACCCCGCAAACCCCAACCGCGCAAACAGAAACCCTTTTGTGATTGCCCCACAATCCCCTGAAATCATAAGATTCGTGAATGTTCTGGGTGCATAAAGTTGGGTATGGGTCACATCTAAGGATGAGAAAAGTCGAAGGAATCTCCCGAATGGCTCCACGATTTTATATTCGAGACTTAATGCATTCACGACTTCGTTTGGCGCTTCTAAATATCCCAAATCGTTGGGGTCATAAAACTCACTTTCTTCAAGATGAGAGGCATTATAGGTAAAGTTTCCAGAGAGTTTTTCTGTGCCAAGTTCCCATTTGTGGCCTTGGGTGCTGAATGAGGCTTGGCCATACAATGCTTGAGAATTCTGCGTGTTACGTAGTTCGAAATCGACCCCTTGCACGAGGGCAGATATGCCGTCATTCGTGACAAATGTGCTTATTCCGTGAACGTATCCATTGTTAGGTAGGGTTTGGTCTAACACAGCGACAGAGTATGAGGTGACAGGCGAGTTGTCAGTCGTGTCACGCGCTGCTGCATCAATCGCAAAAGCCTGTAATGCGCCTATCCCCAATCCTCCTTTCGTCCTTCCAGAAAATTTTGAGGCGTTGATCAGTTGCAGGTTTTCACCTATTCTGCGACTGTAGAACAGTCCGCTCTTGTTAAAGAGTTCAGTTCCTTCTGTGAAAAACGGTCGATTGTCCTGGAATTCAATTTCAAAAGCACTTAAGTTGAGCACGAGATTGTCCGCGACAACCTGACCGAAATCTGGAATGAGCGTCATGTCTAATGTGAAAGCATCTCCAATTCCCGCCTTTAAATCCATCCCTCCGTTGACCCTGGTTCCCAACTTGCCGTCTTCCATATTCTCACCGTAAACGGAGATGTATGGAAACAGAGTCATCCTCAGAGGTGGTGTTATTTGACGGAACCCATGAAGCTCTCCATTTTCTCTCATTCCTTCAACAGTGCTTGTGGGGTCCATGGGTTCCCAAACAGAAAACTCTCTCAATCTTCTTATTTTCCTGTAAAAATTCATGCCCCAAACGACGTCTTCCCCTTTCTCCATTTTCGAAAACCTCAAAGCTGACCATGGGATTTTAAACTCCGCAGTCCATCCGTTTTCGTCAACGACAGTTCTTACATCCCATACAGCATCCCAATTAAAATCTTGTCCCGTAGGAGAGATGTTCACGTCAACTAAGATTCCTGCGGGTGTTGTCGCAAAAGAGACGCCATTTATGCCGTCATTGTAGGGCGACAATTGTATTCCGAATTCGTCAGAGTTCTTAATTTGATCTCTTTGTGAATACTGCATCAATATTGAGTCAGGTGCAGTATCGAACATTTGTGCGCCCACATAAATCGCCTCATCATCGTACAGAATTCTTATTTCTGTTTTCTGTGAAGATGCGTCACCGGGATTGGGTGAATATTGAGTGAGACCGGTAGCCCCTTCCGCAGCTGCCCAGTCTATTTCATTCAATTTCCCATCTAAAACGATCTCACTGACTTTGATGCTTGCGTTGGCAATCCTTTGCGCTTCAGACGTGTCTATAAAGAATAATGTGATTGTAAAGAAGCAAATAAAATGCGTAACAAATCTCATCGGTAAATGTTCTGTTTATTCAGCCACCTTTGGTATTGCCTTGCATTTCTCAGATGATCTCTGTATCTCCTTTCGAAAACATGCTTTCCCGTACCTCCTGGTTCTGCGCACATATAGAGGTAGTCATGTTCAGTCGCATTGAGAACAGCGTCGATATACGTTGGCTCTGGCGTTCTGATGGGTCCTGGTGGGAGTCCAGCATGCATGTAGGTGTTGTATGGTGAGTCGATTTCCTTGTGTTTGTTCAGAACCCGGGTAATGCTGATATCGTCCCATGCATAAATTAATGTTGGGTCTGCTTGTAGCGCTTGCCCGATTTCCAATCGGTTAAGATATAACCCCGCAACGATAGGCGCTTCAGAGATGTTCGATGTTTC
>Ga0307999_1000595_pt1 | contig 10118 bp, 12 predicted proteins | sample Neamet1_FD_203158 | JGI IMG/M metagenome (GOLD analysis project Ga0307999, IMG submission 203158) | Marine microbial communities from water near the shore, Antarctic Ocean - #1 | ecosystem: Environmental > Aquatic > Marine > Unclassified | place: Southern Ocean | collected 2014-06-04 | reverse complement strand
CTTGAAGGTGATTTCAACCGATGACTTTCACGACGCCGATGAAGTTTATGATGACATCAATTCAGCCGCCGATCTCGTGCGTACGATGGACGATGGCCTTTTCGAAAACGGCAAGACGGCTCTCCTCGGCGATCTGGAAGGCCTCGCCGAAACACTCGAAGTTCCCATTGAGGAAAAAGTGACCGTGCAACTTTTTCGAGGATAATCCCTCCCTTTCAAAATTTCAAAACCCCGCTCGGAACAAATTCCGGACGCGGTTTCCTTTGATCATCGATGCTGACATACTCGATACCGGTTCCGGCGTAAAAGGATGCCGACCCACCGAGTTTCACTTCCAATTCGTAATTCAAGGTAAAGTTGGAGAAGGTAATCTCTCCATTTTCCAGGTAGGTTCCCCCTCCAGGCAAGGAAAACTCAAGAACGGCATCGTCCTGATGCCCGCGAAACTCGGCATCCACGGTCCTCGAGTTCGGACAGCTCGCGAGACTACCAAAGGGAGCACTCCAAGAAGGATGGAAACGCGCACAGGGAGTGAAACGCAAGAGCTTGAATTCTTATTCACTCGCGAAATGATATTTATCAATCCCACTCGGAAAAATCTCTCTTCAGAGAATCTCAAAAATGGAATCTTGGTCGGCATAATCAAGAAACACCCGTTCTGTCTCGATGCCCGGACCAATTCCAACAAGACGCCACCCGAGATTCGTCGTGGCTTCAACATCCCACGAAGCATCACCAAAGTAGATCACCTCCTCAAAAACAGTCCGCTGTTGCTGCGCCACTAAATCAAGCGCACGTAACATGATATGCTCCCGAACCACCGCATCCGAGGAGCTGGCGAGTGGGATCCCCTCGATGTCGAAACCTGCAGTCTGCAACTTATGCAATGCCGAAATCCGGTGGGCGCCCGTCGCAAAAGCCACCGCAAAATCAGGTGATGCCTTAAGCTTTTCAATAAAATTCCTGGCCCCCGGGACCTCCCGAAATACTGAATCCGGCTGTGCTCTGAGCAGGTCAAAAAGACGGGCATCAAACGCCTTCATCAGACTTCCGCTCATTGGCCGATCGCAGTAACGCTGGGAAATCTCCTGAGCAACCCCGCTGTCGGTCACAAATTGATAATTACTCCAATCAGTGTCGAAGTCTTTGACTCCGAGAACCTCGCTAACCGTCTGGACAAAACACTCTGAATCGATGGCATTGGTCTCAGTCAGGGTCCCGTCGATGTCGAAAATGATGGCCTTCATCAATCGTATTCCGAATCGGTCATCTCTTCGGCACTGCTTCCAACAAGACGCTTCCCTTTGTAGATCATGGCGAACTTTCCTCCGGTCTCCTCGGCAATCATCATCAACTGAGCCGCGGGGCTGCCGGGTAACTCAAACGCGATGGTGTCAATAGGAACACCCTCCGGATTAATCTCGTCCATCTCAGTCAATACATACTCCGCATCGGTCGGCTCACCATCAGAAAGCAGATAGACGATGTTCGGACGGGGAGTCATTGAAAAAGCCATCTTAAGCGGAGGATACCAATTCGTTCCGCCCTTTGCCGGCATCGACTTGATTGCATCAATCACCACTCCTTTGAGTCGCTTGCTGGCGGGATACCACGGAACCGCCGGAACTTTGCCGTTCCCTTTCCAGCCTTTCTGGTATTGATCTGGCCCCTTGGTGTCGATGGTCCAACCGGAGGTCGAGAAAAAGATCACTGATACCTGCATACTCGCGGGGAGAACATTGATCGATCTTAAGCGCTTGAATCCGGGTCCCTCCGCCTCCCTCGGAGTCCGACTCCATGGACAGCGAAAAATCGACACAGAAAACAACATTCCTACCACGGCGGCGACTTCCAAAAAAGGTGGCTCCACCTCCTCCATCTCCTTCGCCTTCGCCGGTTCCAAAACCGGGACCAAAATCCTCTTCCATACCGAACAAGCCGTCGGGCACGGGCGTATCGGGAATCGGAACCGCAACCGGACTGGTTGCCTGGGCCGCGATCACCTTCGCCATCGAAGAACTGGCACCGGGCGGCTTGGGCTGGGCATTATTCGTGAGCTCCTTCATTTTAATCGGAGGCTCCTCTTCCTCCACTGGAGCCTGATAAGTGATGATTTGGGGAATCTCCTTACTCAGGGGAATGAGCGCAATGAGGGCCAAAATGGCGACCACCACTCCAAATGCCAGAAGGGCCGTGACCGCAGACTGGATACTCTCCTTGCGCCGCTGCTGCTCAACCGCCATTTTGACGGCCTGCGAAGTGACAGCCAATTTGGCATCATCAGTTTCGGTCACATAGATTTCGCTCATTTTCTTGTGTTAAACCTACCCGAGCTAAAACGTGCTGGCGAGCAGATTTCATAGGCGAAACCCCGATATAATCAGAAAAAAAACCTCATCAGATTGACCGATGAGGCTCTTTGAAATGTCGCTTCCGAGTGAGTTTACTTCATCTTGAAGTGCACAGACCCCCGGGTCTCGTCACCCTCCCTGCGGGTGTGTGAGGTCAATTCCTCAAGCTCTCCGGAGGCCTCAATGAACTTCTTGACCATGGGAAGATTCTCGTTGAAGTCATCCTTCTGGAAATCGTTCTCGAAGATCTCGTCAGCATTGTCCTGAAGCAATTTCACCCAGTCGTCAGCAAGTCCGCGGGCGGCTGCAAAATTCACTCTGGTGTAGCTTCCGCTGCGAGCAGGAGCATTTCCGGCATCGATCTTGGCGTTCAACTCGGCGATAAATTTCTGCGAAGTCGAGAAGAAGAAGCGATCATCGGTCATTCCCACCACGGGACGGGCGTCCTTGGTAGAGAACTGAATCGCCGTGCTGTAGTAGGTGATGCCATCTTTCGTGTTGTCATCAATCTCCTGCATGGGAATTTCTGGTCCCTCCATCTCTTTGACCGTCTTCAGAATGTTGGTAATTGCCTTTTCGATACGGGTCCATGCTTTCGTCATCTTGGTCCGGTCGATAACCGGCGTAACGTAAGCGATGCGTGGGATTTTTCCATTCTCGATGATGGCACCCGGCACTTCGGGAACCTTTGGCATGGTGCCTTTTGTGTCGATAATCATCGCGCCTTCATCTCCCGTTCCCTGGGCCCAATCAGTGGATAGAGCACCCCAAATTTCCTTAAGGTCTCCCGCAGCCATTTGGTCGAACATCTGGAAGCCCTCCTTGAATTCACGGAAGTAGCCATCATCGATGTCCATATCTGCCACGCGGCTGGCCATGAGGTAAGCTGCTTCACCGAGGGAATCCAGCATGTCATGCATTTTGCTCGTAAACTCAGGGTTCGTGCGCGTATTGCTAAAGTAAAGGATGTCCTTCATGTCTCCCAAACCAGCGAAGGCGTGAGGATTGGTGGTGTCGAGCATCGAAAGATTCGTACCCCCATGGCTTTCGAGCTTGAAGCCTTCCTCGAGGAAACCAACCGTTCCGAGGCGATCATAGTCCATCATCTCGAAGAGGGCACCTTCCACCTGAGCCACGTGGCCAAGCAATGCCTGAATGTCGCGGGTATCGCCAAAAGCCGCCGCTTCAGAAAGGCCGGATTTCAGTCCGTTGGCCATCGAAGCGATCATCTCGTTGGCGCTGGACATTTGGTCGAGGGCTTCTTCCTCACCAAAGATCAGGAGCCGAATGTCCTTGTCGACGTAGTTCTTAAGGAAATCCATCCCGCCTTTGGCGAGAAGAGACTCCGAGGGTTTGTTGACGATCTTAAGATCATCAAGGGAACCACCCAAATAAATGAAGACGTAGTCCCCCTTCACTCCGGAGGCGATGTTGAGGTTTTTACCCTCAACAGCCTTCAAAACACGATCAACAGAAGCCCGGGAGCCAAAAACCTCGGTCATTTCCTGTCGCGTATCCTCATCTGCCAATGCCGCGAGTTTTTTGCCCACAATCTTGATCCCGGCAAGCGCAACGCCATCCTTCTCGACTTCGATTTCATCAAAAGGAGCATCCTCATCGAGATCGATGAGCGAAAACAGCCCGCCAATGATGGTCTCGGAAAGTTGTTCACGCATGCTCGCATCAGTGACTTTAAAGCCCAAGGTCAGAGGAGGCATTTCAGCTTTCTCGAGAATCGCAATTCCGGCCTCGGGGTCGCCAAGTAAGGCCCCAAACATCATCCCAAACGCAAGGCCTTGCGCCCCCTCGGAATCACCTTCACCGGTAATTGCCATTTCCGCCATTTTCACCAACATTTTCATTTGGTGGTAATTGGACGATTTGCCGATGGCATTAAGGTGAATTCCCTGGGCTGCCGAACCATCACCAAAGACCGCAAAGATCTCCTCTCCAAAGATGGCTTTCACAATGGCGGCATCTTCGTCCTCCTCCATCTCTTTCAAGTCAGCACCTTGTCCGGCAATCATCTCGACAACGAGCTCACCGAGTTTGGTCTTCAAAAAGCGCTCATACATGTCGTAACCTCCGATGATGGAAAAATATCCTTCGGTGTTTTTCGGAACGTGAGCAGCAAAGCCCAATTTTTTGGCCATCGTATTGACCTCAAAATCAGGAACAACAGTCAGTTCAGCTCCAGCCGAGGGAGCTTCTTTTGTCTCGGCCTGAATCAGCTGGGCAGCCGGTTCCCCCCAGATCGGAAGGATAAGCGATCCCCCCGCAAGCATAGGGAGGAGGATTGTTTTCAATTTCATAGTTACGAGTTGGTTTTTAATCAGCAGATCGCGGGACGTGAATTACAAAAGAGAGACATTTTCGCAACAGGAGGTTACTTTTCGTCGGGCGGATTCAACATGGAAGCGCGCCAGTCGGCCTGAATTGTTTTCAATTTCATAGTTCCGGTTTGAATCCAAGTCGTGATTTATGACTTCCCGGATCCAAATCTTCCTGAAGTGAATGGGCTCTCCGTGCCATTGCAAGCGGATCGGCCCCTTTTCAGGATGACTTTTTGGGAAACTGGCGAGCTTCTTGTGGCTGGTGGGACCATCGTATTCCTTGGCCTTGTGAAGGAGGACCCCATTGTGAAACAGGGCGTCATCCAGGGCTCGTATCGAAACCGCTCCCTTCGTCTCCACCTTCCTAGGCTGGGGGCGGGTGCCATCACGCACAACCCGCAGCACTCCCGGAAACTGGGACGAATCGGGTTTCCCTCCAGATTTCAAGGCAATCGCAATACCCCCAATCAGAAGTAGTCCTCCGACAACGAAACGTTTTTCACGATTCATATTGATTCCAATGACGACCACGCCCCTGCTCCGCAATGGTTTACCTCTGTCAAAAAAGGTTTTTTATTCATAACAGTTGCTATTTTCAGTAATTAGTGAAAATTCAGAAGTAACGATGATCACCAAACGCGAAACCGTCAATCCGGAACTGTTCCCTTTCGACCTCATTCGTCCTCATATCGCAAAGGTCGAGGCCTGCATCAGCGAACAGGTTCGCGAATTCGACCCCGGTGTGGAACCCTACATGGAGTATATTTGCGAAACCAACGGCAAGCGCATTCGCCCCGCCCTCGCCATCCTGACCGGCGGAGCCACCGGAGAACTGAATGACCACCACGTCAATCTCGGCGTCATCCTCGAACTCATCCACATGGCCACTTTGGTTCACGATGATATCATCGATGGTGCCTCATCCCGCCGAAAAGTCCCCACCGCCAACGCCAAGTGGGGCAATGGCATCGCCGTCCTCCTTGGCGACGCCCTCTTCTCCCACGCCCTCAAACTTTCCGCCGACTTCAACAATCTTGCCCTAAGCCGTTCCATCAGTCTGGCCTCCCGTGAAGTTTGCCAGGGAGAAATTCTCCAGACCCAGCGTCGTTTCGACCTCACTCTCACCAAGAACGAGTATTTCAAAATGATCGAGATGAAGACCGGCGCGCTCTTCGCAGCAGCCTGTCAACTTGCCGCCACAATCTCGGGCACCTCAAAAAGGATCAGCGATGCCATGTTCGACTACGGAATGAAGCTCGGCACCGCCTATCAAATCTACGACGACGTGGTCGACCTCATCGGCTCCGAAGACCAAATCGGGAAAACCCTCGGCACCGACCTTGAGAAAGGGAAGCTCACCCTACCTATCCTCAACCTCCTCGAACAAGCCAACCCAAAGCAAAAGGAGCAACTCTCCAAGCGCATCATCGAGCAACAACCGCTCGACCTATCTGTCCTCGTCGGCATCGCCGAATACGAAGGCGCCATGTCAGATTCCATTGATACTGCGGCCCAATTCGTGGCCGAAGCCCGTGAAACCCTGAAACTTCTCAACGCCTCAGAATTCACGACCGCGATGCATAATATCACCCTCTTCGTGGACCAACTCTTAAAAGGCTGCCGATAAGAGCTGATAAGGGACTTTTCACTGGAAGAATTCGCGTTAAGTTGTCGCCCTCATGGACGACATTAAAATCACCATCCAGACCAACAAGGGCGACATCAACCTCACCCTCTTTCCCGATGACGCACCCGTCACCGTCTGCTCCTTCCTTCACCTCGCCTCGCGCGGGTTCTACGATGGGTTGAGCTTCCACCGTGTTATCCCCAACTTCATGGTCCAAGGCGGCTGCCCCCTCGGCACCGGCACCGGAAACCCCGGCTATAAGTTCGAATGCGAGTGCAAACCCCACCGCCGCCACGACAAGCCCGGCATCCTCTCCATGGCCAACGCCGGACCCAATACCAATGGTTCTCAATTCTTCATCACTCACTGCCCCACCCCACACCTCGATGGCAAACACACCGTCTTTGGCGAAACCACTGAAGGGCAGGATGTTATCGACTCAATCAAAGGCGGAGACCTCATTAAGGAGATCGTGATCCACGGCACCACCGACGAACTCTTCAAAGCCCACGAAGACCGCATCACCGATTGGTCGATCTAATCCAGTCGCCACCATTTCACCAAGACCGCCCGGTCCCCGACCCGGCGGTCCTTTTTACGCTTGTGGGAGTCCTCAATTTTAACACTTGGCTTCAAATCTTCGCCTTTAAGGTCACCACCCCCCTTTCTCCCCTCGGATCGGCGCCCTCAAGCGGTCCACCCAAAAAGTAATTTCCTAGCAGTAATCGCTGTCTTTCCGGACAGCTGAATCCAAATCTCAATCCTTATTCAGAAAAATGACCATGAGACTCTCGATTTTCACTATTGGCGGTGCTTTGCTCTTAGCAACGTGTCTGACAGCGCCTGCGGGCGAGACGGACAAGAAGTCAACTAGCCGAGTTGCGAAGACCACCTCCGCTAAGTGGCTTGACCAACTCGGCGGGAAGGGGCTTGTGCTAGACAAGGTGATCAACAAAGGCGGGTTTACTGTCACCCATGCGGATAGTGCCCTCGGACGCATAACGAAGTTCACTTTCCAGCAACCAGGCTGGTGGGTGTCATTAACGTTTCATGGTGAACTGACTGCCAAGACGCCGTTAAAGACACTTAAAAAGAAATTCTGGCACGTCGCCTTAGACCGCCTTCCCACGCCGGGTCTGAAACTCCTGGGCTGGGAGGTTCGGCCACAGACGCCAACCTCGTCGTTCAAGAAGGGTGTTGAAATTTTGACTTACGGCAATGGCAAGATCAAGCTGCGGGTGCGGACCAAGTTCTTCGCACTGTATGGTCGTAACCCGTCGGTCTTAGTTCCAGCCGACGCCCCCGCTCCCCCAAGTTCATCCTTCCAAATCCGCAAAGAGTTTCCGCTGGATTTGACGCTCGAAGCTCCCTTTGCGTTCAAGTAGCCATTTGGAACATTGCTTACAATTAGGCTAACCCCAAAGATACCTTCTCATCGGAGTGGTAGCGGAGCATGAGAGCTATCGCTTGTTGAGCAGGCCCGCCGTCTTGTGCCCCCTTTCTTCTTTTTCCCCCTCGCCGATCCCTTAGCCGACGCCCTCAAGCAATCCACCCAAATATCAAATTCCTAGTAGTTCAAGTCTGCGATCAATTCTCGTCGGGAGCTCCAAAAATCCGTTCGGCTTCCTTCTTCTCAATGACGCCGTCCTGGTTGGCATCCATTCTCTCAAGAATGCGTCCGCGGAGAAACTCGGGCAACTCCTCCTTGCTGACCTTGCCGTCACCATCCTTGTCGAAGCGGAACAACCGCTCCACCGAAAACCCTCCCGGAGGCCCGCTCCACTCGCGCGCTCGCACGGCCCGAGCATCCCGATCCCGTTCAAGGTGGATTCCATAGGACTGGGTCACTAATTTACACCAGCCCTCCTCATCGTTGCTGGCATAGTAACGCACAATCAGGCGTAATGGGTTCGCCGCTTCGCCACCCCGCACGCTCACCAAAAATTCGCGGGGATCGATATCTGTGGCAGCCTCCACCTTGGGTCCCTTTCCGGTCCTTGGAGAGATGATCGTACCCTCTGCCGCGCTGAGTTCGTATTCGATCGGTGCGACCAGATTATTCCAATGCACATTGTAGAGGCGATCCAAGTGGAGCCCGAGATAGAGTGTTCCCTCTCCGGTCTTCAGGAGCTCATCGTCCCCCTCAGCACGTAACTTTGCATAGTAGGGGCTTCCCCCGCTCTCTTTCGGGGTCACCTTGACCGGCTCCAGGGCAGCAGGGACCTTAATCCGCGGCACCACTCCCCGAGGAGCAACAGGAGGTGATTTTTCAAACTCAAGATTCAAGTCTTCGACCCGAGTGGGAGTGGTCACCGCCCCAACGAACCTCACCAAATCAGCCCGGAGATCCTTGGGAGAACTCCAGTCCCGCAAGCTGACGATCTTTCCCTGGGGATCAAAGAGGAACTCCGGATTATTCAATCCGCCTAGGGCCTTCTTCAACTCGTTCGACATGTTGTCGCAAAGCCAGGGCATGCTTACCCCCTTGAAGGTCCGCTGAGCCTCCCGAACATGCAGGAGCCTTTCTTCCAGGGTCAGGGGATTGAGGTAGCCGTCGCTTTCGGGATGAGCCAGCGTCTTGTAGACGAAGAAGAACCGCACACCTTTAGGAGCGTAGTCACGATAGATGGTCTCCAGACCGGAGACACTCTTCAGGAAGGGCGGTCAGGTCAGGCAACCAAATACCAAGACCGAATAAGCGCCCTTGAGACTGGCCGTTTCAAACTTTTTGCCCTCGGCGTCAACGATCGTGACCTCGGGCAAGGGTGAGCCAATCTTCAATCCCGCTTGGTTGAGACGGACCGGATCGCTGTTTCCACTGAATGGTCCAAATCCACCACCGGGACGTCCTGGAGGAGGCCCACCGCCCTCTCGACCACGCGCCCCACCAGGCCGCGTCCGCCCCGGTTGTTCCTTGGTGGCCGCGCCCGGATCTCCAGAGGCCTTGCTCAGTCGTTGCGCGGGACTCTTGCGACCGGTGCGTGCCCATTGCCCCCAGATCCGAAGGTATTCCGGAACTCGGAGCGCTCCGTCCCCATCGGTGTCCAAGGCAGCGAAGACTGCCCCGCTGAGTTTCTCGTCCGACAGTTTCGCCTTGGCATGCTTCACGAACTCCACGCGCTGTACCAAGCCGTCCCCGTCGTCATCCATGGCCTGGACGATAGCCTTGGCCTCATCCGTGATGATTCGATTCAGGATATACTCCGCCTTCGTCACAAATCCGTCCTGGTCACTATCGGCAGCGTTGAATATCCCACGCCGCGCCTGTGGCGTCAGGTAGTTGCCGTTCTCGATATACTCCACCTTGGAATGACGCCCATCTGCATCGCCATCAACTCCGGTAAAGTGGCGGGCGTAGTTACTCAATTGAGCGACGGAAACTCCGTGCTCTAGCCGAGCGCCCAGGCGTTTAAGAATCGCTTCGGGCGTCACGCCTCCGACAGTCGTGGCCTCATTTTCCTGAACGGAAGATTTCTGGGCTCCGACTTGGGGGAGGCATAGAAGGCCCCAAATGGCAGCGAGAGGCAAGGTTCGTCGTATTTGCAGCGCGAGCATGATCTTTTGTTGATAACCGATGGCGCCCCCAAACTCCACACATGAATCCGGGCGGCGAGGATTCAACCGGCTGAGCGTTTCGAAGTTGCACCGAAATCCAGCGATCAACTCGCCGCCGCAGGACGGCTTCCAGCAGTCCACCCAAAAAGAAAATTCCTAGCAGTCAATTGAAAGACCACCCCTTCCTTCCGCGATATACTCCTTATGCTTGACCTGTTTGGAAAACGCGACCCGACCCGCAGCCACTGCGAC
>Ga0307999_1000592_pt1 | contig 10153 bp, 6 predicted proteins | sample Neamet1_FD_203158 | JGI IMG/M metagenome (GOLD analysis project Ga0307999, IMG submission 203158) | Marine microbial communities from water near the shore, Antarctic Ocean - #1 | ecosystem: Environmental > Aquatic > Marine > Unclassified | place: Southern Ocean | collected 2014-06-04 | reverse complement strand
AAAATCGTAAAGAACATCGATATCCTCCCCAATATAGCCGCCAGGATGTCTCACCAATCCGTTGGAGCGATAGTAATGATAGTAAGAGGTATTGGGAGCAATGGGAATAATCGCCTTAAGCCCTTCAACTCCCGTGGTCGCCGCCGCCAAGGGCAAGGTCCCGTTAAACGAAGTCCCGGTCATCCCGATCTTTCCGGTCGACCAAAAGGCCTTCACCGTTTCCTTACCCTTCAGTGTCGTGTAGCCGGTCGCCTTGCCGGTCAGCCATTGAATCACCGCCTTGGGTGCCAGCGATTCGTTTTTCCCTCCAATGGTAGGACAGCCTTCGGAAAGCCCGGTTCCCGGCGAGGATGAATGCACGACAACATAGCCGCGTGGAACCCAGGTTTTCACATGGCTCTTTGAAATGATCGGGCGCTCGCCTTTTCTCTCAACCAGAGGTGATTCCTTGCGCTTCGGAGGAGCTTCACCTACTTGTTGCCTTGGTTTCCAAAAATAATCATGCTCTCCCTTGGCTGTCCCTGCGAAGTAGGGACTTGTGATGTAGATGACCGGCAACTTCAACCCTTCGGTGTCAGTTTGCCGCTGACGGGTGACGTCAACATGCATCCGATCAGGTCGGCCATCCCCGTCGGAATCAAACTCAGTTTCAACCCATAAATCGTGGCGAATCCACATGTCGGGATCATTGAATCTCTCAACCACCTGTGCTTCTCCATCCTTAAAAACGGGCACTGCCGGTTCTGACTTTCCCGAGTCAGCGGCGAGAGGCGCAGCTGCCACGAGAGAGAGGCAAACCGAAACGATCAAACCATCTCCCTTACTCCATTCAGATTTTCTCGCTCCATGCATTGCTTGAACCTTTAATTTTTTGAGGACGGATACGACCCTGATTTTGAATTTGTTTTGAAATATGCCAGGCGTGTAACGGTTCTTTGCAGGAAAAAAGTAATTGGTAATGGGGTGCAAACGGCACCAACGGACCACTCGACTCATGGTGACCCTGCAGCGCAAGTTCGCCGGATACTGGAACTACTACGGGGTTACGGGGAATTTTCCCAGCCCCGGGAAATACTGGTGGAAGGTCTTGGGCTTGCCATAAAAATGGTGAAATCGGTGCAGTAACAAGCGCAGCTACAAATGGATAGGCTTCATGGCCTATTTGAAGGATTTCGGAGTGCCTGAACCCCGGATCACCGAGCAAGCCTATGATCGCCCTTAATTATTTTCATGAAATACTTAATGTTAATGCTACTATCAACTCTTCCATTTTTTGTGTCTTGTAAAAGTTCGGAGGAGAAGAAGGTAAAAAAATTAGAGGGGCTAAACGTAAAAGATCTATCTCTAGATGTTGACGGAGATGGAAAAGACGACATTAAGTCTTCGATATTGAAGCAAGGTAATGTGAAGATTTTGTCGAGCCTTAATAACATTAAGGAGAAGGCCTCGTTTCTCATGACCCACAATGACGGAAAAGTTACGATAATTTTCGGAGATTTAGATAAAGATGGGTTTTACGAAAATATAGCGATATTAAATGACGAAGAAGAAGTTGTGATGGTTTTGAGACAGGGTCCCGATGGTGCGCTTTCTAAAGCACCTCTAGCGCTGGCCAAAGAAATGTGGCTTTTTTAAAATTACAGAGGGACAGATTTGTTATTTTTGAGAGGCCGGTGCCATCGAAGTAGAGGAGATCTTAACCAGTGGCGATGATCGTGTGGTCATATCGAGCGTCCATCAGTATCGGGTAAGGTGATACGGCGATCGCCACTCCTTGTGGACCTCCGCTGTCATCTTGGTTTTTCTGGATGAGAGGAATTAGTTTTTTAGCTCAATCGGGAAGCCGAGTGATTTCGCGAGGAAGCTGAACTTATCGACGGCTTGCTCGATTTGCTTACTGGTTGGGGTTCCGGCGCCGTGGCCGGCTTTGCTTTCGATGCGGATGAGGCTGGGGGCGTCGCCAGCTTGGGCTGCTTGCAGTGCGGCAGCAAATTTGTAGGAGTGGGAGGGGACGACGCGGTCGTCATGATCGGAGGTGGTGATCATGGTGGCGGGGTATTTTGTTCCCTTCTTTGTGTTGTGATAAGGGGAGTAAGCGAGGAGGTATTTGAACTCGTCGGCATTTTCATCGGGGAAGCCGTATTCGGATTGCCAGGCCCATCCGATGGTGAATTTTTGGAAGCGGATCATGTCCATGACACCGACGGCAGGGAGGCATGCGCCGAAGAGGCCGGGGCGCTGGGTGAGGCAGGCACCGACGAGGAGGCCGCCATTGGATCCTCCGGCGATGGCGAGCTTCGGGGTGGAGGTGTATTTTTCGGCAATGAGGTGTTCAGCGCAGGAGATGAAGTCATCGAAGACGTTTTGCTTTTTCAATTTCATTCCGGCCTGGTGCCAGTCCTCACCGTATTCGCCACCTCCGCGAAGGTTGGCGACTACGTAGACGCCGCCCATGTCGAGCCAGGCGATGGTGGCGGGGGAGTAGCGGGGAAGGATGGAGATATTGAACCCACCGTAGGCGTAGAGATAGGTGGGGTTTTGGCCGTTTAGCTTGAGGCCCTTTTTGTGAACGACGAACATGGGGACCTTGGTGCCGTCCTTGGACTTGGCGAAGATCTGCTTGGTCTCGTAATCGTCCTCTTTGAAAACCGTTTTTGGTTTTTTGAAGAGGGTGGAGGTGTTCGTTTCGACGTCGTAGCGGTAGACCGCACCGGGAGAGGTGAAGGAGCTGAAGGAGTAGAATGTTTCCAGCTCAGCGAACTTTCCGTGGAAGCCACCGGCGGTTCCGATGCCGGGCAAGGCGACTGAAGCGAGCGGAGTGCCCCAGAGCTCGAAGCGACGAATCTCGGAGCGGGCATCCTTCATGTAGTTGGCAATGAAGATGCCTCCAACGAGGGAGACGGAGCGGAGGGTTTCTTGGGATTCGGGGATGATGGTGCGCCAATCCTTTTTCGCGGAGTCCTCTACGTTGATGGCGATGAGCTTGAGCTTCGGTGCGTCGAGGTCGGTCTGGACGAAAAAGGTGGAGCCGATGTTTCCGATGAAGGAGTAGGAGGCGTCGAAGTCGGGGAGGAGTTCAACGACTTTGGAGTCGGGCTTGGAGAGGTCCTTGTAGAAGAAGCCGTTTTTGGTGTCGGTCCCTTGGGAGATGTCGATGAGGAGGTAGCGGGAGTCATCGCTCAGTCCGGCGTAGAGGCCCCACTTGGGCTGGTCGGGACGCTCGTAGATGACCTTGTCCTTGCTCTGAGGAGTGTCGACCTTGTGGAAGTAGATTTTTTTGTGAGTGTTTTGCGCCATCATTTCCTCTCCTTTTTTTGGAGTGGGAAAACGTCCGTAGTAGAAGCCCTTGCTGTCCTTCGACCACGTCGCGCCGGAGAATTTTGACCAGACGAGGTGATCGGAGAGGTCTTTTTTGGTGGTGATATCGCGGACTTTCCACTCGATCCAATCGGAGCCGGAGGTGGAGGTGGAGTAGGCCATGAGTTTTCCGTCAGGGGAAATCTCGTAGTCCTTGAGCGCTACGGTGCCATCGGTGGAGAGCTTATTGGGATCGAGGAGGACGGTGGCCTCTTTATCGAGCGCGGGAGTGGTGTAGAGGACCGATTGATTTTGGAGACCGTCGTTTTTCGAGAAGAAGTAGCGACCGCCTTTTCGGAAGGGAGTGCCGAAGCGCTCGACGTTCCAAAGTTTGGTCAGGTGGGAATTGAGTTGATCGCGACCGGGAATGGCGGAGAGGTGGGCGTCGGTGACCTTGTTCTGCGCTTCGATCCAATCGTGGGTTTGCTTGGAGTTGAGATCCTCGAGCCAGCGGTAGGGGTCGGCGACTTCGATGCCGTGGATGGCTTCCTTGACCGTGCCGGGATGGGAATCCGGGTATTTAAGCGGAGCGGCGTGGACAGAAGTGGCGGCGAGAGCGGCGAGAACGAGCTTCATGGGGCTACTCTAGGAAATGACAGATTCAAAAGGAAGCTCTCTGGATTTCTTTTTGCTCAAAAGTTTTTGAGAGCGGTGCTTCTGAAGCAGCCGACTAGCGAGGATAAACTTCTTCGGAAAAATCTTCGAAGGCGGAGACCATTTCCACTGGAGCGACATGGAAGAGGTCGTTGTGACCTGCGCCCTCGACGGAGACGAGGCGTTTACTCTCGGCAGGGGAGAGTTCGTGGAGTTTGTTGCCATGCCAGTGGCTGATGACCCGATCGGAGGTGCCGTGGATGATGAGGAGTGGCTTCTTCATCTGGCCAATGCGGTCGATGTTTTGGAAGCGGTCGTTTGGAAAAATGGGGATGCGCGTGAGGGTGCGAAAGGCAGAGGTGAAGGGGGAGATGAGAATGACTCCGACGTGATCTTCCTTGGCGGCGAGCCAGCAGGTTGGGCCACTGCCGACGGATTGGCCCGTCAAAATAATGCGCTTCGCTGGGTGGCCGAGCCGGCCAGTGAGATGATCGTAGGCGGCTTGGATAGCGGAGTAGCAACCGTCTTCACTGGGGCTTCCGGAGCTGGAGCCGTAGCCGGGGTAGTCGTAGGCCATGATCCCGAAACCGAGTTCGTGGAATTCCTGCATGACGGAGTAGACCGATCCAAGGTCTTCGGCATTTCCGTGTGACCAGAGAAGGATGGGCATGCCCTCGACCGGCGGGAGGTAGTAGGCGTTGATCGTTTCTCCATCATCCGCCTCGAGCGAGGTGAAAAACGACGCTGGCGAGTGCTCGGGCCGATTGGGTGGTTTGAAGATGAGCATATCTGCGGCAAAGAGAGCCAGCAGAAGGAAGAAGCCGTAAATGAAAGCAATTGAGTAAAAGGGGCGCTTCCAGGACCAAGTGTCGATAAGAAGCTTTTTCCAATTCACAATCATGTAGAGGCTAATGTCTCACACGATGGCAATTGTCTCAAGGAGAGACTGGCTTGGTCAAAAAGGCGGAGAGGCGGGCGAGGTCCCAATCGAGGTCGATGAGTTTTACGGCGAGGGCATCGAGGTCATCGACCCGGCTCATATCACTATTCGCGTTTCCGAGACCGGGCACGAGGGCTTCGCCGAAGTGGGCTTTCCACACGTTATTGGCGAGAGCACGCGCGAGCAGATTGACATCGGTGTGGATGAGGGTGTCGACGAACTCAAGACGGTCGATCGCATCAAGGCACTTCGGTCCGGTGAGGCGCGCTTCGGTGGGTGGCTCGGCCCGAGTCAGGCTCTCCATGACGAGGGTTTCCTTGAGCTGGTCCTCAGTCACGAGTTTGTTTTCGCGGTGTTGTAAAAGGGCGCTTTCAAAGCGCCGTCGAGAATCGCTCGTTGAGACAAAGTAGTCGGTGAGCTCCGGAGAGAGTTCCTTCGAGCCTTTGAAGAAATTTAGGAGAGATTTTCCATCCCGCAGAGTGCGGATCTCCAAGGCTGAGAGTTGGCGATCGAAGAGCTGGATTTCATCAAGGGCGAGTCCATCGGTGCCTTGCCCTCCGAGGGTGGTGGGAAATGATTCCCCAATGGGGAAAACGCGTCCTCGGAGCGAGTCGGCCTCGGTCAGTTGAGGAATTGAAACTCCGTTGACCAGAAGTTGAAGGCCGGCGGCCTTGCGTGACCCATCGTAGCTGAGCGTGAGGTGGGACCATCGGCCCGGAGGAAGAGAGGGTGCTTCGGTGATGGTGTCGATGGCATTGCCAGGCCAGTAGCGGATGAAGCGTGCGGTGGGGCGCCCGTCTTGAAGCCCAAGGTAGAAACCGCGAGAGTCTTTCTGCTTCACGATCAGGGGGATCTCTCCTGCAAGAGCGTCGACCTTTACCCACAGCGAAAGGGTGAAGGGGTGAAGGCTTGAAAATTTCATCGAGGACGGAAGAATGACTCCTCGTGGCGCCGCTACGGCGAGGCCCGAAAGGCCCTCGGTCGTTTCCGTGAGCTCGAAGTTGGCGGGGTTAAAGTGACCCAGTGCGACGTTATCGGATTTTCCATTGTCGAAGGAAAAGGCCGCCACGAGACCCGGAATTTGGGGGGTGGTGTTTTTTTGAGCGAACCAGTTTTGGGCATTTTTCTCGGGGTCCTTTTCCCAATTGGCCCAGAGTGGGTCCGGATCGTGGCTCGGCGTTTCCATGAAAGTAGGAGGCTTGAGAGAATTAGAAGGGCCTCCATCGTGGGGTGTGCTAAAAATATGACGGAGTCGCGCCTCGTCTGGCGCGCTGATGCCCTTGGGCGCGCTGATGCGATCAATTGGAAATCCGAGAAACTGGGAGACGAGCTTTAAGCGGCTCGTTGGGTTGTCGTCGCCTTGCCGAAGCCAGTTTGTTTTGAGAATGGCTCCCTGATCCGGAAGAAGGTCTCCCGCGATCATTAGGCGGAGGTGCTCGCGGAAATCTCCTTCGGGAAAGGATTCCTCGGTTCCCGGAGAAGTGGCCCCGGGGTTCCAGTCGCTGCCTTTGAGAGGGCCGAGTGCCCAATGTTCGTCGACGTCTCCGCCTTCGACCCGCCATTTCAAGAGGAGGCCGTCTTCTTTGGGTGGAATAGTGATTCCCTCGGGGTGAGGCAGGGAGAAGGTGGTCGGGATTTTAGGGGCCGCGAGCGAAAGAAGGTAGCCGGTGCTATTGCCCTCGAGCTCATGGCATTTTATGCAATGCCGGGCGAGGATCGGGCGAATCTCGCGGCTGTAGGAAACCTTGGGTTCTTCCGGAGGAGGAGGGCGATCCTTTCGGCAGCCCGCCAAAAGTAACCCTGTAACAATCCCCACCCAAATGCGCATGCCATAATGTGGTTAGTGAATGGTGTGACGGAAAGTCCAAAACCGAAAGATTGTCAGTCCTTTGAAGAGAAGCGGACGGTACTTGACTCTTTCGCTGCATCCCCTGAGATCCCTGCGAACCTCAATCGGCTTATATACGATGCTTACCATTAAAAAACTCCGCAAGGCCATGGGTGGTCGAACTCTCTTTGAGGACGCCGACATGGTGATCAACTGGGGCGAGCGTGTTGCCCTGGTCGGTGCAAATGGCACCGGAAAATCGACTATTTTCAAAATTATCCTCGGCCAGGAAGAGAAGGACAGCGGCACGATCAATATCGATGAATACGGGATGGTGGGCTACCTTGAGCAGGAAGCTGGAAATCCAGGAGAGGCCACTATTTTAGAAATCGCGACCGGAATCAGCGATGAACTCCGTGATGCCATGGTCACGATCCGTGAAGGAGAGCGTGACGGCACAACGGGCACGCCCGAGTTCGCGGCGGCGCAGGACAGGTATGAGGAACTCAATGGCTACCAGCTTGAACCCAAGGCCAAAAAGGTCCTCGCGGGTCTCGGCTATGCTCAAGAAGACTTTAAACGTCCGGCGAATGTCTTTTCCGGAGGATGGATTATGCGGGCTCACCTCGCTCGTCTCTTGGTCGAGGAACCAGATCTCCTGATGCTGGACGAGCCGACCAACCACCTTGATCTCAATTCCCTGATGTGGTTCCAGCGTTATCTCCAAAATTACCCGGGTGCCTTGCTCGTGATTTCCCACGACCGTTCCTTCATGGATGGGGTGATTGAAAAGGTTTACGAAATCGATAATCAGCTGCTCACTCCCTATGAGGGCAACTACTCCCGCTACCTGGAGCTTAAGGACGAACGCTATCATCAGGACATGCGCTCCTTCCAGAATCAGAAAAAGGAGATCGCCAAAATTCAGTCGTTCATCGACCGCTTCCGCTCAGTGGGTTCGAAGGCCTCGCAGGTGCAGAGCCGGCTCAAGATGATCGATAAAATGGATAAGGTTCCCAAGCCCCGGAAGCCGCGCAAGCTCTTCCACTTCCACTTTCCTCAGCCTCCTCGTTCGACTCAGCGCGTGATCTCGCTTGAAAATGTCGATAAGTCCTACGACGATAAGGTCATTTACAAGAACCTCGACGTTCACATCGAGCGCGAAGATCGCATTGTGCTCGTGGGACCCAACGGTGGTGGCAAATCAACCCTCATGAAGATGCTCGCAGGAGTGGAAAAGGGAGATTCCGGAAAGCGGAACGTTGGAACAACCACCAAGATTGGTTATTTTTCCCAGCACCGCGCCGCTACTCTCGATGTAAACAACACCGTGCTCCGCGAAGTCTGCGAGGCCGGTGGTGGGATGCGCGATGACGAAGCTCGCTCGATTCTTGGCTCTTTCCTCTTTAAGAAGGAAGACGTCGCGAAGCGGGTCGGAGTGCTTTCCGGAGGAGAGAAGAGCCGACTTTCACTCGTGAAGTTTCTCGTCGATCCACCGAACCTTCTTCTGATGGATGAGCCTACCACTCACCTTGATCTGACCTCGATCGAAGCGCTTGTTTCGGCCTTGAAGCAGTTCGAAGGAACGCTCGTCTTCATTTCCCACGATGTGCACTTCATCCGATCACTTGCGAAGCAGACTTGGCACATCGAAGGCGGTGAAGTAAAGAAGTATGCGGGCGACTATGACTACTACCTGCAGAAGTCGGGTGCCTTTGGTAAGGATTTCTTCGACGTTTAGGCGCTTGCGATGGTGATGCGTCATCGACGCTAGGGCAGAGTCAAAGAAGTCCTCTTTGATTTTATTTGCGGAGGTGGCATGACTGTCGTGGTCATGGATCCGCAGCGCAAAATCATTCACATCGATATGGACTGCTTCTATGCAGCGATCGAAGTACGCGATGATCCTTCGCTTGAGGGCAAACCCGTCGGGGTGGGCGGAAGCTCGGGGAGGGGGGTGCTCACGACCGCAAATTACGTGGCGCGGAAGTTTGGGTGCCATTCCGCGATGCCGGTCTTTATGGCGAAGCAGTTGTGTCCTGAGATCATTTTGACGCCCATTCGCTTTGATGTTTACCGTGAAGAATCACGCAAGATTCGCGCGATCTTTTCGCGCTACACTGAATTGATCGAGCCGCTCTCGCTCGATGAGGCCTATCTCGATCTATCGCATCGCAGCGAATCGGGAGCGGCGCTGGCCCAGGAGATTCGCAAGCGCATTTCCGAGGAAATCGGCCTCACCGCGTCGGCGGGAATTGCTCCGAACAAGATGATTGCGAAGGTCGCGAGTGATTGGAACAAGCCGGATGGTCAGCTGGAAGTGCGGCCCGATGAGGTGGGCTCTTTTATGCGTGGGCTGCGGGTGGGGAAGCTACACGGAGTGGGGAAGCGAGGGCGTGAGTCACTGACGAAGATCGGAGTGACGACCTGCGGTGATCTTCAAAAGTTCAACAAGTTTGAACTCGCGGATCGTTTTGGGAAATGGGGCGTGGAGCTCTACGAGCGGTGCCGGGGGAATGACAAGCGGCCGGTTTCGAATGACCGGACCCGTAAGTCGCTTTCCAAGGAGCACACCTTTTCTCAAAACATCCGGGACTTCGACTGGCTTGTCGATGTCATGCGCAAGGTGCTCGCCGAGGTGCGGGACGCGGTGGAGGCCAAGGTGGACCAAGAGATTAAGTCTCGCGTGGTGAAGCTCAAGTTCGAGGACTTTACGCAGACCACGGCGGAAAAGGCGGGGACCGAGTTGGACGAGGATGCTTACCTCGATCTCCTTAAGTTGGCATGGAATCGTGGGGAAGGGAAAGCGGTGCGGCTTTTGGGACTCGGCGTGCGTTTGGCGATCGATGAAGAGCAGCAGGAACTTCTCTGAGAAAGTCGGAGACGTGTGGAGGAGAAGGTGTATCATCTCAAACGAACTTTATTCATGCCCCCAAGACTCTCAAAAATGCGTCGGCTCGCAACGGGACTCCTTGTCCTGATGGCTGTTCTTTACCTTCTTTCCCGATCCTTCGAGGACGATGCTGCGATTTTTCCCTGGTTGCGCGCCTTTGCGGAGGCTGCGGTGGTGGGAGCGCTCGCTGATTGGTTCGCGGTCACTGCGCTCTTTCGTCATCCCATGGGCATTCCCATTCCGCATACCGCGATCGTGCGGCGTGAAAAAGAGCGCATTGGACGTTCGGTGGCTCGCTTCGTTGGAAAAAGTTTTTTCAATGCTAGGGAAGTTCGGCGCCAGTGGGGAGAATGGCGGCCGGCTGAGCGGGTCCTGATTTACCTCAGTGAGCCAGCCCATGTGGGCCGTCGCTTGAATTGGCTTTTGTCCCTCGCTCCTAAACTTTTGACGAAGGCTGATAGTCGGAGTCTCTCGCATTTGGGAGCCAAGAGCCTGATGAGAGGGCTGCGAGGTTTTCCGATGGGCGCATGGTGTCGATTTT
>Ga0307999_1000589_pt1 | contig 10183 bp, 8 predicted proteins | sample Neamet1_FD_203158 | JGI IMG/M metagenome (GOLD analysis project Ga0307999, IMG submission 203158) | Marine microbial communities from water near the shore, Antarctic Ocean - #1 | ecosystem: Environmental > Aquatic > Marine > Unclassified | place: Southern Ocean | collected 2014-06-04 | reverse complement strand
TTTCTCAAGGTCAGACTTAACTTTTAAAACAGATATTGTAATTTCCTCTAATTGCTCAGCTCCTTTATAAATAGGAACAATAACAACTTGATATGGAGCAAGTTTTGGAGGAAGAACTAAACCTTTATCATCAGAATGCGTCATAACTAAAGCCCCCATCAATCTCGTAGAAACTCCCCAAGAAGTTGCCCAAACATATTCTTTTTTCCCTTCTTTATTAGCATACTTAACGTCAAAGGCTTTTGCAAAATTCTGACCTAAAAAATGCGATGTTCCAGCTTGAAGTGCTTTACCATCTTGCATAAGTGCCTCTATGCAATAAGTCTCAAGTGCACCTGCAAATCTTTCATTTTCTGACTTTAATCCAATAACAACCGGCATTGCCATAAAATCCTGTGAAAAATCAGCGTAAACATTAATCATCTTTTCTGTTTCAATAATTGCCTCTTCTTTTGTAGCATGAGCAGTGTGTCCTTCTTGCCATAAAAACTCTGTTGTTCTTAAAAACAGTCTTGTTCTCATTTCCCACCTTACAACATTTGCCCATTGATTTATAAGTAATGGCAAATCTCTATATGATTGCACCCATTTCCTGTAAGTATCCCAAATTATTGTTTCCGAAGTAGGGCGAACAATTAACTCCTCTTCTAATTTAGCAGTCTCATCAACAACTATTTCTTTACCATCTTCAGATGTTTTTAATCTATAATGAGTAACAACAGCACATTCTTTAGCAAACCCATCAACATGACTTGCTTCTTTACTAAAATATGATTTAGGTATAAATAGAGGGAAATAAGCATTAAGGTGTCCAGTCTCTTTAAATTTCTTATCAAGTTCTGCTTGCATTTTCTCCCATATTGCATAGCCATAAGGCTTAATTACCATGCATCCCCTCACTCCGGAATTTTCTGCTAAATCAGCATGTTGAACAATATCATTATACCATATTGAATAATCTTTTTCTCTAGGTGTTATTTTTTTTGACATTTTATCTTAAATAATGTAATTTTGTAATATTAAATACGTTTAATAATTAAGCACCTACAAATCTAATTAAACTTTTAATATAGTAAAGCTGTCTAATAAACAATATCATCATGAAAAATTATTTAATATTAATAGTTGTGATTTCCTTCACCTCATGCATCTCAACTAACCAGAGTTTTTTTTCTGACCCTAATTATTTATCAAGCAATGAGTTTAGTTCAATTGCGACTTTAGAGGAAGCATATAATCTAAATACTGAAAATAATGAAGACACAATTACTTATTATGAAGATAATAGATTTGAAGCAAATAATTATTATGATTTCAGTTATTCTTCAAGAATAAGGAGATTTCATTCGCCAATGATGTATTCTACAGGGTTTTACTCTGGAATTTATACAGATTATTACTGGTATAATCAAGACCCTTTTTATTATGGATCAAGTATTTATTTTGGACATAATGGATTTAGCCCATATTACTCATATTCTCCTTTTGGATATAACTCATACTATAATCACTACGGTTATAATGGGCATCACGGCATGTATAACAACTACTATGGGTATAATAATTACACCAATAATCAATACGGTGAAAATAGCAATTCTTCTTTTGGACCAAGAGGATCTTTAGTCTCAGGCTCGAGTAAAACAGGAGTCAAATACAACACCCTTAACAATAAATCATTTCAAAATATACAACAGAATAGCTTTAATAATAATTCCAGATCTACTGTTAAAAGACCTTGGAATAACAACAACGTAAATAATAATAATAATTCTATCAATAGTCCTTCAGATACTAAAACAAAATCTAATAAAACTTTCAAAAAAAATAATTCTTACAAATCTAATAATCGATCAAATGATAGATCAAATTCATTCAAATCAAACAACCGATCTAATTCATTTAAATCAAATAACCGATCTAATTCTAGGCCTTCAGGTGGAGGATCAGGAAGAACAAAGCCTAAAAAATAAATTAGGCTTATAATATTTTAATAATGAAAATATACTACAAAATATCTATCGTAATATTATCTTTTCTTAGCATTATAGAATGTAAGGCTCAAAATGAATTTGATGCCTTAAGATATTCACAAATGAATATCTCCGGGACAGCAAAATATTCATCAATGTCTGGAGCATTCGGTTCATTAGGAGGCGATTTTTCAGGACTAAGTAGTAACCCAGCTGGTTTAGGTATGTATCAATTTACAGAAGTAACATTTACCCCTCATTTGATTTCTAATAATACAACATCATACTATAACAACTTATCATTTGAAGAAGAAAGTTCAGATGGGAGAATAGGAAATATTGGCTTAGTACTTTCCTATGCAAAAGATGACCCAGACTGGAAAAGAGTTAACTTTGGAATAGGTTGGAATCAACTTGCAGACTACAATAAAAATATTTACATATATAATCAAAATCAAACATCCAGCTTAGCTGATAATTTTCTATCAATAGCGCAAGGCAATACAATTAATAATCTAAATTCATTTTTTGCTGCACCTGCATTTTGGACTGACATTATTGACTTGTCAGATAATTCTACTGATTCTAATGGCTATATATATGATAATGGAAATTATATTTCACATGTTGCTAGTAACAGTAACAAAAATCAGATTCATATGGTTAATGCAAATGGAGGTATGAATGAATTTGTTTTATCTATAGGCTCTTCTTATCAAGAGAAGTTTTATATAGGAGCAACATTAGGTTTCCCTAGCCTTAACTACAGCGAATCCACTAAACATACTGAGAGCGGGTTTGAAGACACCATTAATAATTTAGAGGCGTTTTCATATACTCAAGATCTTATAGCTAGCGGTACAGGAATAAATCTAAAATTAGGAGGAATATATAGATTGAATGATCAAATAAAAATTGGAGGAGCTCTTCATTCCCCAACATATTTCACAATTCAAGAAGAATTTCAAACACTTACAACAACAAGATTTAACGATACAAGTTACAATGAATATTCACCAAATAATTTTTTCGAATACAATTTAATTACTCCGTGGAAAGCAATTGCTAGCGTTTCTGCTAATTTCAGTAGCTCGATAATTAGTATTGAATATGAAATAATTGATTATTCCACTGCTTCATTTGATATAGAAAATTATTATATGGATGATGGCAGTCAAGTTTTCTATGATGAAAACAATGCTATAAATAATACATTTATTAAAACTGAGAATATTAGATTTGGAGCCGAGACTAAATTTAAAAACTTAAATCTAAGAGCAGGATATGCTCTTTATGGAAGCCCATATAAAAACGATAATGATGAATCTCTAAACAGAGAAAACTTTTCATTTGGGTTAGGAGTTAATAATGGTGGTTATTATATCGACTTTGCATATGTTTTATCACAATATAAAGAAAATTATCAGATGTATAATGAAGAATTTATAGCCTCTAAAGATCTTATACACACAAATCACAACTTGCTTGTCACTTTAGGATTTAGATACTAGCTATTCTATTTAATCCAGAAGTTGCGCTTTGATGAATGCCATTAGAATAATTAAAATTTTGAAACTCTAAACATTTATGAAAATATTTCTTTGCTAATTTTAGAGAATTATTTTTTTCATAAATCAAGCCGATTTGAAGAGCTGACATAGGTAAATAGTAAAGATTATCTTCATCACTCAAGCTCAATACTTTATTGTATAAATTTATAGTAATTTCCGAACTCTTATCTAGTTTCTGGGATACTCTTGCATACCTATAATAGTATTCAATAAAATGGATAGAATCACGAAAATCAGATATATTTATAAGGCCTAATATTTTCTTTGACTCTGTAAAATACCCCCCATCGTAAAGCAATCTAGATTTTAAAATTTCTTTATCTAATATAGCATCATTTACAGCGTAATTTAAAGCTTGTTTATCTTCGTCAATTACAATATATCCTTTAGAGAGGGTTAGACTATCATATAGATATTCTTTTATTGAATCTTCTTCTAAAAATGAAATAAGCGATAATTTATTATATGCTGATTTTATATAATTTCTACCTTTAAACTCATTTATAAAAGCATTAAAATATTTTTTTGAATCTTTAAAATCAAGTTTATACATTTTTGACATTGCAGACAAATATTTTAGATAAGGAAATGGATATGCTTCATAAGCTTTTGAATCTGATTCTAAAATTTGGATACATAAATCATTCTGGCCTAATTTGCTATGTAAGCGAGCAACACAAAACTTCATCAAATCACTGCTTAAATATGCATCTCCAATTCTTTCAATTAACTTTTCATAAGAACTATTATCATTATTCATATTCATTTCTAAAAATGAAATTAGAAATAATGTTTCTAATTTGTATATCTTATAATCTTCAGAAATCTCTGTAGATTCTAAAAAGGAATATAATTGTATGAAACCGGAGTTAATACTCCCCTTCAATCCTATAACATCTATAATCCAACTATAAGATTTTGGTACAGATCCTATTAATATTTGTAATACACCTAGACTTTTTTGATTAAGAATAAATTCAGGAAATTTTTTTGAATTTTTCTGCAACAGTCTATATGCTTTTTGAAGTTCATAAGCTGCTTGAACATATTCTTTAAATTTTATTCTAGCAAAAGCCCATTGCAAGTGCAATTCTGCCTGAGAAAAAAGATAATAAGGAGATTCTCTATCACAGTTATATAACGCATACAACCTATTAGATTTATTTTTTTTTGCTTCTAAAAAATATAACTGCTCTTCGCCTACTATAATTTTTAAGAAATCTATATAATTTTCATTTATAATAATAAGACCGTTAGAGGAGTTATTTTTCTTTTCTAAATTAATATAATTTTGTGCTTGACTAAATTCAAGATTCATAATATGCTTATAAGCTTTATGCATATTACTATTCATCTCAAATGATGCAAAACAAGTGTTAGAAATAAAAAGGAAAAGAAATATTAAAATTCTCATAAAATAAAAATGGGATTTCAAAAATATGAAATCCCATCTAAATAATTTACAAAGAAGACGCTCTAATTATTGTTCAAGAAAATTTGAATCAACTAAAATCCTACCACAATGCTCACAAACGATTACTTTTTTATGCATTTGAATATCTAATTGACGTTGTGGTGGTACTTGATTAAAACATCCCCCACAAGCATCTCTGTCAACAGAAACAACAGCTAAACCATTCTTAACCTTGTTACGAATTCTAGTGTAAGATCCTAAGAGTCTATCTTCAATTACTTTCTGAGCTTTTTCAGATTTCTTCATTAATACTTTCTCCTCTTTCTCTGTCTCTTTTACAATAGCATCTAACTCTTCCTTCTTTAATTTTAATTCTTCTTCCCTATCAGCTATTTGCAGTTTAGAAGCATCAATTATTTCTGTTTTATGAAGCACCTTAGCCTTAAGTTCAATAATATTTTTTTCGCTTAATTGAATCTCAAGATTTTTATATTCTAGCTCTTTAGTTAAAGAAGAAAACTCTCTATTATTTTTTATATTTTTTAGTTGCTTTTCATACTTTTTTATAAGTTCTGTAGCTTCTAAAATATTATTGTTCTTAGCTGTTAAATTTGAATTAACTTCTTCAAGTTCATTAGAAAGTTTTTCTAAGCGAGTTTTTAATCCTTCAATTAAATCTTCTAAATCTTCTATTTCAAGAGGAAGCTCTCCTCTAACAATTCTAATTTTGTCAACTTCTGAATCAATGATTTGAAGCTGATGTAATGCTCTTAATCTATCTTCAACTGTTACTGATAATTTTTCTTTTTTAGCCATCTTATATATAATTTATAGGATTCGTTTTAACTTGTGATAAATGGACGGCGAATTTAGTGATTTTTTTTCTAAGGAAATCATAAATCAAGTCCTTTGTATATTGTTCGCTTTCAAAGTGTCCAATATCAGCTATAATTATCTTATTATCTGCATCAAAAAACTCATGATATTTGAAATCACTAGAGATGAAAATATCTGCATTACTATTAATAGCAGTTGATAGGAGAAAACTTCCCGAACCTCCACATACTGCTACAGTTTTAATCTTTTTATCAATTAACTCTGTGTAGCGAACACAACTTGTATTCATTTTAATTTTTAAACTTGATATAAACTTTGCAGGATCAATAGATTCATTTAATTCACCTATTAAGCCAGCTCCAACAGATTTAAATTTAATATTTAAAGAGAAAATTTGATATGCAACTTCCTCATAAGGATGAATATCTTCTAAACATTTAATAATTTTTGACTCAATATTTTTCGGGAATACTAAATCTAATTTTATTTCTTTTTCTTTATGTAGAACTCCCTTTTCTCCTACAAAAGGATTACTCTCAGATTTTGGCAAAAAAGTACCTATTCCTTCTGAAGAAAAGCTACAATTATCATAATCTCCAATAGACCCTGCTCCTATTTGAAAAAGATTTTCTCTTAAACTTTCTACATGATCTTTAGGACAATAAACAACAAGTTGTTTTAATACATCATATTTAGGTTGTAAAATCTTACAATTTAAAAGACCTAACTTATTTGCTATAGAAGAATTAACACCGTCAATAATATTATCTAGATTAGTATGAATAGCATAAATCGAAATATTATTTTTAATGGCTTTTATAATTATTCTTTCAACATAAGTATCTCCACTTAGTTTTTTCAATGGATTAAATAAAATAGGATGATGAGCTATAATTAAATTACATTTCTTTTTAATAGCCTCGTCAATAATCTTTTCTGTGCAATCTAATGTTACTAAAACTCCTTCTAAATTATCATTAAGACTACCAACAATTAATCCTGAATTATCGTAATTTTCTTGATAGGAAAGTGGAGCCCATTCCTCAAGAATATTGGTTATATTATGTATTTTCATTTTTCAAATTTAATAAACTTGAATAAAACAAAGTAAATTCTAAAATTTCTATCTTTGTAATATGAGGATTCTTTTAATACCATTATCGATTATTTACCTTATTTATTTAAATATTAAGAATTTTTTATTTATTTCTGGAATTCTAAAATCTACTCAATTTAATATTCCTGTGATATGTATTGGTAATTTATCTTTTGGAGGCTCAGGAAAAACTCCCCATACAGACTTTATTGTTAATTTTTTAAAGAAAAAATATAAAGTGGCCATTCTAAGCAGGGGATATAAAAGGAAAAGTAGTGGTTTTATTGAGGTAAATATAAATGATAGTTTTAGAAGAGTTGGAGATGAGCCCCTTTTACTAAAAAGAAAACACACAAACTCACTTGTAATTGTATGTGAAAATAGAAAATTTGCAATCACAAAAATCATACAGGAACATAAGGATATAGATGTCATTATTCTTGATGATGGCTTACAGCATAGAAAAATTCAAGCTGGTTTAAATATACTATTAACACCATATCACAATCTGTATTTTAATGATTATTTATTTCCATTTGGATCATTAAGAGATAGAAAAAATGAGAGTAAACGAGCAGATAATATAATCATCACTAAAAGTCCAAATCTAATTTCTTTATTAAAGAAAAAAGAAATAACTAAAAAAGCCATGTTCCATAAAGAGGATGAATGTTTTTTTTCAGAGATTAAATATGAAAAATGCATACATCTTTTTAATAGCTCAAAACAAAAAATACCTGAAGAGGTTTTACTCGTAACAGGAATTGCTGACACTCATTCATTAATTGAATATTTAGTGAGTAGTAATACCAGATTTACGCACATCACTTTTAAAGATCATCATGATTATAATGAAAAAGATATCCGAAAAATTATCCAACATTTTGAGATAAACCAAACAACAAAAAGACTTATATTGACCACCGAAAAAGATGCTGTCAAACTTTTAGAGTTTGAAAGCCTTTTAAAAGACTTACCTATTTATTATTTACCAATTAATATTAAATTTCAAGAAGAAGTAAAATTTAAAAAACTCATATCAGAATATGTTAGAAAAAATAAAAGAAACAGCTAATTTTTTAAAATCTAAAACAAATTTCAATCCAAATATTGGAATTGTTCTAGGAACTGGACTTGGCAAGCTTGTTAATGAAATTGATATTAAGCACTCGATATCATACAAAGATATTCCTAATTTCTGCTTATCTACAGTTGAAGGGCATAGTGGAAAATTAATATTTGGATTGATTGAGGGAAAACAAGTTGTTGTTATGCAAGGAAGGTTTCATTTTTACGAAGGATATCATATTCATGACGTTGTTTTTCCGGTTAGAGTTATGAATGCTTTAGGAATAAAAAAACTTTTAGTTTCAAATGCTAGCGGAGGAATTAATCCTGATTATGAAATTGGAGATTTAATGATTTTAGATGATCATATAAATTTAATACCAAATCCGTTAATAGGTAGAAACATAAATGAGCTGGGGCCACGTTTTCCTGACATGAGTGAGCCATATAATCCTACAATGATTCAACTTGCAACTAAGATTGCCAATGACAATAATATTAAAAACCATGTAGGTACTTATGTAGGGGTTACTGGTCCAACTTTAGAAACTCCGGCAGAATACTCCTATTTTCGTTTTATTGGAGGGGATACTGTTGGAATGTCAACAGTACCAGAAGTCATAATAGCTCGACATATGAATATTGACTGCTTTGCAATTTCTGTCATAACAGATTTAGGTGTCCCTGGAAAAATACAGAAAATAACTCATGAAGATGTTCAGTCAGTTGCTGAAATAGCTGAGCCTAAACTAACTTTAATTATTAAAGAACTAATATCTAATATTTAAAAATGAAAAAATATATTTTAATTACAATAATCTTATTTATATTCCAATTCACCTCTTATGGACAACTTAATACTAGCCTTTTATTTAATTGGAATGACACATCATTAGTAGGATCATCTGCATATAATAATACTTACAATGAAATCTGGGGTTTAAACATTAATAGCTCAGAAATTGCAATTATTGGATCTACTGCGGGTACACATTTCTTTGATGTAACCAATCCAATTAATAGTCTTGAAGTAGCTTTTTTAGCAGGAGCCTATACTGGTACTGGCGTTATTCACAGAGATTATCATGATTTTAATGGATATCTTTATATTGTTTGCGATGAAGGAAGTACATCTACTTTGCAAATTGTAGACATAAGTAACTTACCAACATCGATAAACACAGTGTATGATTCAAATAATTTATTTACAAAATCTCATAATATTTTTATTGATACTGCTACAGCTAAACTATATGCTTGTGCTTCTAATAATGCAATGGATGTTTACAGCTTACACATACCCACTGCGCCAGAATTAATTTATAGTTACAGTGCAGTAGGACATGTCCATGATGCCTATGTAAGGAACGATACAGCTTTTCTGAATTGTGGTAATCAAGGCTTAAGAATAATGGATTTTTCTATGGTTAATAATATGGGAGATCAACCTACTCAATTAGCTTCATTAACGTCATATCCTGATGCAGGATATAATCATTCAGGATGGCTAAGTGATGATGGAACAGTTTATGCAATGCAAGATGAAAATCACGGCTATGACATGAAAATACTAGATGTAAGTGATTTCAACAATATAAGCGTCATTGCCACATTAAATTCTGGAGTTGACGGACAATCTATGGCTCATAATGGAATTATTAAAGACGACCTTTTATATGTCGCCTATTATCATGATGGTTTAAGAATTTTTGACATAAGTGACCCAAGTAGCCCTGTTCAAGTAAATAATTATGACACATATGCTCCTAACAATCATACATCATATAGAGGAGCATGGGGAGTATACCCTAATTTAAATTCAGGAAATATTTTAGTCTCTGATATGCAATCTGGGCTGTATGTTTTAGAGATGACGAGTAACTCAACACAAACTATAAATATATTGTCAAAGAATCACAAGATTTACCCAAACCCTGCCTCAAACGTGTTAAATATAATCTCAAAGCAAGCAGATAAAATTAAGTTATTTGACAGTTTTGGAAGGAAAGTAACTGAAAGGAATTTGAATCAAGAGTTAGTCACCTTAAATATAAAAAATCTAAGGAGTGGTCTTTATTTTTATGAATTATCTAACAATAATCAAACCATTTCAAATGGAAAAATTATTTTCGAATAAATATGGAGAATAATAATAAATATGAAGCAGTAATAGGCCTTGAAGTTCATGCTCAATTACTTACAAACACCAAAGCCTACTCCAGTG
>Ga0307999_1000588_pt1 | contig 10184 bp, 9 predicted proteins | sample Neamet1_FD_203158 | JGI IMG/M metagenome (GOLD analysis project Ga0307999, IMG submission 203158) | Marine microbial communities from water near the shore, Antarctic Ocean - #1 | ecosystem: Environmental > Aquatic > Marine > Unclassified | place: Southern Ocean | collected 2014-06-04 | reverse complement strand
CATGGAGGAGAAGATGGACTTGCTAAGGAGTTTATTTACACCAAAGAGACGGCTACTTCTTTAAGAAATCCAAATACCTTACCTATGGTGGTCACGGTAACTTGCGAGTTTACAAAATTTGATCTGCCCTCTAGAATTACCGCAGGAGAACTCACTTTCTGGAACAAAGAAGGCGGTGCTATATCACTGATAACTACCACACGTTCTATTGGTGTTCAGGTAGGTTCAGATCTTAATGATTTGTTGGCAGACGAAATTTTTGGTATCGGAGAAGAAGTTCCTGACTTGCCTGCAATTGGTTTAAGAAAAGCAAAAAACGCCCTTCCTGGCAGTAATGAAAACAGACGTGTAGTTTTCTATATCGGAGACCCAGCATTACCCTTAGCATTTCCTAAGAAGGATATTCGGTTAACCACCATTAACGGTGCTGCTATATCAAGCACATCTGATGTCTTGCAAGGACTAGGTTATGTAACTCTTGGGGGTCAAGTTTTAAACGCAGATGGATCTGTGGCTACAAATTATAACGGGATTTTAGAGGCTAAGGTATTTGATAAACGCATCGCGCGTCAAACCCTTGGTAATGATGGCACACAAGTAGGTGGTGAGTTAGGGATACTTAATTTCTCTACCCTTGGAGAAACTATATTTAGCGGGCAGGCCAGTGTAAGTAACGGCCAATTCGAGTTTGATTTTATTGTACCTCGTGATGTGCAAATACCTGTGGGTAACGGTAAGGTTAGTTTCTATTCCAAACAGAACGGCCTGCTGAGAGATAACAATGGCTATAATCTAGATATACAAGTAGGGGGTCTTAATCCAAATGCTGGCACAGACACTACAGGCCCTGCCATTGAGCTGTTTATGAATGATGAGAATTTTATCTCAGGGGGCGTGACCAACGATTCTCCTAATTTAATAGTGAAACTTGAAGATGCCAATGGTATTAATACTGCCAGTGGTATTGGACATGATTTAATTGCTATTTTGGATGGGGACCAGGCAAACCCTTTTAAACTAAATGATTACTACCAGGCAGATGTAGATAATTACACTAAAGGAACGGCAAGTTTTAAGCTAAGAGATCTTGAAGACGGGCTGCACACTATAACTGTAAAAGCTTGGGATACCTATAATAACTCCTCAACTCAAGATATTGATTTTAGAGTTGCAGGCAATGATGTATTAGAGATTACTCGGGTGCTTAATTATCCAAACCCTTTTGTTAATTACACAGAGTTTTGGTTTAATCACAACAGACCTTTTGAACCCCTACAGGTTCAGGTGCAAGTTTTTACAGTAACAGGTAAAGTGGTTTGGACACAAAACCAATTGGTGAACACAGATGGGTTTTTATCAAGGAGTATTACCTGGGATGGACTTGATAATTTCGGGCAAAAAATAGCAAAAGGTGTCTACGTATATAAGATAACTGTAAAATCTACGTTAACTAACCAGCAGACCGAAAAATTTGAAAAATTGGTCATCCTTTAAAAATTAAAATTATATTTGTTAAAATTTTTTCACCTCATGAAGAACGTATTAGTAGTACTATTAATAACCCTAGTAACCTTTAAGGGTTTCGCTCAGGAAGACACATCAAATATTGACCAACGTGTTATTACCACAGGAGTTCCATTTATGTTAATTGCAGGAGATGCAAGATCTGCAGGTATGGGAGATATTGGTGTTGCAAGTGCACCAGATGCTTTTTCTCAACAATGGAATCCAGCAAAATTTGCTTTTACTAAAGACAAGCAAGGTATAGGGGTAACCTACACGCCATATTTGAGTAAGCTTGTAAATGATATTTTCTTGGGTAACATTACATATTATAACAGAATAAACGAGAGAAGTGCAGTTGGTGCATCGTTTAGATATTTTTCTAACGGAGAGATAGAGCTTAGGGAAACTGCAGACCAAATACCCCTTGTTGTAAAGCCTAATGAGCTTATGTTTGATTTATCATACTCCTTAAAACTTAGTGAGCGTTTCTCTATGGCGGTTGCAGGTAGGTATATAAGAAGTGATTTAAAACTTCAAACTGCAATAGAAGATGCGAATGCAGCCAATACTTTTGCAGTAGATATTGCTGGATATTACCAAAGTGAAGAGATTCCTTATGATAACTTTGATGGACGTTGGAGAGCTGGTTTTAATTTTTCAAACATTGGTCCTAAGTTAAAGTATGATGAAACAGGTCAAGAAAACAACCTTCCAACCAATATGGCTTTGGGTGGTGGTTTTGATTTTATTTTAGATCCATACAATAAAGTATCTGCCCTTGTAGAGGTAAATAAATTATTAGTTCCAACACCTAGTGACTCAAATGAAGATGGCACCATTAATAGCCAAGATGATTACTACAACGAAACTTTTGTAAGTGGTGTGTTTTCTTCTTTTGGAGATGCCCCTGATGGCTTTGGCGAAGAATTAAAAGAATTTACTTGGGCTCTTGGTGCCGAGTATACCTATCAAGACTCATTTGCATTTAGACTTGGTTATTTTAATGAAAGTGACGAGAAAGGTTCGCGGAAATTTGCAACTTTTGGAGCTGGATTTAAATATACATCAATAAATATTGATTTGTCTTACTTGTTTTCTACATCACAAGTGATAAGCCCACTAGAGGGAACCCTTCGCTTTGGACTTACCTTTAATTTTGGAGAGCAGTATGATGAGTACTAATACTTGTACCGCATAAAAATTACCATACAAATTCCAAATTCAATCATGAATTTGGAATTTGTATTTTAAACAAGATTCAATTAATGTATCTTCGAACAACCTAAAAGAACATGTACTTTTGAAAAAACTTGATATTTCTATTACTTTAGATGTATTTGATAGTGTTCAGACGCTACCCGATACCATACAAGAATTAATGCAATCAGCCAAGCAGGCTAGAGATCGCGCTTATGCTCCGTACTCCTCTTTTATGGTTGGATCTTCTATAGAACTGGCCAATGGTGTTATTGTACAAGGAAACAACCAAGAAAACGCTGCCTATCCTTCTGGACTTTGTGCAGAGCGTGTGGCTGTTTTTTATGCTGGTGCTACGTATCCTGGTGTTGCTATTAAAAATATTGCCATTACGGTTCGGTCCCTTCACCATAAGGTGCTTATTCCAACACCACCTTGCGGGTCTTGTAGACAGGCATTGGCAGAGTATGAGGTCAACCAAGACCAGCCAATAAACGTTTATTTTATGGGCGAAACAGGGCAGGTAGTAAGGTCTAATTCTGTAAAAGATTTATTGCCTTTAATTTTTGATAGCTCGTTTTTGAAGTAGCTTTTTTTAAATTTTAATTCCTCAAACGTTTTTTAAGACTTTTACTGCTTTTGTATAAGTATTTAATGTGTTATTTTTGACGTTGCTTTACTGTTATAGTTAGCAAAGGAAATAATACAAAATACGTATGAAAAAAATCACCAAAAAAACCTACCTAGATTGGTATGAAAACATGCTTTTTTGGCGCAAGTTTGAAGATAAATTAGCGCAAGTATATATCAATCAAAAAGTACGAGGGTTTCTTCATTTATATAATGGCCAAGAAGCTGTTTTGGCAGGAGCACTCCACGCTATGGATTTAACCAAAGATAAAATGATTACGGCATACCGTAATCATGTACAGCCTATTGGTATGGGTGTTGATCCTAAAAGAGTAATGGCAGAGTTATACGGTAAAGCAACAGGAACATCTCAGGGTTTGGGAGGTTCTATGCATATTTTCTCTAAAGAACATCGTTTTTATGGAGGTCATGGTATTGTTGGAGGACAAATACCTCTTGGTGCTGGTCTTGCTTTTGCAGACAAATACAAAGGTGATAACGCTGTAACTTTGTGTTACATGGGTGATGGTGCAGTACGTCAAGGTTCTTTGCATGAAACTTTCAATATGGCAATGCTCTGGAAGTTACCAGTGGTTTTTTGTTGTGAAAATAATGGATACGCCATGGGTACCTCTGTTGAGAGAGCTGCCAACCATACAGATATTTGGAAACTTGGTTTAGGGTATGAAATGCCTTGTAAGCCAGTAGATGGTATGAAGCCAGATGTTGTTGCCAAAGAAATGGATGAAGCAATGGAGCGTGCAAGAAGAGGAGAAGGACCAACTTTTTTAGAGATTAGAACCTACCGCTACAGAGGCCACTCTATGAGTGATGCACAACACTACCGTACAAAGGCAGAAGTTGCAAAAAAACAAGAAGAAGATCCTATAGATTATGTGCTTCATAACATTTATGAAAATAAATGGGCAACAGAGAAGGACATCGAAAAGGTTAATAAAAAAGTAAAAGAAATGGTTGGTGAGTGTGAAAAATTCGCTGAAGATTCTCCATATCCAGAAAAAGATGTCATGTATGATGTTGTATATGATCAAGAAAATTATCCATTTATACCTCATAAATTATAAGCTATGGCAACACTAATTACAATGCCGCGACTCAGCGACACCATGGAAGAAGGAACGGTGGCCTCATGGCTAAAAAGTGTAGGAGATACCGTTGGTGAGGGTGATATTCTTGCTGAAATTGAAACAGACAAGGCAACAATGGAGTTTGAATCTTTTCATGAAGGGACACTCTTACACATAGGTATAGCAGAAGGAGAAACTGCCAATGTGGATGCCCTTTTGGCAATCATTGGTGAAAAAGGAGAAGATATTTCTATGCACCTTAACCCTAGCTCGCCGCAAGCAAGCTCAGATACAACCACCGAAGAAAATACCCAACAAACCCAAGAAGTTGAACCTAGCTCACAGGCAGCTGCAATTCCAGAGGGTGTTGAGGTTATTACGATGCCAAGGCTAAGTGATACGATGGAAGAAGGAACTGTGGCCACATGGCTTAAAAAAGAAGGAGACAGTATTCAGGAAGGTGATATTCTTGCAGAAATTGAGACAGATAAAGCAACCATGGAATTTGAGTCTTTCTACACAGGAACACTCTTAAAAATAGGTATTCAAGAAGGTGAAACGGCTCTGGTTGATGCCCTTTTGGCAATTGTTGGACCCCAAGGAACTGATGTTTCTGGTATCTCTCTAACCACAAAAGCTGCGCCAGTTGCAGCACCAGCCCCAGCCCCAGCACCAGTAAAAGAAACGCCAGTAGCTACGCCTGCTACCCGTGTTATAGCAGAGGCTGCGCCTACAAGTAACCCGTCACAAAGAATATTTGCTTCACCACTTGCCAAAAAAATGGCAACTGATAAGGGTATTTCACTGCAGCTTGTAAAAGGGTCTGGAGAAAATGGTCGTATCGTTAAAAGTGATATAGAAAATTACCAGCCATCTACTTTAGGTGTTGCGCAATATACTCCAGTTGGAGTTGAAAGTTTTGAAGAAATAAAAAACAGCCAAATGCGCAAAACAATTGCAAAGCGTTTGGGTGAATCAAAATTCTCTGCGCCACACTATTATTTAACCATTGAGCTAGACATGGATAATGCCATGGCATCAAGAGCTGCTATAAACAGTGCTCCTGACGTTAAAATTAGTTATAATGACATGATTGTAAAAGCATGTGCAATGGCTCTTAGAAAACATCCACAAGTAAATAGCCAATGGACAGATGGTATGATGCGTATTGCAAAGCATATTCATGTTGGTGTAGCGGTTGCTGTAGATGATGGCCTGCTTGTACCTGTTTTAAAATTTGCTGATCAAATGAGCTTTTCTCAAATTGGAGTGCATGTAAAAGAGCTGGCAGGTAAAGCAAGAACTAAAAAAATAACACCACAAGAAATGGATGGAAGTACCTTTACAGTAAGTAACCTAGGTATGTTTGGCATCAAAGAATTTACCTCTATTATAAATGCGCCAAACTCGGCTATTTTATCTGTGGGGGCAATTATACAAAAGCCAGTTGTTAAAAATGGAGCACTTGCTGTGGGTAATACCATGACAGTAACTCTAGCCTGTGACCACAGAACGGTTGATGGTGCTACTGGAGCCAAATTCTTACAAACATTGCGTAATTACATAGAAAATCCAGTAACTATGTTTGTATAGTTTTTCTGAAATTTTCAAAACCTTAAAATCCCTTAGAAATCTTAAATAGGTAGCTTAGGGATTTTGTATATTTAGGTATTATTTTGACAACAGATATGTTTGTCATGACTTTTAAAAAATAACTATGAAAAATATTATTATCACAGGTACTTCTCGTGGCATTGGTTATGAAATGGTAGCTTTACTTGCTCAAGCTGGACATAATGTGTTGGCGCTCTCAAGAAATGCAGTGCCAGTCTCTGGGTTAGAGATTACCAACTGTCATTGCTTTTCTTGTGATATTACAGATCCTGATGATATTAAAAAAGTGCCGCTTTTTCTAAAAGAGAAAGGCTGGAAGCATGTTGATGTGCTTATAAATAATTCTGGATACTTGGTCAATAAACCTTTTTCAGAACTTTCCTTAGAAGACTTCAAACAAAGCTATGATGTAAATGTATTTGGTGTTTTCTCTCTCACCCAAGCCATGTTGCCTTTTTTTAAAAAATCAGGTCATGTGGTTAATATAAGTAGTATGGGAGGGGTGCAAGGAAGCGCTAAGTTTCCTGGGCTAGCAGCTTACAGCAGCAGTAAAGGCGCGCTTATTACCCTTACAGAGCTACTAGCAGAAGAGTTTAAGCAAACCGGGCCTTCCTTTAATGTGTTAGCTTTGGGCGCCGTGCAAACAGAGATGTTAGAAGAGGCATTTCCTGGATATGAGGCTCCTTTAACAGCCACCCAAATGGCAGCATACATTATTGATTTTTCTTTAACAGGACACACATTTTATAATGGTAAAGTATTAGAGGTTTCTAGTTCAACACCATAGCTTTATGATAGAAGCGCTGTCAAAATATATTCCAGAGGCTGCGGTAGAACCCGCCTTTGAACTTATTAAACAAAATGATGTATATCTTAAAATTGTTAATGAGCGGGTTACACGTCATGGAGATTATAGAAAAACAAAAGAGGGGCAACATCAAATAACGGTGAATGCAAGCTTAAATAAGTACCGTTTTTTTGTTACGTTAATTCATGAAATAGCACATTTAGTTGCTTTCAAAAAGTTTGGTAGAAATATTAAACCCCACGGTACACATTGGAAATTTACATTTCAGCAACTCATGTTACCTTTTATAAACCCTCAAGTTTTTCCATCTCAACTTTTGCCCTTACTGGCCCTACATTTTAAAAACCCAAAAGCAAGCAGTGATACAGATGCCAGGTTATCTTTGGCATTAAAGCAGTTTGACCCTATAAATGATAAAAGTTATGTTTTTGAAATCCCTGATGGAGGGGTTTTTAGATTGTACAATGGTAAGATTTTTAAGCGCGGTAATAAGCGAGTGAAGCGCTATGAATGTTTAGAAATTGCTACTGGAAAAATCTACTTGTTTCAACCCAATGCAGAGGTTGAGTTTTTGAAATAAAGCACGAAGAGCCTTCTTGTTTATTTGCTATATATTTTTGTTTTGCACGTCTCGTATTTTTTTAAACAAGTTGCTAGAGTATACAAAATCTGTTACGTCTTGGTTGTTAGTTTTAAAGATCTCTTCTTGGGTCCCTTTCCAGACTAATATGCCGTTTTTAAGAAAGTTAATTCTCTCTCCAATTTCCATAACAGAATTCATGTCATGGGTAACTACAATGGTAGTAATGTCATTCTCATGGGTAATTTTTTGAATAAGATTATCAATAACAGTAGCTGTTTTTGGATCCAGTCCAGAGTTTGGTTCATCACAAAATAGATATTTAGGGTTATTTACAATAGCCCTGGCAATAGAGACCCGTTTTTGCATTCCTCCAGAAATTTCTCCAGGAAATTTATTGTTAACTCCGTCTAGATTTACCCTGTTTAACACCTCATTTACTCGAGAGATCATTTTTGGTCTACTCTGCTCAGAAAACATTCTCAAGGGAAACATAATGTTTTCTTCTATAGTCATAGAATCAAAAAGGGCACCTCCTTGAAACAGCATGCCAATTTCTTCTCTAAGAATGCGTTGCTGCACAAGATTCATTTCATTAGTAGGCTTGTTGTGGTATGATATGCTGCCTGCAACAGGTTTTAGTAAACCAATAAGACATTTTAACATCACAGATTTTCCGCTACCACTTTGCCCTATAATTAGGTTGGTTTTTCCTTGTTCGAAAACCGTAGAAATCCCTTTCAAAATTTCTTCAGAACCAAATTGCATTTTTAAATTATCTATTGCTATCATTAGCTTAAAAGTAATTGGGTGATGATGTAATTCGCAAAAATAATAAGTACACTCGTCCAAACAAAACTCTTGGTACTTGCTTTACCTACTTCCAGGGCTCCACCTTTCATATAATAGCCATGCCAAGCAGGCACTGTAGCTAGTATAAAAGCAAAGACGTATGTTTTAACAAAAGCATATACCAAATGAAATGGTATGAAATCTTCTTGCAGGCCTCTTATAAACTCATCGAGGGAAACAAACCCTCCATATACTCCAGCTATAAGCCCTCCAAAAATACCTAAGAACATAGCAATTGCTATTAAAAACGGATAGGTGAGAAGCGCTATTACTTTTGGAAAAACAAGATAGTTTAATGAATTAATACCCATGACCTCCAGGGCGTCTATTTGTTCTGTAACACGCATAGAACCAATGCTAGAGGTGATAAAAGATCCTACCTTACCTGCCATAATTATGGAGATGAACGTTGGTGCAAATTCTAAGATGATAGATTGTCTAGTAGCAAAGGCTACTAATTCTTTTGGTATAATTGGGTCTGTTAAATTTAAGGCAGTTTGTAGGGTGATAACCCCGCCCACAAAAAAACCAATAAAACTTACAATACCCAGAGAACTCATGACTAAATCATCAATTTCTTTAAATATTAATTCTCTTAAAACATCTCCTTTTGTAAAACCACTAAAGGTGCGTCTAAGCATTAAAAAGTAAGATCCAATATCTTCAAGGTATTTCATAATATATAGCTATTGCTAAGGTACTAAATTTATGATAAGAGAATTTAACGTATGGCTAGAAAGCTTTTTTTTAATTAAAAAGATCCATCATTTTTTGAAATAATGCCGTGTTTTTAAAAATACCACCAAAATTGTTTTCTCCAGGTCCTGTGGTAAATATAGGTACCATAGTTGCAGAGTGTCCAGTGGTAGAGAAGGTGGGTTTTATTTTGTTATAATCTCCATCATCTGCAGCTAGAGTAAAGCCGCCAGTTTCATGATCTGCAGTAACAATAACTAGGGTTTCTGCATTTTTTGCAGCAAAGTCTAGAGCAACGCCAATAGTTTTGTCAAAGTCTAACAACTCTGTTATTAAATAATCTGCATCATTATCGTGGCCTCCCCAATCTATTTGAGACCCTTCCACCATTAAAAAAAAGCCATTTTCGTTTTTTGATAATTTATCTAGTGCTATTTTAGTGGCATTGGGCAAGAAGTCACCTCTTCCTTCCAGCATTTTTCCCATCCCGTCTTCTGCCAAAAAGATGGCTTGTTTTTTATCTGTTGTTGTATTGGGTAGGCTATTGGTTTGTACCTCATACCCATTATCCTCAAATTCTTTATAAAGATCTCGGGCATCTTCACGATTGTCTTTGTCTAGAAATTTAGTACCTCCACCTGCAATAAAATCAATTTTTGAGGTTGGTAAAAAAGTAGCAATATCTTGGTAGGATTTTCTAGAGTCTGCATGTGCATAAAAGCTAGCGGGAGTAGCGTGCATGATAGAAGAGGTGGAAATAATTCCAGTGCTAATATTCATGGGTATTATTTTTTCAATAATGGTAGGTACTGGTTTTTTTTGCATATCTACAGCAATAGCTCCATTATAGGTTGCCACCCCTGTGGCAAATGCTGTTGCGCTTGCGGCAGAGTCACACACTAGGGCATCTGCAGCAGATGTTTTAATAAGCCCAATGGTGGTAAAGCGGTCAAAATTTGGTGTGCTGTCTTTGAAAAAATAACTTGCAGAAACCTCACTTAAACCCATGCCATCTCCAATGAGTAGAATGATGTTTTTTGGTTTTTTGATTTCTTGTTTCTTATTAGGCGACGATAAACGATACCCGACAGCCGAAATTATAAGTATGCTAAGTATTATTTTCCCTATATTTTTCATTCTAAATTTTTTATTTTCAAAAGTAATCATAATCTAACCCCCAAGTAATAATAAGATGTTATAGTATCTTTTTTTT
>Ga0307999_1000576_pt1 | contig 10218 bp, 7 predicted proteins | sample Neamet1_FD_203158 | JGI IMG/M metagenome (GOLD analysis project Ga0307999, IMG submission 203158) | Marine microbial communities from water near the shore, Antarctic Ocean - #1 | ecosystem: Environmental > Aquatic > Marine > Unclassified | place: Southern Ocean | collected 2014-06-04 | reverse complement strand
CTAACTTCTTATCGGATGCTATTGCTATAGATGCCAGTAAGCATCCTGAGGAACTTATCTGGGAGGCGGTGTAAGTCATGGCTAAACAACTACTCGCAGCCTCCATAGCAGCACCAGCGTTCTTTGGATTAAACACTCAGGAGTCAGGTGTTACGCTACAGGAAGGTTTTGCACTACACGCAGACAACTGCATCATAGACAAGTATGGTCGTCTAGGGTCACGTAAGGGCTGGCAGACATTGACTACGGGAAGTACAGGAGTAAACCTAAAGGGCTTGTCCAACTTTAAGGATATTGCAGGCACTGACGTTAGGCTATCTTGGAATGACACTACATTCTTTAAAGGAACACAGACGCTTACTACAATAACACCTGACACTGATGATACTATCACAGAAGGTAACTGGCAAGCAGCTACGTTGAACGACCATCATTACTTCTTCCAACGTGGTTATGAACCCTTAGTCTACACTAATGAAACAGGGGCAGAAGAGTTTGATTCATTCAGTAATCATCCTCATCACCACAATAGCGTACCTCACGGCAATACTGTATTAGCAGCTTATGGTCGTTTATGGGTAGCAGACACCACAGATAATAAAACAACAGTATACTTTACTAAGCTTCTTGATGGCTCTAACTTCCAATCGGGCACAGCAGGTTCTCTTGATATCTCAAGTGTTCTTACTCAAGGTGCTGATGAGATAGTGGCGGTAGGCGCACACAACGGCTACTTGATTATCTTCTGTAAGGATAACATTATCATCTATAGCGATGGTGATAACTTCCAAGGCGGCATGACAACTTCTAACCTAACCTTAGTTGAAGTAATCGAAGGTGTCGGTTGTATTGCTCGTGATAGTGTACAGAACACTGGTGAGGATATCTTATTCCTAAGTAACACAGGTGTACGTTCACTTAACCGTACAGTACAAGAGAAATCTCAGCCTATGCGAGACATCTCTAAGAATGTCCGTGATGACATGATTCAGGCTATCAATGGTGAAGTCTTAGCTAATGTTAAGTCAGTCTACTCACCTACCAATGCTTTCTACTTACTTACCTTCCCAGCCACTAAGCAGACCTTCTGTTTTGACACTAGACAAGCTCTAGAGGACGGTAGCTTCAGGGTAACCATCTGGCCTAAGTTGACACCTAAGGGTCTCCTATCGCTAGGGTCAGACCTGTTCTTTGCACAGCCTGATGGTATTGCTCAGTACAGAGGTTACCAAGATGATGGTGAGAAGTATGAGATGGCTTACTATAGCAACTACTTCGACTTGGACATGCCCAACGTAAACAAGATAGTTAAGAAGCTATCAGCCACTACGGTAGGAGCTACAGGTCAGACCTTTGCACTTAAGGTAGGCTACGAGTATAGCCCTATTTACTTCTCTCAGACCTTTGCTTTAGAGGCAGGAACAGTGTTTGAGTACGGTGTAGCAGAGTATGGTGTAGCAGAGTTTGCTGGGTCAGTACTCATCAATGAACAGTCAGCACCCACACAGGGAGCAGGTAATATCATCCAAATAGGTTTCACTACTGACATTGACGGTACTGCTATGTCACTCCAGAAGATCTCAATTTATGCCAAACAAGGTAAGGTACTTTAACTATGTCTAATTATATCAAAGCAACAAACTTTGCATCAAAGGATGCACTGACTACAGGTAACCCTCTTAAGACCGTCAGTGGTACTGAGATTGATGATGAATTTACTAACATTGCAACAGCTATAACAACTAAAGCCAACACAAGCTCCCCTGCGCTCACAGGGACGCCTACAGCACCTACAGCAGCCTCAGGTAACAGTAGTACACAAGTAGCCACCACAGCCTTCGTAGCGGCTGCTAGCCCTGCTATGGGTATTAACACGGTGATCATTGATGCTGCTACGGGCGCTACGGGTAAAGACATATATATTAATGACAATGCTCCTGCATCCGAGGGTAATATAGGAGATATTTGGTTTGAATATTAAAACTAAAACAGGTAGTGGTTGGGTAGCTGCTAAGCCTCAGGTTAAGCTAGCAGGTGGTTGGACTAAAGTTAAGAAAGCTTATAGTAAGGTAGACACGGGCTGGGAACAGACCTATGAATATGAATCAGTCTACACCTTCGCTGCTACTGAGCACACTGATGTAGACTTGGACTCTTTAGGATTAGATCGCTACCATAATGTCCGTGTAGTTATTCCTAGTGGTGCTACTTTGGTTGCCTCATCCACTAGCGTCTATGCGCTTAAGACAGGCACTAGTCATACTGCTAAGTTGACCATAGAAAACAATGGTGCTATCTTAGGGCGTGGCGGTGATGGAGGCAACGGTGGTTTAGGCTACTCATATAATGCAATTGCCCATGCAACTGACGGCACTGTTGGCGGTGTTGCAGTACATCTAGAGTCTGACATCACACTAATAAACAATGGTACTCTCTCAGGAGGCGGTGGTGGTGGTGGCGGTGGTGAAGGTTATGTACACACAGGTACTGCCTATGGTGGCGGTGGTGGCGGTGGCGGCGGTAGGCCTTATGGCGCTGGCGGTAACGGTGGCTCCACTACTCACAGCGGTACTGCAGGCTCTGCAGGCACTCTTGCAAGTGAAGGCACTGGAGGCACTGGGGGCTACGATGGTACAGTACGTGGAGGCATAGGCGGCTCTGGTGGTGCTGAAGGTTCAACAGGTAGCCAAGGTGGCGAGATTACAGGTGACCACAGCCATGTTGTAGAATCCAATAAAGGCATAGGCGGTATAGCAGGCGCAACGTACTACAACCCTAGCTCCTTCACTATATCATAAAGTATTAAAATAAAGCTTGACACACTTCCTGACTTCTGGTATAATATACCTAAGAACAAAGGAAATTACTTTTGGTTATCACTTAATGATTAATTAAAGAATATAACAAAGTGTCTTAAGTATACTTTAGTAGCTTGTAGGTCAATACTATAGAGCTACTAAAGTAACACCAGTTTAAAAGAGAGAGATACAATAATGCCCGAATATGATCGTAACGACACAATGGTCAATAATATCCCAGTCCGAGACCTATCAACACAAGGGAATAGTAATCAACTGAATAATCAACCTAGCTACGCACAGGCAGCTGTAGCTGGTCAGAACTTTGCACCACAGATGCCTAGCTCTACCATAGGAATGCTAATGGCTGCAGCTAACCCTGTCATGGGAGCAGCTAAGGCTGTAGGTAGCTCCTTCTGGGATCAAACTAAATATGGTATGAACGACAGGGCTCAAGAAGCCTACAACAATCAGGAAGCTAACTACGCTATCGGCGGTGGTAAGAACCCTGCTGACATGACACCTCAAGAACGTGTACAGTTAGCTCGCTCAGGTCAAATGAATGAACAACTACCTCATGCCTTCATCGGTAGCCCTACTACTGACGCTCAACGTGCTGCAGTAGCTAACGGCACTGTAAACCCTACAGGCGGCCTAGTAGGTGGTGGTAATGACGCAGGAGCAGCTATCCCCAACGGTAGTCTAGACACTGGTACATTCAAACCAGTCACCTTTAGATCAGGCTCAGGCTTATATGATAAAGCAGAAGATATGGCTATGGCTGACCCTGCTCAATTTAATTATAACTTTGATCCTGAAGGTGCAGCGTCATCACTCTTCAGTGAACGTAGTGCTCTCTTAGATCCTGTCTTTGCCCAGCAACGAGCTAGGAACATGGAACAGATGCAAGGCTTAGGTCGTATAGGTCTAAAGTTATCAGGTGAAGGCTTAGGTGCTGGTACAGGCTCTGGTATGATGAACCCTGACATGTATGGTATGAACGCTGCTCAGTCCAATGCTTTAGCTAACTTATCAGCACAGTCCACTACAGATGCCTTTGGTCAAGAGTTACAACGTGCAGGCTTAGATATGTCACAGTTTATGACTAACGAAGGTTCTAAGCAGAACATGTTTGGTAACTTAACTGGACTAGAGGCCTTACGTCAGAACTATGAGCTAAGTAAGAGTGGTCAGGACATCCAACGTGAGCAGATGAAGTACAATACTACCAATAGAGACAATGGGTGGCTTACTGGCTTAACTTCATTAGGCTCTAGTTTCTTAGGAACTAACACTGGTAGTGATTGGCTTACTGGTCTATTCAAGTAAATAAATATAGGAATACATAACATGGCACAACAAGGTTTATTTACACAAGGCCCTTCTGTAGAGGACTTACTCACACAACGTAATCAACGTGCTGGTGACCTTCAGCAACAACTAATGATGCAAGCTGCACAGGGCGCCCGTAGCCCTGCCAAGATGCAAGCTGCGAGCTTACTAGGTTCTTCCTTAGGACGTGCTTTAGCAGGTGGCATGGACAAGGGTGAGGATAAGCAGATGGAGAAGCTTAAGGCTGCTAATGCTAGTCAAGAGGCTATGCAACAACAATATGGTGAGGTCATGGGCAAAGGCACTCCAGAACAACGTCTAGCTTTTGGACAATCCTTAATAAGTAATAACTACACTAAAGAAGGTGCTCAAATCGTCTTACAGGCTCGTAAAGACATTGAAGATAAAACAGCAGTAGACCTTAAGCAGCGTGAAGCTAACATAGCGTTAGCGTGGGAGAAGGAAGCCTTAGAGAATAGAGCCACTTCTGTAGGTGAGAAGTTAGCCACCTCTCATCCTAATACTTCTAAACTACTACTCTCAGGTGATGCCACAGCGGCTGATGTTACTTCCGCTGTTAAGTTACTTGACAAGACGAAGACAGGCGCAGGTGGGGGCGTATCTACAGCGGTTGAGAACCAAGCGGCTATGACTAATAGACGTAAGGAGCTTGATGAAGCCTTAGCTTCTGGGGCAATAACTGAAGATCAGCACCGTGTACGACTAGCCACTTCTCGCTCACTCTTTGGTGGTGGTGTAGACCCTAGGCGTAAACAGGTTGAAATGTCAAATGCTAATAGCATGACTAAAGTTCTTACTGCTTCAGACGAAGCTAATGGTAATGCCACTGTAGACATTAAGCGTTATCAACAGAGTCTTGCAATCCTTGACACAGGTATCTACACAGGTACTGGAGCCGACTCTATACAAGCATTCCGAAAGTTTGGTATCTTGATGGGAGTTGTAGGTGAAAACACCACTATTGACGCTGCTAACATTGAGCAGTTTCGCTCTAACGCCTTAGAGTCTGCATTGAAGTACGTACAACAGACCTCAGGTGCTATATCTGAGAAGGAAATGGCATTGTTTCAAGCGGCTGCACAGGGCTTAGACAAGACCCCTGAGGCTAACAGGTTGTTGATTAAGACTGCAATGCGTGTAGCCCAATGGCAGAAGGATCGTGACTTAGCTTTGAACTCATGGCACTCTGAGAATGCAACTAAGAACCCCTCAGGCTCTTCTGCTAAAGTACATATGGCTAAGTGGGAGAAGGATAATGAACTTGACTTAGCAGGTGTTATCACTGACTTGAATGCTAGTAAGTCAGGAGGTGTCGTACAGTCTCAAACACTGATTGATACACTAACTGATGAGCAGAAGAAAACCTACGGTATTGTAGATTGATAAGGAAGTAATATGTCAGAGCAATTAGATAATATCACAAGAGCAATACAACAGGCCTACAAGTCAGGTGATATTGCTTCCGCTAAGCAGTTCATAGCTATACATGAGGCCATGACTGCGGAAGAAGTGGAAACCACACGAGTACAACGGGGAGCCTTTGCTGCACATAACCCAGCACAAGGCACAGCCATAGAGCAGCTAGGTGATGTTGCTATGGACGCTACCTCTAGTATAACGGATGTGGCAGGGAACATGATGAATGACCTAGGTGAACTAGGTGGTCAGTTTATGGACAACAGGACTAGTGGCTTACCTGTCGAAGGAATGCCCCCTGAGGGGCCTGAGAGCCTTAAGCAGTTCACAGGCTATGCTTTAGCGGAAACTGTTATACCAGCCTTTGGTGAGTTAGTTATGACAGGTCTTGAGACCTTTGGTGGTGCAGTAGCCGCCGCCACTCCCGACCATATTGAAAAACCTGTGGTAGAGGCTGCTAAGGGACAGTGGTTTGACATTATCAACTCAGAAGCTGGAGAGATGGTTTCTGAAGGTGTAGAAGCTGTTCTTAAAGGGCCTGAGTGGTATCGTGTCTGGAAACAAGAGAACCCAGAAGGTGCTCGTGATGTTGAGGCACAACTAAACATTGCTGCCTTTATGGCTCCCGTCCCTAAGACCAAAACATGGAAAGAAGATGATTCACTCCTTGAGAAGGCAGGTTCGGCTTTAGTTGCTAGTGGTGTTAAGCAATCCGAGAAGCGTAGACGTTCTAATATTTCTGATATGTTTACACCTGTCAATGAGACACATGCTAAAAAAGCCACTAACGGTGGTGGTGTGTTTACTATGGATGATGGTGTACATAGAGAGTATGCACCTTCTCAACGTGAACAAGATATATATGATGAAGTACATAAGATACCTGAGGTTAAGCGTGGTATGCCTTTCCTTACCACTCGTGGACACATCTGGAAGGCACAGGAAAAGTTACGAATGTCCACCGCTGCTCGTGTTAAAGAACTAGGTAACCCTAAGATTGATTCAGTGGAGCTAGGTAAAGAACTAGGCGACACAATGGATGCTCTCTTTGATAGTGATGACTTCAAGGCTATCTCAGGTAATGAGAAAGTTGGACTAGCTACCGTTGATTGGATACAGTCTCGCATTGCTAAGTCAGACGGCACCACACTAGGCCTCTTACAGGTACGCCGTGACTTTGATGCTTGGGTGAAGAATGTAGAGAAGGGCGCTTTAGACCCTACAGCTTCTAACTCAAGGGGTCAGGTGGTACGTAAGCTGCGTGAATACTTAAATGATAAGGTTGAGCAGGCTGTACCTGATGCAGAAGTTAAGAAATCACTTAATCGTCAGTCTATGTTATATCAAGCTGAGAACCTGATTGAACCTAAGCTTGAAACGGAGAGTCAGACTGCTTGGGTACGCTTAAGTAAGAAGATTAAAGACGCAGACATTAGCATACCTCACACACCCGTAGGTATCTTCACCACGATGTCAATCGCTACTAACATTGCAGCACACAAGTGGCTACCTATGGCAGCTTTTGGTACTGGTGCAGTTGCGGCTGGTGCCCTCTCGTATCAGTTCATGCGGTCAGCGGCAGGTAAGAAAGCCACAGGCCAGTTGATTCGTCAAGCAGGTAAGTTAATACGTAAGACTACTGACCCAGTGCTTAAGAATCAATATAGAGCCGATAGAGCCGTCCTACTCGCCATGCTGAGTGAAGAGCAACGGAAAGAACAGAGCAACGAGGAGAAATAATGGGCTTCCTAACTGATCTTAAGACCTCACATAACATGATGCGTGGTGCTGTCAGTGACCTGTGGAATAATCCTGTCAACGCTTTAAACACCACACTCTTTGATGAAGTAGTTGAGGAAGGTACACAGCTTAAAGACTTGGTTGTTGAAGGTAACAAAAGAGCCTTAGAGGATGATAGGTTATATGAACAAGGTGACATTAGTTTACCTCACCTAGCTTATCGTCACACTGGTCGTACTGGTGAGCTCGTAGGTGGTGTGGTTAGTGGTGCCCTAGACCTTGTTACCCCTGATATAGTTACAGATGCTTTGGTGTCTGGTATGGAATATGTCATGGAGCAAGGGATGGACACGGACACAGGCAAGGAAGCCATAGCGTGGTTACAGGCTAACCCTGAGAATGCTAAGGACATTATGGCAGGTGCAGGTATAGCTGAGTTTGGCATACCTAAGGCGCTATTAGCTCCTATTAAACGTGCAATCTCAGCAGCACCTAACTACATACCAAGCTACTATGCACCTGAGGTTAAGACGCTTAAGGATCAACCAGCTAGTTATGAAGACCTATCAAAGCAACTACTCAAGTATAAAGTAAAGGGTGTCTCAACGCCGTTAGAAGCCTTTAAGCTTGCACAGTCTATGGTAGGTGTAGGACAATGGGCTGAGAAGGGAGTCAAAGGTGGTATACAGTCTATCATTGACCCTGAGGCTAGGGCCCTCTATGACAAGCACGGTATCAACAAGGCGTCCCAGCAGGTAGTTAAGGATGAGATGACCTTACACAAGAAAGCTAAGGACAAGGGTGACGTATCGGGAGCTAAACGCCACAAAGAGAAAGCTATAGCACAGATAAACTATAACAAGTATATCACAGCACAGTCTAAGCACAGCGGTAAGATTGCTAAGGCTATGGATAATGTGCTTAATGCTGTATCCTATGGCGGTATGCAACCTTTGACCAAGGCTAACTACATTAAGTCAGCAAGCAAGCAGAAGTACACTCAATCACTTCAAGGCCGTAATGGTAAGGAAGTAAGTAAACCTCTAGTAACATCTGAGGCTGATCTGTCTTATGCTTATGATGCGGCCATTAAGATGTGGGGAATGCCTGATAGTAAAGCTAATAAGCTGGTGGTCAAACGTAACACAGGTATGGGAGGTGGGCACCAAGGTGATATGTCGGGCACTAAGAATGTTACCAATAGCTTCTTACGCTCCATGTATGCAAACAAGGATGCCTCTACACCTCAGGAGATCTTCGCTCACTTGAATGAAGTGGTTGACTATAAGGTGAACAAAGCTGGCGACCAAGTGCCTATCACTAGAGCACAACAGAAGAATATCAAGATAGTAAGCACAGACCTTGCTGACATAGAGAAGAATGGCTTATGGCTCTCCTCTTCACAGGTAGGTAGCGGTATTGTCGAAGGTGGTATAAACACAATCACCAAGGTACTTCCGAACCAACGCTCTATGACTGTTATGTCAGATGTTCATGACTTCCTTGAGAAGGTTCCTGTGCTTGGTAAGGTACTGGGTAAGGCTCTTCCAGTAGAGGAGTTCACTATGACGCCTCCTGTGTATACTGATCTTCGCCCTAAGAAGACTAAGGTACGTCAAGCTAAGAATAGAGGGTCTCGACAAGAGATCAGTAGTATGGATGAAGGTCAGAGTGGCTCAGTATCTGATCAGGACATTGAAGACTACATGAATGCTTCCGCTAGTAAAGCAGGTATAGCAGCTCAGGTCGGTTTCAAGATGCCTGTGGAAGCTCTACACTTAGGTACATCGCTACATGACTACGGTACTGAGGATGAGTAAACTGTAGACAACAAAAAGCCCCTAGGCGTCATTGAGATACCTAGGGGCTTTTTCGTTACTGCTTAGCTACATTCCTTCTGTCCTGTCTCCCAGTTGATAAAGCAAGCTTCTACTGTAGGCTCCTGCTCAATCTGCTCTTCTAGGTCTTCAATGGCCTTGTCATTCAAGATACCATATCGCTTACCACCTGAGTTGAACGTGGTGCAACCTTTGCAACCTTGTTCCCATGCTTTGATATAGATACTCTTAAAGTCTTCCCAAGGCATATCAGGTGAGCAGTTGATTGTCTTACTTACCGCTGAGTCCACGTACTGTGAGCTTAGCGCTAGGACACTCAAGTGTTCATCGGCAGTGCAATCATTAGCTTTCTTACCCTTCACTCCCCATGTGCGATAAGCGTAGTCCAGTACCTCTTCAATGATCGGGCCATCTTCTGTCTGGATAGTTCTATCGTAGCCATAGCTAAATACAGGCTCAATACCGCCGCTAACATTGTCTGCCGTGAGACTAATAGTCCCCGTAGGAGCAAAGCTAAGCAGATGGCTGTTACGTATTCCATACTTCTTAATTCCTGCTTTAACTGTCTCAGGTAAGGTCTTAATGAACTCACCTTGTAAATACTTCTCTGCATCAAACAACGGGAAGGCTCCCTTCTCCTTAGCTAGTCCTACTGAGGCACGATATGTCTCATCACGAATAACCTTAAAGATGTCTTCTGCTACTTCTAGGAACTTAGGTGAGCCATAAGCAAACCCTAGTGCCTCAAGTGCATTAGCTAGACCAGTAACACCTAGACCCATACGGCGCTTAGCTACACTCTCGTCTGCTTGTGCTGGCAATGGAAACACTGTGTTATCATGAATGTTGTCCATTGCACGAGTAACGATAGGTATGTCCTGCATTAGCTGAGCAAAGTTAAAGCTCCGTGTACCTTCATCATCAAAGTCCACATACTTCACTAAGTTATAACTACCAAGTAAGCAAGCACCGTTAGACGGTAGAGGCTGTTCACCACAAGGGTTAGTAGCTTCAATGGTCTCACAGTACCACAAGTTATTCATCTGGTTGATACGGTCAATAAACAAGATTCC
>Ga0307999_1000571_pt1 | contig 10234 bp, 22 predicted proteins | sample Neamet1_FD_203158 | JGI IMG/M metagenome (GOLD analysis project Ga0307999, IMG submission 203158) | Marine microbial communities from water near the shore, Antarctic Ocean - #1 | ecosystem: Environmental > Aquatic > Marine > Unclassified | place: Southern Ocean | collected 2014-06-04 | reverse complement strand
TGTTTGTATTGCATTGAGATATGCCTATAATGGCATCATCAAAACCATCAGCCAATAGACATTCGTTTAGTTCTAGTAACATTTTTAATTCTTGATTCATTTTGTATAATGTTTTAAAAATTTAGTGTTAGCCATAACTTTATCGCCAACTTTTACAGGGTGTGTGTGTAAACAATAATTTTTACTAATCCACCCATTATTAGTTTCTAAAGTTCTATAGTGAATATTTAAGATGGTAGATTCAACTCTTACCACATTTTCATTATATTTTAAGTAATCAGGTCTTGAATTTTCCATTTATTTGTTTCGATTAATAAACCATTCCAACTTATTAGTGAAAGTTTAAGTCTTTAATTAGGCATAAAATTTCTTTTTGCTTTTGTTTATTTTTTTCTGCTTGTCTATCATTACTCCATTCTGCATAGAATTCATCTGCGGCTCCATTAAGTTCAGAAAATTGTATATCTAATTCATACAAAAGAAATTTAATTAGTGTTTTATTGTTTTCAGCAATATCTTCTCTAGTCATCTTCTCAACTTTTCCGTTTCTAAATTTATATTTTGGTTCTGACATATCTTTATTTTTTCTTAATTTTTATTAACTATATACTTGTTCAACTTCAATTCTAACTTTATTTGTTATTCTATTAAGTATGTGAACACATATTATTCCTGTAGTCAATTCAACTCTTTTTATTTCTTTTTCTTTTCCGATAAACAACGACTTTATTACATTAAATAACTTTTTCATAATTTCTATTTTTTTTAAATTATTAAATTAAAACATTTGTGATTGCACACCTACATTAGGTGGTTTTACATAAACATATTTTGCTATAGTAGTGCTCCTTCCAAATCTTGTTTCCTTTTTTAAAGGAATGCTATCTATATTGTAGCCATTTCTTCTGTGATTAAATATGATGGCTGCAAGTCTAGTAACACCATATTCTTTTATGGCTTGATAAGAAGTAATGTTGCCATAAGTTTTTAAATGCCATAGAATTGCATCTGCTCCATTTTTAACTTCTGACTCTTGAATTTCAATTTTTTTCATAATAGTTGATTTTGATTCCATTACAAATATATAAAAAAAAACAATAAAACAATATATCTTTAAAGATATTTTAATATTTATTTTAAAAAATAATTATTTAACCTGATAATCGCCTAAAAAAAATGCTCCATCTTTATCTAATTTAGCCTCTCTTATATGAAAATATTCTTCATCAACGGACTTAATGTATTTCATATTTCGGTTAAAATCTGTCATTTCGTGGGCTAATACTCCATTCTCCCACTTTTTATGACAAGAAATGCAATGATAGTTGATGTTATTGGGGTCTGTGACCAATTCCCTAGAACGAGAACGAGGGATGAGATGCGAATGAGTTAATTTACTATAAGTTCCACACCCGGTACAACGATGAGGTCTTGTATCGTATATCTCTTGATAAACCTCCTTTAATTCTATATCTATTAAGGACTGCTTATCACTTTTATATGAAAGTTCTGTTCTTTTCAAATTAATCTAAAATATCTCTCATAGCATCAAACAACATTTTTACTGATTTTTTAGAATCTCGTTCATTTGAAACTTCGTTAAGTTTTTTAGCGAATTTTTTTAATCTGAATGGGAAAGTTATTTTTCTCCACAGATTTTTTAAGAATTGTTTTATAGTAAAATATGCTTTCATAATATGAAGGGGAAAAGTAAATAATATACATACTATCCATAATGATATTTCAATAATAACAGGCTCGTGGTACGGGAAATCTTCTTGTATTTTTTTACGATACTCTTCTTGTACATTAAAGTATTCCACTACACCAACAACTACATATATTATTGCTAATATTACCATTTTATTATTTTATTCTCAAAGATATTAAATTATGCTACATACTATCTACAACTAAACTTATTTTATCTATTTCCTTTATAAAAGAATTTATATTTATGTACTTCTTATAATAATCCTTATGCTTGAAGGATTCTATAATTAAAGTTATATTTTCTTTGACTGAGGATAGGTCGTTATATTCTATCTTCCTACCTAATAATTTCCTTATAGATTTTATTGAATAATTATTTAAAATATGTGAATAGGAATTATGAGATATATCCGAATTAAATACCTGATTGGTTAAATAGTGCATATGCTCTCCATTAGAATTATTTAATTTTATATTATCTATCAACTTAAATGGAGGCTCTTTTTCTCTAATGCTATTAACCTCAACTCCGGTCATCTCACATACAAAGGGTGTGTTTTCAGGTATCTTTCTTCCTTTTCTGTCTACATCTCTTATAAGTGCTTTTTGATGCCTTAGAATCAATATATATCGTTTTTGCAACAATGGGTCTAATATATTGGACTCTATAAAGTCTATAATAACATTAAGTTCTTGTATTTTTTTATCAAGTTTATTTGCTTTCATTTATTGGTGTGTATTTTAATCCCCTATATTTCTAGCTAAATGCTTGATTGTGGTACTGAACCAAACTTCACTCACTTCAGGAACTTTTACTTTTTCTTTACAAGTTTCATTTAAAAAACATTTTGCACATCTTGATATATTAGGTACTGCCTTAAATCCTGTCTTAAAATTATGCATAAGAAAATTCAATCCTGCTCTAATATCATTTGCGTGTTCTTCGTACAACTCTTCTTCGATATTTACTTTAATAATCTTAAAATCGTGCTTATTAGTAGTGGAGAATACCCAAAAATAAAAATCTAAATCCTCTCCGTACAACTCCTTATATAACCATTTATAATGAAGAGATTGTATTAATAGGGTTAATTTTGGTCTAAACTCTCCTGCTAAATGCTCTGTATTCCAACCGAAGTCATTCCATTTATCATCAAATAATCCTGTGGTTTTTAAGTCTATTATTGATTTTTTACCATTTACTTTGGCTATAATATCAGCAGTTCCCGTTATATTACCCCATTTCATACTTACTCCGGGGTCTATATCTGTTACTTTGTAATGCTTTATAGCTTCTTTATAATTCTCTACTTGATTAAGCATTCTTTCATATGCTACTGAAAGTTTACCGCTTTTTAAAGTTTTTGGCTCAGGAACTTCAGGATGATATGCAGGTAATGCTCCTGTACATTTGTATTCAAACCAATTACCTAATGCTTGAGCATCAGTAGTTATACCTTTCATACCTTTAATATACAGGGCTTCAACTTTTAATCCGCACTCTTTTTTCTCTGCATATTTTGTTAATGCTTTTAAAAGGGATTGAGATATAGATAGATTATCTTCCTTCATATTTAAGTTATTTCTGTAGGTATGAATAAAATATCCCAAATTTTTTCATCTTCATCAGCATTACATTCGGTTATCAAATTTTTATAGGTATATCCTAATTCTAATAAATTCTTAAACTTAATTTCTAAGGTTTCATTTCTAATTATAGTACCTAAATCGTAATCTTCCATACATTCCATCACAATTACAGGCTTATATTTATTAATTAATTTAAGACCACCTTTAATTACCTTTTCTTCATATCCTTCTACATCTATTTTAAGATAATCTAGCCTATCTAACTTTAGGGAGTCAAGAGTAATCAAATCAACATCAATGTCAGTTTTATTGTACCAATGCTTTTGAACGGCACCTCCACTTAATATGGTTGCTCCACAATTTCCATCTGAAATAAATCCAACCTTAGTATTTCCTATTTCATCTCCTACACCTTTTTGATATGTTTTAACATTTTTACAATTATTTAAAAGCAAATTTTTATTTAACAAATCATAGGATTGTTTAAGAGGCTCATAACTATATACATTTTTAGAGAGTTTACTTAAAATAACAGTAAGAGTTCCTATATGAGCACCTACTTCAACTACAACTGATTCTGAATTTAAATATTTATGTGCTAAATCGTGTTGGTGTTCTTCCCACTTATATCCTCTTCTGATGCAATCAGAAATAATACAATTTTTATATAGATTAAATTTAGCTGATTGGTCTTTATAATAATTTGGTAATTCGTGAATTTTTTCATCTAATCCAAAAGTTTTAAGTCCCGGATTTAATAATTCAGTTAACTCTTCGTGCCATCCGTTGTCATCTTCTGTTACTTTAAATATATCTTCATCACTAGCTATATCTCCATTTTCTACAATAGGATTTTTATATTTGATATAATCATCTACATATCCTTGAACAACATCAGAATCTAAATCCCACATATCATCATCATACTCGTGACAAACATCTCCATCCTCATCTCTATATGAATAACTTGGTTTAACATCTGCATATTCTCTGAAAACTTCTTTATCTATATAGCTATAGTTAATTGCGTAATAATTTTTTTTATTGTCTTTGTAATAACATATTTCTCCTGTATCAAATAGAAATTCTAACATAGTTCTTTTCTTTTATCTAATAATTGAATTTCAAGTTCAGAAGTGCCAATAACATCATCTGTAGCATTCATATATAAATCAATGAATTTTTTAGCAGATTTAAAATGATATTCATTTGTACAACTATCTATTACTTTTTTTGCTTTATTTTTTGCTTTAATTATATGCTCTATACCATCTAAAGACATATATATTAGATTTTGATTACTGTCTTTCCCTATCATTATTTTTTAATTTTTAATAATTTTTCTATAAGATTTAATGCTTCATCTTTATTCTTGTGTTTAATACTTTTTAGTTTTTCTTTCAAAAAAGAAAGGTCTATTGATTTATCACTTTCAATTCCCATTTCTGATGCAAGAGAAGATAACCTCTTATATTTTTCTAAGATGTTTCTTGTTTCAGGCTTCATTAAGTCCGCTAATGTTGACATTTTATTTTTTTTAATTATTAAATAACAAATTTATCTACAAGAATTAATTTCTTGCTTCTATCTTTAGTTCTGACACCTCGAAAAGGCATCTTCATCAATTCTTTTACATCTAGTATTTTTTTTAAGGCAGTTAATAATGGTAAAGAACAAAAAATTATATCTACTTTTTTTTCATTATATAATTGCTCCCACATATTAATTCTTGATAATAATGCTTTTGAAAGCATAAAGTCCATCTCAATTCCAAACAAATCCCTGACATCTTTTACAACCTTTTCTCTAAATTGTACTTTAAAAAGAGAAGACTCTCTAATGTCGCATTTCATTAATTTACTACCATCTTCAAATGTAAATATATGAGGACTACTAAAATTTGCTACTTTTGTTCCGTTTTTTAGAGTAATTACTGAATCCTCTAAATCTTTCATACTTCTTCTCATAGTTAAAAAGGTAGATTATCATCTTCAATATTATCTTCTATATCATCTTCAAAATCTTTTTCATCTAAATCCATAAGAGAATTAGCCATTTCTTCTATAAGTTCTTCATCTTCTGTTTTTTCCTCTACTTTTTGTGGAATTACTTCAGTAGGTCTATTTTGTTTCCAAAAATCTGCATCTCTTGTAAACCAAGTTTTTAAGTAAAGGTTTGATGTTTCTTCACCGGTTTCTGTATTTATATCTACCTCGACTTGTACTCCTGCTTTCGGCATCCAAGCATATACATTACCTTCTACATCTTCTATTTGTATTGCTTTTGCACTTATATGTTTTATTTTAACTTTCTTGTGTTCTTTATATTCTTTATCGTGAAATACACAGTCTTGATTTAGATTTAAGTGAAGGATTTCACATCTACTATATTTAGTTCTATCTTTTTGTGTTTCTTTTCTTAAATGTATAATTTGTTTTTCTGAAAGTGTTCCTCTTTCTTTATAAAAATCAGATATTGATTTTAAGAAGAAATTTTCTTCATTATATTTTTCAAGAAAGTCTTTTTCTTGGTCGGTCAATTGCGGTGTGTTGTTGTCCATTTTTTTTTATTTTAAAAGGTTATTGTAACTTCTTTATTTTTCCAATCAATTTCTATACTTGTCAAAACTAAATCAGGTTTAGTATCTTCATCGGAAGGAGTATATTCAGTTCTCATTACCCATTTTTTTTCTGAAAGACTTTTTTCTGCTCTTTCTCTTTGTTCATTGTCACTTAATGGATAGTCATAAAAGTCATCTACTTCTAATTTATAGTTTCTTTCTCCTTCTTTCCAATCAGAAACATCTGTGGTAACTTGTTCTATGAAATTATAATCATAATCTAAACTAACCTTCTGTATAGATGGAAAAATATCAGTAATTCCACAACATTCTTTTGCATATAAAACTGCACTCCATTCAATTAGAATATCAATGCTATTTGCATAATCGTGTTCCTTATCAACTATACTTGTAAAATTGTAGAAATCTACATCTCTACTATCTTGTAACTTAGTTCTAAATTCAAATTCCATATTGTTAAGATTTTATTTCTGTTAACTCTTCTTTTAACATTTTAGTTGGAAGATAACCTATTGCAAAGAGTTCTTCCCCTAATAGCTTCATATCTTCAGCATTTGATACTTCTCTTTTCTCTACGGGCATATCCATAAGATATTTTTCTGCATAATATAATGCTTGACCTATAATATACTTTCCTCGCATATTGTGAAATAATTCTAATGCTATTTCTTTTTCTTTATTTTCTTGATTTGCCATAATTTATTTTTTATATGAAAAGGAATATATTATCCTTGTTTATTAAATCTGTAACTATAGATGTTTTGAATTTCCACTCTTGAAAAAGTTTCATATCAGCAGGTTCTTCTTGCTCTAATTGTTTGGAATAGCTTATAAGTTCATCAACTGAATAATCTTCAAGATGATTAAGTTCATAATATTCTAACTCAGAAACTTTTTTGTCATTTATAAAGTATTCCCAACCTGACTGCTTATTCATTTCGCTGCTGCTAAAATGAAGTTTCATTACTTTCTTTTTCATAATATTTTGCTTTTGTGTATTGATTCCGGTGTAAAGATAATAAAAATTTATAATCCACAAAATAAAATAGCATAAAAATGAACATATTTTTTCTATTGCCTGTATATATCAGGTATGAAGAGCCTAATATTGGTTTTTAAAAACATCACTAAAAGTAAGAAAATCTAAAAAATAATTAAGAGTTTTACTCTTTTTCAATTGGGAAATCGTGTTTTCCAAACAATTTTCTTGCACCTTGCTCTGTGTCAAGTTGATGTTGAACAAATTCAGGTGATGGCATCCAAAGATTTCTTCTTATGAATTCATCGCCTTTCACCTCAAAGTCAGGTACATCACACTCTTGCTTAGTTAATTTCTTAGTAATGTAAGTGATTTTATCGTTTAAAAATTGTTGCCATTTAGGATTTCTTTTTCCGGGTGGTTTACTTTTTAAAAATTCAAGTTTTTCTTGTTGTACAACTAATCTTGCAGCTAAAAACTTACATCCAAATCTTTCATATCCATCTTCCATATTATTGATGAATGCTTCAGGCAAAGGTGCAGGTGCATAGTTGCCGGGGGATGTAGCTATATATTGAGTTAGTGGTTCAGATAAAGGCTCTGACAAATGCTGAATTAAAGGCTTAGCAACTAATTTAGCAATCAATGGTGTGGAAATATCTATATAAGTATAATCTAATATCAATCTTACTGTTGTAAGAGGAAGTAAAGTATATTTTATTTTAGTAAATCCATCTAATATATATCCTTTTCCATCAGGAGTTATTATATAGTTTTGTGATTGGTATGGGTCTATTGTCGGTGTAAGAACTTTTTGATAAACCTTACCTGTAGCAAGAGTTCTATCAAATAAGAATGGTTCTAATATCTGCTGCTGACTTAAAGAATAAATCTGAAAGTTCTTGATGTCATAAGTTCGCTGAATTGTACTCCATAAAAAATCTGAATAAGAAAAATTAGAATTAGAAACTACAGATATATTTGGGTTTGATACTAAGGCAGGGGCTACTGCAACTGCACTTGGTCTTACAGTTATCTGATTCCAATTAACTATTCCATTTCCTCCACTTAATGATATAGATTGTACTCCATAATTAAATTTTGGGTCTGTAGATATGTCATTTGCATCAATAAAGGCTTGACTTGGAGTACATCTGATGTTCCAAAATGTTTGTATAGCACCTATCTCCTCATTACCTCCTGTTGTTGGTCCAAGTAATTCCCACACTCCTATATCTCCGAATCCTCCTCTGTTTAAGAAATCTTGAAATTCGATAGTAGATAAGGTGGTTAATGCAGGGTCATTTGGTAAACTTGTTGATTCAATAAAAGTTGAGCCATCTGTCCGAAACAATCTTATTGCGAAGGCACCGGGTGAATTGGTAATTTTAGCATTATACCAAGGGTCAACTACGGGTGAATATATATCAGAATAATTTGCTTCAAAATTCCAAACGACAGTTAAATTTGAATTTGCACCACTTAATGATGAACTTTCAAAAACTGAAAATTCTTGAACTTCGTTAGAGTTATTCCTAAAACTAAATACTGATGCATCCATTATTTATTATTCTTTATTATCGTAAACCATTTATAAGATGTATCATTTAAATAACCTTCGTTATCAGTATTTAAAACTTTTTTAGTAACTCCATCTCCTACATTGCCTCCTATTACTTCTATATTTCTTTTTCTTCTATTTACACCTACTACTATATCACAATGACTTTTATAACTGTATGTAGTGTCATAATCTACTCCGGATTGTCTTGGATAACATACTAAATCCCCTAATTCAGCTTTTTTTTCGTGCAATTTATATGCCTTGAAGTCAGATTTTAAATTTTGTTTCCTGTTTTTAATAAAGGGTCTAATATAGTTTGTGTGTGCTGATGAATATGGGAAATCGTTTCCTGCTCCACTTTTTTTCATTATAAATGATATAAATGCAGATGACCAAGGCTCATCTCTGTCACATCCATCTTTATTTCTATTAACTCCTTTTTTCCAATACTCTCCAACTCTATCTCTATATATATCGCTGCACTCTTCTTCTCCTGATTGTTTTTCTTTTCCGCCTACAACCAAAGTGCTACCCCAAAGTTTCCATTCTTTTTTTGCATTAGAAAGTACAGAGGTTTTAAATCCACTTAACACATATTTTTTTATTAATAAATAAATGCCTGTAGAAATAATAAGACCTACTCCAATTCCAATTACTATCTGTCCCCTTTTCATTTTTTAATTTTAGTATAAGCATAATAGCCTATAACAAAAAATGCTGCCCAATAATACCATTTTATAGGCTTATTTTGCATAACACCATTGTCTGTTTCTTCTTCTACCCTTCCATTAAGCACTCCTCCTATTGACTCTGCTCCTTTATTATATTCTAAATGAATTATGTTTGTTCCTGATGAAAAGTCTTTAATAGATACAGTTTTATTGTTATAACCAACATAAGATATAGTAAGAAAGTCGGAAGGAAATACATCAATAGTAAACACACCTTCTTTGTTACCGCTAGTCTTTTTTTTATTATCTATAACATTCCCTTCTCCATCAGTTACAAAAACTGTGGATTGAGGTAAAATTTCTTTTGTTTTACTATCTACTACTTGTCCTTTTGCTAACATATTAACTTTTGAATTTTTTATTTTTCATCTGTTTCTTTTATCATCTTATTGGAAATTATCCTATGAATTAATAAAAATGAACCTAACAATGCAATGCCTATTACTATATCCCTCTCTATTTTACCTTTCCCTGTATTAGACATTTTCTTTTTTCTTTTTTGTTTTTGTTACTTTTGAGTTTTTTGCTGCTGATAAACCTGTATTGCCCCAATTGCATATATTTCTGCCTTGAAAACCTTGATGACCTATGTTACCTGATTTACCGGATTTAATACCAATTCCTTGATTATATTTACCTGAAAATCCCATTATTTTCTTCCTAAAAAGATTCCCAACAGAATACCTGCAAGTCCTCCTATTAAAAGTTCTTTATTTTCTTTTTTCTTTACTTCGCCTCCTTTTTCCATTTTTTTAATTATATATACTCTATCGTTTTCAATAGTTGATATAGACATATCAAAAGGGAATCCTTGCGGTCTTACTCTAACTCTGTTTTCACTATCAATACCATCTGAAACAACGGTAGCAGTCTTTTTTGTATTTCCATCTTGTAATAATACCGTATCACCCTTTTTATATATCTCTCCACCTTCTGCAAAGGTAGAACCGCCTTTTTCCATACTTCTAACAACGAAAATATCGCCATCATTAGACTTGCGTTTAATCTTAGGTAAATATTTTTGTTTAGCTTCTTCAAAATTCTCTCTATTTTGTCTTTCTGAATCAACATAAATA
>Ga0307999_1000557_pt1 | contig 10343 bp, 9 predicted proteins | sample Neamet1_FD_203158 | JGI IMG/M metagenome (GOLD analysis project Ga0307999, IMG submission 203158) | Marine microbial communities from water near the shore, Antarctic Ocean - #1 | ecosystem: Environmental > Aquatic > Marine > Unclassified | place: Southern Ocean | collected 2014-06-04 | reverse complement strand
ATGTCGAATCGACCCACGATGTTCCGGCCGACGACATCGATCTGATCGAAGGCTATGGCAGCGCCAACTCGGGTTCGTCATCGGCCTACAACCTGATGCGTAATTTCATCCAATCTCGCCCGATGAACAACAGTGTCTACTACCAGACCGTCCAGGACTTCTACCTGGATATTGACAATTTCATCGACTACCATTTGGCGGTCATTTATGGGCAGAATTTTGACATCGGAAATATCAAGTGCTGGCGCCAACGAAGTGGCGTAGATCGACAGTTCCACTGGATGCTCTACGATCAAGACTACAGTTTCAATCTGTGGAAACCCGACGTCTACATCCCCGCGATGAGGCGCGACTACTCGGATTACGAGAACATGTTCGCGTTCTACACCAACCCGGTTGGGAGTGGCACCGGCTGGCCTAACAGTGGTGGGCGGACCTTGCTGTTGCGCGAAATGCTGGAGAGCGACGAATTCGAAAATAGCTTCGTGCAACGCTGTGCCGATCTGTTGAACACCTTGTTCGAGAGTGAGCGTGTGTTGGCGCGCATCGACACCATGGCAGGGGTAATTCGGCCCGAAATGGGTCGCCACCTTTCCCGCTGGAGCTGGGAGGGGATCCAATCGCGCGGTTTCGGCATCCCGCACAAGGAAGAAGATGAACCTCTCACCGTGGCGCATTGGGAATCAAATGTGGAGTCGATGCGCGAGTTTGCCAGAGCGCGTCCAGACAAGTTGCGGCAGGATTTGATCGACCATTTCAATCTCTCCAAAGGACTCGCCGCGGTCACTGTCGCGTCGAGTGATCCCTCCAAGGGAACCGTTCATATTAATACCATCGATCTGGAGGCTTCGCCCTGGACCGGGCAATACTTTCGCGATTTCCCACCAACTCTCACCGCGAAACCGAAAGAGGGAGCCAGCTTTGTCCGCTGGTCCGGGGACAGCACAAGTAGTTCTCCCACGATCGAGTTGCCTCTCAACGGCGCGTCGGTTTCAGTCATCGCAATCTTCGAGTAAGTTGGGAACTGATTCTTTTGCTGTTAGAGAATTCCGCGTGCTTTGAAATTGTTCAGGCGGTGGGCGGTTTCGATGAGGCCGTCGACCATGACTTGGGTGTAGCTGCGGCCATCGGTGGTATCGACGCCGTGGCCGGGTTCGAGGTCGCGGAGGCCTTGGAGGGCGGGGTCATCGTGGGTGAAGAGTTCGACGAAGGCGCTTTCGAGTTTGCCGGTTTTTGCAGAAGCGGCGAGGAGGGCGGGGATCCAGCCGTCGTCGGAAGTGAGGCAGCCGCGGGTCGTTGGAACGGAGCAGTGGAAGGGTCCGAGCATTCCGGCGTCGGCGAGCTCGGCGATGAGGGCTTCGTTTTGCGGGATATCGAGATCGGAGTCGCCACAGTGGGCGGCATCGACGAGGACGCGGAAGAAGGGGGCGCTAATCTCGGCAAGGAGTCCCTTCATGATGGGCATTATTTTTTCGAGAGAGGTGAAATTGGCAAACTCGCCGGGACGGAGGAACTCGATGTTCCAGTTTTTGACACAGGAATCGGCCAAGCCACTTTCGCGATAAGCGCGGGCGTGGAGTTTGATGTTTTGAGCGACACGGGCTTGAAATTCTTCGGCGCTGGTGGGCTCGGTTCCGCTCATCCACTCCTCGATGGAGGTGGAGTTTATTTGCTTTACGTCGTTGCGAAGGGCCGCGCCAATATTGACCTGGAGCTGGGCGAGGGCGGCGTCTTCATCGGCTGGGTCGTAAGGGTTTGCGCCTCCGACCATCATAACGAGCTGCGGCTCGAGGCCGATGGTGCGGACCTTGGTGAGGAGTTCGTCCATGTCTCCGGGAATGGTGGTGCCGAAGGCGGAAATTTGAATGGCGTCAACCTTGACCGGGGAGAGTTCGCAAATGTCGCGGGCTCCGGCAAAGACGACCAGTTCACCGGAGGCATCGCGCGGGAGGTGGCCTTGGTCATTGGGTACAAGGGCTTCGAGAAAGCCGAGGTGCGTGCCGAGAATTCCAAGTTCGACGCCTGATTTGTTCGAGATAGTCATGTGGAGACTACATTTCCAGATCGAGGGGGCGCTGGAAACTTATTTTTCGGGGAGAAAGTAGCTTTTTGCCTTCTGGACGAAAGGGCGCTGGGGGGCGGATGTGTCGTCGTGCCACTTTTTAAAATAGCCGGAAAGCGGGAGGCCTTTCTTGGCGGGCGTCTTGTTTAAAGTGTCGAGAGAATTCCAGTGACTTGGATCGCTTTCGAAGAGAGGGAGGAGGGCGACGGCCATGGCGCCGTTGAGCGGTCGCTCGGTGGCTTTCTTGCGGAGAGTGGCTTCGTGCTTCTGGTAAAAGGCGGCGAGGGTTTTGAGATCGACCTTTTCACGGTTGGCGATGATTTTTTGCGCGTAGTCGTGAAGGTGGTGCCGGTAGCTGCCGAAGTTGGGGTGATCGCGAAGGGAGATGGAGAGCTTTCGCAGGGCATAGAGGGAAGCGGTCTCGCAGAGGGTCTCTTCGAACCATTTGTTATCGCGGGCATCGGGACGGAAGTTGGCCTGGACGTGGGCGAGTTCGTGAGCAAATTGGTAAATCATCTGGGCCCAGTAGCGCTCGCGCACATCGAGCTTGATGATGACTTCGCCGCGGGCGCTGCGATCGAACAAGGTGATGGGGCCATCGGGAGAGCTGGTGACGAAAAGGGGTGGGAGGTCGCCCTTGGGAAAGGCGGCGATGGTGAGTTCAAGGACTTCGCGGATCTCGGATTCCGGGATGGCGAAGCGCTTGGGGTCGATCCTGAGCTGGGCACGCAGGAAGGTGGGCAGGACGAGAAGGAGGATGAGGAAGACTCTCATTAATAGCCTACTTTTTCTGATTGGGGAGGCGCTTGCCTTTGAGGCGAGCCTGAATGAGATCGGGGCAGCCACCGTTGTTGCGTAGCTTGTCGCAATTGGCCTCGATTCGGAGAGATTGTCTCAGCGGGCGATAGCCGAGGCGGCGGGTGACGCAGTCATTGAGAAGATCGAGATGGGAGTCCTCAAATTCGACCACTTTTCCGCAATCGACGCAGACGAGATGGTTGTGAGTGGGGCGGTCGACGAAATTGGGGTCGTAGTTTTTGTGGCCATCGCCGAGGTCGATCTCGTGGATGAGGTTGGCTTCTTCGAGGAGTCCGAGGGTGCGATAGACGGTGGCGCGGGATGCTTCTGAGCGGGCGCGTCGCAGGCGATCGAAGAGTTCATCGGGCGTGAAGTGCTCATCCGAGGCAAAAATGACCTCTACGATTTCATCGCGCTGGGCTGTTTGACGCAGTCCCTTTTTGCTGATGAACTTGTCGAGTCGCTCTCGAATGTTCTGATCCATGGTATTACGGCGGATCATACGGATTTCTGACCTTCTGGAAATGCCAGAATGAAAGGCGGGTAAAATAATAGGAATTCGAAATTCCCCTGAGGGCCAATTCACTTTAGAACTTCCAGCACTATGAACCGTCGTCACTTTAGTCTGCTTACAGGAGCCTCGCTCGCCACCCTTGCCGGAAACCCAGCTTTTGCTGATCACCATGGGAAACATAAGGGAGAAGCCTTTAAGGCGCTCTTTGGTCCGCATCCGGGCCTCCTCTTCGGCGGTAAAGATAAGAAGCTCAGCTATGTCGATCAACTTAAGCTAGCCTACGACCTTGGCTTCCGCGCATGGGAAGACAATGGTCTCAAGGGACAGAAGAACGAAACGATCGAAAAAATCGCCGAGTTCATGAAGGATAAGAAAATGGAACTCGGCGTCTGTGTCATTACAGGCGGAGCCGGAGCAATGTTCAACAAGCCCACCGAAGACCAGAAAAAAGCGGTTAAAAAAGACCTCGAGCGAGGCATTGAAGTCGCCAAAATCACCGGTCAAACCAACATGACCATGATTCCCGGCGCACGGGATAAATCAATGACTCGTGAAGAGCAGATCAAGGCCTCCGTCGACTCCATGAAACTCTGCTGCGACTTGGTCGAAGAGCACGGCATCATCATGGCTCAAGAGCCCCTTTCCCATAACGTCAAGGGAGGCGAGCCTCTCATCCGCTCTTTTGAGGACGGACACCTTCTCTGTAAACTTGTGGATCGTAAATCATGCAAGCTTCTCGCCGACTTCTACCACGAAGGGCAGATCGGCAATGGTGACAAGCTCATCGAAAACGCCGAGAAGGTCTGGGATCAGGTCAGCTACGTCCAATACGGAGCCTCACCGGGACGCAAAGAGCCTGGCACTGGAAACCTCGACTACGTCGCCGTCACCAAGTTCCTTCGTAAGAAGAACTTCACCGGGATCATTGGCATGGAGCACGGAGCCAGCAAGAAGGGCCAAGAAGGCCTTGATGCACTTATTGCTGCTTACCGTAAGATCGACGCGTAAATTTTTGAGCCACTTTTCCTTCTGGTTTGCAGGAGGGAAGCTGGCTTTTTTGTTCTTGGTGAACGGTTTATTTAGGAAGCAAACTATTTAAAGCCCATGAAGGAGAAAATAGGGGGTGAATCCATACCCCGTTCCACGTGGCTGATGATCCTAACTGTTAGCCTAAGAAAATTGAGGAGCAGTCGTTGTGAGCTTGATGATTTTGGCTAATCCACTAGCTCCAACAAATTTTGCTCATTCTGCGTTGGATCCATGGGTCATAGCAGCTGTAGAAGGTGTTCTTCTTGGTTCGATATCAATACGACTCGGCAGAGGTGATCTCGGTTAGCTCCGTTGCACTGCGACAACCCGGGCTGAAATACGCGACAGCTTTGGTGTCGGGTGCTCGCCTCCCATTCCCTCAAACTAAGCGTTCAAATGGGATAGGGCATCTTTCTAGAAATGTTCCCGGAGCATTTTGAGGCTCTTGGGGACTGCGGTGAGGGGGTCTTCTTTTCCTTCGAATTCGAGAGAAACGTAGCCCTTGTAGTTTGCCTTCTTCATGATCTTGGCGATGCGGGCGTAGTCGAGGTCGAGGGTATACCAGCGGCCTCCACCGTGGTAGGTTTTGGTTTGAAGGAGGACGGTTTTGGCGGCCAACTTCTCGAGACGCGCGTAGGGATCTTCGAGGAAATTTCCGGTGTCGAGGGTGACCTGAAGCCAAGGGGAGTTCACCGCTTCGACGACTTTGAGGACGCCTTCGGGGCTGATGCCGAGGCCCCAATGATTTTCGAGTCCGAGGACGACGCCGCATTTTTTGGCGTAAGGGACGAGCTGTTTCATGGCGGTGATGACCCATTCGAATCCCTCTTTTTCGGTGTGGCCTTCGAGGACCTCTTCGATGCCACGGTGGGCCATGAGGTCATCGAAGTCCTTTCGGGTTCCCCAGCCGCCGGTGTTGATGCGGAGGGTGGGAATGCCGAGGGCGTAGGCTTGCTCGATATAGGCGATGGTTTGCTCGACGTTTCTACGACGGACTCTTTCGACGGGGTCAACGAAGTCCTGATGGGTCGAGAAGCCCATGAGGTCGATTCCGGCAAGGAGCGCGCGTCGTTTGATCTTCTGGAGAGCGGCAGGGGAGAAGTCTTCGAGTTGGACTTGGAGGATTTCGACACCATCGAAGCCGGTTGCGGCGGCGAGATCGATGCATTTGCCGACGTCGCGGTATTCATCCCGCTGGAAGCCCCAGTAGCTGTAAGTTGATACGCCGATGGGATTTCGGCCAGCCTCGCGACCGAAGGAAAGTCCGGGAGCTAAGGCAGCAAGGGAGGTGAGCGAGGTAAAAGAGCGGCGGTTCATTTTTTAGGGAGTGGTGTGGGTGATTTTGATCCTGGCGAATTGTTTGTTCTGGTCAGAGATGGGGGAAAGTGAGCGGATGGTGACGAGCGACGAGCCATTGCCTTGATCGACGTTTGAGACTTCGGCGAGATGCGCAGGGCTATCATCCCAGCCCGCCAGAGTGTCACCGATTTGCGGCAAGTAAGTGAGATCTCCGGAAGGGGTGCGCTGAGGATAGGTAGGCGTGAGGGAGCTTTCCATACCGAGGGTGACAATACCAGCTGAGATTAGGCTTCCGTTCACGGGTGTGGTCAGAGGGTCGGTCAGGAAGGCATACTAAAGAAGGTTCGAGTAGGAATCTTCATCGGGGTCGGCATCATCTCCCGAGATATTCGGGTCAGCGAGTTGGGTGGGGGAGAATTGACTGCTGAGCCAGAGATCGTATCCGTTTGAGGTCGGTTCTTCTTCGCCCGGAGTTCCTCCGACGATTGCTCCGGTGGTCCAGCTGGCAGCGACGGTAGCATCCTAGGAACCCGGGGTGTTTCCACCGTCGGTCGGTCCGTAAAAAATGGTGACGGAGGGAGCGCCATCGCCGACATCGCTGACGTTTCCGCCGAGCGTGACACTGGTGCTTGCGATTCCGGAAGCTGCCGAGTTTTGTTAGCTCTGCGGTGCCATCGGGTTCCGCCGCCAGTGACGGAGGTTCCTTTGAGGAGTATATCGCTGGGTTCAGTGCCGATGGAAGTATTACTGAGGCTTCAGCCCAGTATGACGCGTTTGCAAATGTCACTGAAGGAGCGTTTGGCGACGCTCCTGATCTTGTCTTCACGACAGGTGCCGTAGTTCCTGCTGGAAACGTTGTCGTATTCCTTGGTGCTGATGGTCCTACTGGACGTTCTTACTTCGATAACATGTCTGGATTACCGCAGTGCCTGAGCCAGCAAGTGCCCTCCTTGTCGCACTGGCGTTCGATTTACGAGGCTTTGGGAGCAAGATCAGTGTGGGTCTTACGACGGTGGTCGATGAGTCAGGCAGGATCTTCCAGAGGGCCTTGAAATGTAATCTACTTACCCTTAGATTAAAGCCGTGATGCGAGGGGACCATTCATCTACCAAGGGACTGCGGTTCTCTTGCATGCTCGTGGCGCTATTTCTGCAGCCTGCCAATGGGGTTGAGCCTCACTTGGCCGGGATGGGGCAGAAGATCTTTTTTGATACCGGACTTTCCCAACCCGTCGGACAATCTTGTGCGTCCTGCCATGATCCCAAGAAAGCGTTCTCGGATCCGAGGCCGGTTTCACCAGGGGCCGTTCAAGGTCGGGAAGGAAATCGAAACGCTCCGAGCCTGATGTATGCCGCGCTGATTCCTGCGATGGCGGTGGAGGATGTTTATGATGAAAATAGCGAGCTGAGCTACATCATCGAAGGAGGGTTGTTTCTTGATGGTCGAGCTCATGATCTTTTGGATCAAGTGAAGCAGCCATTCTTTGAGAAGAACGAGATGAATCTCCCGGGCGAAAAGGAACTGGCGGCGCGGTTGCGCCGGGCTAGCTATGCGCCTGAGCTTCGGAAGGCTTTTAATGGAGCGGATTGGGGGAACGATGAAATGGTTGCGGGGCTCGCCTATCGGTCTTTGGTCTCCTTTCTCCGTGAGCCGCTCTTTCGTCCCTTCAATGCCCGCATCGATGAATTCTGGGCGGGGAAAGAAGATGCCATCACTCCAGCGGAGAAACGGGGCTTGGCAGTTTTTATTACGAAGGGGGAGTGCGCCAAATGTCACTTTGTGGGAACCGGAGTCTGGCCCAAACCTTTGTTGACTGATTACGGCTACGATAATCTCGGAGCGCCATCACGAGGATCGAAGGATCCGGGATTGGGGGAGTTGACGAAGCGGGAAAATGAAATGGGACAGTTTAGGGTGCCTTCGCTTCGGAACGTCGCTCTTACGGCACCTTATTTCCACAACGGGTCCATCGGCACGCTCAAGGAGCTGATGGAATTTTACAATACCCGAGATTTAGAACCCAAGCGCTGGGGGAAGACAGATTATCCGGAGACGGTGAATCACGATGATATGGGTGATCTTAAGATGACGAAGGAGGAGATCGATGATTTAGTCGCCTTTATGTTTACGCTGACCGATCAGACTCTTTTAAAAATGAAGCCGGATGACTTACTGCCAGAAGTTGCGAAAGGGGTGCCCTCGACTGAATGGGCAAGGACATTTTTTGAAAATCGTCCTGATCGGATCGATCCTGCATCGACTCGTTGAGTAAGTTAACGTTTTGGCTTTAGAGGCCGAATCTTAACTTTTTTAAAAATGGGATCAGAGCCGTCGATCGGTATTGTTGAGTTCCATGCACGGAGATCTTTGTCGAGGCGGGTGACGATTTTTGGATGCTTTGCTTCGAGGTTTTGTCTTTCGCCGGGATCTTTTGGGAGATTGTAAAGTTGGGGGTCTGAACCACCATGGTTGATGAGGTATTTCCAATCACCATCGCGGACGGCGAGGTCGGGGTTGTCTTCCTTGAAGCCGTGACCGAAGCCGGGTCGATCGGGTGGTCGCCGCCAGAAGATGGGTCTTTGATCGGCTTGGGTTTGGTCGATGAACTTGAGAGCTTCGTCGACGAAACCGGTGGTGATTTCGGAGCGCTGCATCCACTGGGAGCCTTCGCCGAGGCGTTCGGCATCGGCCCAGATTTTGCCGACGACAGGGTCGCCACCTTTGGGGTTGGGCTTGAGAGTGAGGGGAAGGAGCTTGGGGCCGATGCCTTCGAAGTTGGTGAACTTGATTCCTTAGGAGGCGAGTCGGTCGATGTGCTGGGTTTTTACTTTTTCGCCGAAGCAGGAGAAGTCGGAGTAGCCCATGTCATCGATGAAGACCACGATGACGTTGGGCCTGGTTGACGCTTAGGCCTCACGCAGAGACGCGGAGGCGCAGAGGAGGAGAAGAAAGATGAAGTTTGAGATGCGAAATTTGATCATGAGATTTGAGCATTTGGTTGAGGGAGCTCGGCTGAAGTATTCCAGGGCATCTTGCCTACACTACGAAATGGGTGCTTATTTGATGAGCCAGTCTTTGGGGGCGGTGAAGTCTTTGCGGCCTTCTTTGTAGAGGGTGGCTCCGGGGACTTGGAGGGTGCCGAATTTTTTGATTTGGGCAAGCATGCGGGCGGCGCGGGCGGGGTGTTTGACGGCGAGGTTAGTTGTTTCGCGCAGGTCGTTTTCGAGATTGTAGAGTTCGAGGGTGAGGGTGTTCGAGTTGAAGGCGTCGCCACTGACGATGAGTTTCCAGGGGCCGAGGTGGAGGGATGATGAGGCATTTTTGCTCTGATGCATGTAGCTGAACCAAGGGCGCTCGGGGAGTGGAGTATTTTTTTTGAGAGCGGGGAGGAAGTTTAGGCCGTCGATGTTTTCGGGGAGGGAGACTTCGGCAGCTTTGAGGATGGTGGGGAGGATGTCGATGTAGCCGATGCGGCCTGCGAAGGTTTTTCCGCCGGTGAGTTTTTGGGCGGGCCAGCGGAGGGCGGCGGCGACGCGGGTGCCGCCTTCGTAGAGGTTGAGTTTTGCGCCACGATAGGGGGCGTTGCTACCGGCGCTGGGGATTCCTCCGTTGTCGCTGTAGAAGATGATCAGGGTGTTGTCGGCGTCGGGTCGGGATTCCACGGCGTTGAGGACCTTTCCGATGGCGCGGTCCATGGAGGTGACCATGGCGGCGTAGGTGCGGCGCTTTTTATCTTTGATGGAAGAATATCGGGCGAGGTCGGATTTAGTTGCTTGAAAGGGGGAGTGGGGAGCATTGAAGGGGAGGTAGAGGAAGTAGGGTTTTTCGGAGGGTGACTCGTTGATGAAGTGGACGGCGTGATTGCCGAGGAGATCGGTGGCGTAGCCTTTTTCGCGGAGAGGTTTTTCGTTTTGGTGCCAATCAAGTTGTTCTTCTCGTTCGTGGGTGAAGTAGTCGATAGCTCCATTGTAGTGGCCGACGAAATGGGTGAAGCCGTGGGCGGTGGGGAGATAGGATTTCTTGGAGTGGCCGAGGTGCCATTTTCCGATGATGCCTCGGCGGTCGTAGCCGGCTTGAGCGAGGAACTCAGGGAGGGTGTTTTCTTTTTCTGGGAGACCGTATTTGGACCACGGAGGAATGACGGCGCGCATCATGCCGAATCTAAGAGGCCAGCGTCCGGTGAGGGTGCCGGCGCGGGTGGGCGAGCACATGGGACAGGCTCGGAAGTCGGTGAGATTGACGCCGCTTTTTACGAAGCGATCGAGGTGGGGAGTTTTCGCGGTGAGGCTGTTGTTGAAGCCGGTGTCGGCGTAGCCTAGGTCGTCGGCTAGGATGAGGACGATGTTGGGCGGTGAGGAACTCTGAGCAGCGAACAGTGAACACGAACTCTGAAGTAAGAGAAGGAGGATTGAGAGGGGTGGTTTGAGCATGGGATTTGAGCTTGGTTGGGAGTGGGATGATCCACGAAATATACGAAAGGAACGAAACTTGGTTGGGGAGGGAGGAACGCGAATCTTTCGAATGGGGCCAATCCGGGTTGAGGGGCTTCCTCCTAAGCCAAGGCTACGGCGCGACAAGTGGTTGGGGGAGTTCGGCTGAGGCACCCTAGGACATTTTACCTACACTGCGAACTGGGGGGTT
>Ga0307999_1000556_pt1 | contig 10352 bp, 10 predicted proteins | sample Neamet1_FD_203158 | JGI IMG/M metagenome (GOLD analysis project Ga0307999, IMG submission 203158) | Marine microbial communities from water near the shore, Antarctic Ocean - #1 | ecosystem: Environmental > Aquatic > Marine > Unclassified | place: Southern Ocean | collected 2014-06-04 | reverse complement strand
ATAAATTCTCCATTTTTAAGGAATCATTTGCTAAACCTTGCACTACTATTGCAGCTGATTGAACGCCAACATTTCCTCCCATTGCTGCAATTAGTGGAATGAAAAAGGCTAATTCAAAATTATCTCCACTTAAATCAAAAATACCAATTACTTTTGCACCTAGTAATCCTCCAATCATTCCAATAAGTAGCCATGGTAATCGTGCTCTTGTGAGCTCCCAAGCTGTATCGCTACTCTCAACATCTTCCGAAATACCGGATGCCATTTGATAATCTTTTTCGGCTTCCTCTTTTACTACATTCATTACATCATCAATAGTAATTCGGCCGATTAATCGGTTTAAATCATCTACTACAGGTAAGGCAATAAGATTATATTTATTCATTATATTAGCAACATGTTCATCATTCTCAGTTGCTTTTACAGATATGATATCTGTAAAAATAATATCTTTTATTGCTGTAGTTTGTTCAATTAGTAATAGTTTCCTTAATGACAAAATCCCTAGTAATTTATCGTTATTATCAACAACATATATTGTATAAACTTCTTTCAACTCCTCAGCCTGTTTACGCATTTCTTTAAGGCATTGAATAGTAGTCCAGTTTTCATTTACTTTAATCAATTCTTTAGCCATTAATCCCCCAGCTGTGTCTTCAGGATAAGTTAATAAATCACTAATATCACTAGCGTGTTTAATATCCTCAATAAGGGCAAGAACTTCTTTTTTTTTATTTTCTGATAATTTTCCAATTACATCTGCAGCATCATCTGATTCTAAGTTATCAATTACTCCTTCCGCAATTTCCTTTGCTGTTAAATCATATAGAATTTCTTCTCGAGTATCGTCTTCAAGCTCAACCAGTACAGAGGCTGATTTTCCTTCTTCAATTAGGTTGAATAAAAAATGGGCATTATCTATGGATAAGTCTTTAATAATTTCTGCAATATCAGCAATATGTAAATCAGCAATAATTTGGCTTAGTTCAGCAGAATTATTTGCTTCAATAAGGCTAGATATTTGCTCAATATATACGCTATTTATTTCTTTTCTATCTGACATGATTGGTGAGTTTTATGAAATCATCAACAGATAATTGTTCAGCTCTTAAAGACAGTAAATGTTCTATTTCACTTTCATTTATTAACGTAAAAGGTTTTAATGCGTTTCTTAAAGTTTTTCTTCTTTGGTTATATCCTGTCTTTACTACTCGTTTAAATTTCTGTTCGTCAACATTGAGTTCTGTTCTGTTATTTCTAACTAATTTTATAACACCTGACTTTACTTTTGGTGGTGGAGTAAATACATCTTCATTTACTGTGAAACAATATTCAATATCATAAAATGCTTGTAAGAATACAGATAGAATCCCTCTTTTCTTTCCTTTTTTACAAACAATTCTTTCGGCTACTTCCTTCTGAAACATACCAATTACTTCTATGATTTGATCTCTATTTTCAAAAGCTTTAAATAGTATTTGTGAAGAAATGTTATAAGGGAAATTCCCAATCAATGAAAAGGGATAAGGGTAATTTTCTTTTAGTTTAAGTTGTAAAAAATCCCCTTCATGTACACTTAAATTTGGGTAATTTAATCGGAGATAAAAAACACTTTCTGTATCAATTTCTACCACCTCAGTAGTAAAGTTTTTATTTACTAAAAACTGAGTAAGCACTCCCATCCCAGGTCCTATCTCGACAACATTTTTTGTTCCCTTACTTAATAAATCAGTGATATTAAAAGCTATTTGTTCATCATTTAAAAAATGCTGTCCCAAATGTTTCTTTGCTCTTACATCCTTCATTACGTTTTTTTTAATAGTTTAAAAAGTTCAGAAGCAAAAACAAAATTATTCAATTCTTTATTATTGGAGTTTAATAACTCATCTTTATTGCCTTGCCACCATATCTCACCTTTATTTATAAAAGTAATATTTTCACCAATTTCCATTACAGAGTTCATGTCATGAGTGTTGACAATAGTCGTGATGTTATATTCTTTGGTAATTTCTTGTATTAGGTTGTCTATAATAATAGCTGTCTTTGGGTCAAGACCTGAGTTTGGCTCGTCACACAACAAGTATTTAGGTTGCATTACTATTGCTCTAGCAATAGCAACTCTTTTTGTCATACCTCCACTTAATTCAGAGGGCATTAACTCATTTTTCCCTTCCAATTTTACTCTATTAAGGCAGAAGTTTACACGCTCTAATTTTTCTATCTCTGTTTTTTCAGTAAACATATTTAGTGGGAACATAATATTTTCTTCAACACTCATATAATCGTAAAGTGCTCCTCCTTGAAAAAGCATCCCAATTTCTTGCCTTAGCAGTCTTTGTTCTTTTGTTTTTATTGCGTTAAAATCTACTCCATCAAAAAGTACGTTTCCGCTATCGATGTTGTGTAGTCCGATTAATATTTTGATAAGCGTAGTTTTTCCTGAACCACTCTCACCAATTATTAGGTTTGTTTTTCCTCTTTCAAAAAGAGAGGATACATTTTTTAATACATGATTGTTCCCAAATTTTTTTTCGATATTTCGTATTTCTATCATGATAAAATAATATCGGTTAATATATAATTGAATAATAATATTAGGATACTACTAGTTACAACAGCAGTAGTACTTGCTTTTCCAACCGCTATTGCGCCACCTTTAGTGTGGTAACCAAAATATGCAGATACAGTCGATATTATAAATGCAAAGAAGATAGTTTTTATAATTGCATAGTTAATGTAGAAAGGAGTAAAATCATATTTTAGTCCGAACATAAAATCGGCTGTTGTTATATCAGCTGAAAGTCCGCCCGCCCAAGCACCAATCATACCTACCACCATACTTATAATGATAAGAAAAGGAAAAAAGAAAACTGCGGCAATAACTTTTGGAAGGATTAGAAAAGAGGCAGAATTAATTCCCATTATTTCAAGTGCATCTATTTGCTCAGTAACTCGCATGCTTCCAAGCTCTGATGCAATACTTGACCCTACTTTTCCTGCTAATATCAATGATATCATGGTTGGAGAAAATTCTAAAATTAAAGAATCTCTACTTGCTAAGCCAACCAAATATGAAGGTAATAGAGGACTATTCATATTAATAGCAGTCTGTATACTGACTACAGCACCTACAAAAAAAGAAAGAATTATTACTAGACTTACTGAGTTGATACCTATTTTTTCAATTTCTTGAGTTAATTGCTTTCTGAAAACACCCCAATTTTCTGGTTTACTCATGACTTTATTCATCATAATAAAGTAATGCCCTAGGTGGTGAAGTGTCTTTGTCATTTTTGCTAAAATTAAGTAATTTATTTAGATTTGCATATGATTATAAAAATACAAAAGTATCATCTTTTTTTGATTTTAGCCTTATTCTTTTTTGCTGCTTGTGGTGTTAGTAAAAAAAATGGTTGTAATACATGTCCAAATTTCTCTTCAACTCAAATTTCTCAGAATTAATATTTGCATTTAATTTTTTTCAGATTGAGTTCAAATAATTTATATTTGCGCGCTTTAGCTAGAATGTATATATAAATATGGAATTTAATCTTTGGTCATTTATTTTAGATAATCTTGAGTCAGCAGGTGCAATAGGTGGGTATGTATCATTATCAATTATTGGTTTCGCCCTAATTAGTTTTGCAACTAAAAAAAGACATGATAATGTAGAGAGTCAGATTGGCCCTATTTGGGCACACCCTATTATTGGCTCTTTTTTGGGAGCAGTTCCTGGTTGTGGAGCAACAATTGTAGTAGCGTCATTATATAAAAATAAAAAAATATCCTTTGGGGGTTTATTTGCTACTTTCATTAGTACATTAGGTGAAGGGTCATTTGTTTTATTAGGTGCTTCTAATGAGGCTGATGTTTCAGGCAACTTAAAAGCATATGCAATGATTACCATCTTTGGATTAATTGCAGGCGTATTTTTCGGCTATTTATTTGATATTTTCGGATTTAGAGCCGTCTCTGAAAATAATAAGGAAACCCACGTGGAGGATCAAAAAATTCAAATAAAACAAAATGCCTTAGCAGGCATATTTATTGAAAATCTGGGGTTTTATGCTATTATAGCAATGGCTATATTTTTAGCTCCAGGTTCTATTATGGCCTTATGGGGGGGAGGGATTGATTCCATTTCAAGTTTAACTTTTTGGGTTTCTGTAGTACTTACGGCTACCTGTGTAGTTTATTACTGTGTAAGTATTTTTATTTACAAACATCATGACTGCTATTCTTCTTATAACTCCATTAAATCCAGTATATTACATGCAATATTAGATGTTGCTATGGTAGTGACATACGTTTTTATTGGTTTATTTGTTGCTAACTATATTATTGATGTACTTGTGGGCGCAGAGACATTTGATATATGGATGAGATCATCAGTGTACGTTGTTATATTATTAGCAGCTTTAATAGGAGTAACACCCGGATGCGGAGGAGTGATTGCTGTTGCAGTAGCCTTTATTACAATTCCTAATTTTCCTATAGCAGCATTAATTGCAGCAGCTATTGCTACAAGTGGAGATGGAATTTTCCCCTTACTTGCAGAAAATAGAAAAGATGGATTTATTGTTTCTGGATTCGGATTATTAGTTGCTTTAGTTGTAGGTTATATAGCTTTAGCGCTAGGTATCTAAAACATGTATATATTTAGTTATATTTCTAGAAAATTATTAATTTAATGAATACTTTTCACTCATATGTTCCTTCAGAAAGCAGAGTAAAATTACAGGCTTGGATAGATGAATTAGGAGTTGATTTGCTGATTTCAAATCCAAGAAAAACAAAGTTGGGAGACTTTAAAGTGCAACATGGTAAGCTATCTATTAGTGTAAACAATAACTTAAATCCTTATTCTTTTTTGATTACATTAACTCATGAATTGGCTCATGCTTTTGTTTATACAAAACACAGTAATAAAGTATTGCCTCATGGGGAACAATGGAAAGTAACTTTTAAATCTATGTTATTAAATTTTATTCATCTTTTTCCTGAGGACATTAATAAGGTATTGAGCTTATATTTATTAGACCCTAAAGCTTCAACTTTGACAGATGTTAGACTTTCAACAGTGTTAAGGAAATATGATAAGCAAAAAGGAATAACCATTTCTGATATTTTGGAAGGAGATAAGTTTAGTACTAGTAATGGTAAAGAATTTCAAAAAGGAAAAAAAATAAGAATAAGATTTAGTTGCAGGGAGATAGTTACGAATAAAGTTTATTTATTTCATCCTCTAGCAGAAGTTAGTAGGATACAATAAAATTAATTTCTTTTTGTTGTATTTTAGCGTATTATAATTGAAAATAAGAAATGTAAAGATGAATAAGAACAATTATGCAGTAATTATGGCTGGAGGGATCGGTTCCCGTTTCTGGCCAATGAGCAAGGCATGTTTACCAAAACAGTTTCTGGACATATTAGGGACAGGAGAAACACTAATTCAGCAAACCTTTAGCAGATTACAAAAAATATGTCCTGCTGAAAATATTCTTATTGCAACTAGTAAGAATTATAAAAGCTTATGTCAGGAACAATTAGCTGATGTATTAGAAAAAAATATTTTATGTGAACCAGCAATGCGTAATACAGCACCTTGTGTAGCTTATGCAGCATTTAAAATTCAAAGTCAAAATCCTGATGCAAATATGATTGTTGCCGCTTCTGACCATATTATCACCAGGGAAGATGAGTTTGTGCGTGTTGTAAATGATTGTTTAGAACTAAGTGCTGCTAATGATGTGTTATTGACAATAGGGATTACTCCAAGCAGACCAGATACAGGTTATGGCTATATTCAGTTTGATGATCAAGCTTTAGTCAATCATAAAAAGGTGAGAAAAGTGAAAACTTTTACAGAAAAACCAAATCAGGAATTAGCTCTAAATTTTTTAGAAAGTGGAGATTTTCTTTGGAATTCAGGTATGTTTGTATGGAGTGCAAAGTCAATTACTTTGGCGTATCGTAAGCACCTAAATGATATTTATACTGTGTTTGAAGAAGGTAAAATCTTGTATGATACTGAAAAAGAAGAAGAATATATTGATAGAGTTTTTCCTGGTTGTAAAAATATTTCTATTGACTATGGAATTATGGAAAAATCAGATAAGGTATATGTTTATCCTGCTAGATTTGGGTGGAGTGACTTAGGTACATGGGGTTCCTTACATACTCATCTGGACTTGGATGAAAATAATAATGCAGTACAAGGGAATGCTGTTAATTTATATGATTCTTCCAATAATATAGTTAATGTTCCAAATGATAAATTAGTAGTTCTTCATGGCTTAGATGGATATATTGTTGTAGAAAGTGAAGAGACTTTACTTGTTTGCAAAAAAAAGGATGAACAACAAATAAAAAAATTTGTTGCTGATATTAAAATTAAAAAAAGTTAATTTATTTTAAGAAATAGTGTAAAATCCGAGTATTTGATCGACTTTTTCTATTAGATACCTAAAATATAATTTACAACCCCCCACACATATCTTTTGGACGGACCCATTCGTCAAATTCTGCTGCTGTAAGGTAGCCTAAATTAATGCTTTCAGCTTTTAAAGTTGTGCCATTTTCATGAGCAGTTTTTGCAATCTTAGCTGATTTCTCATAACCAATCTTTGTGTTTAACGCGGTAACTAACATCAAAGAATTATTTAAATTATTTTTTAGGTTTTCATAGTTTGGTTCTATGCCTTGAGCGCAATTTTCATCAAATGAAACACAAGCATCTCCAATTAAACGAGCTGATTGCAAAAAGTTTGCTGCCATCAGTGGTTTGAATACATTTAATTCATAATGTCCTTGCATTCCTCCAACTGTAATAGCTACATCATTTCCGATTACCTGGGCGCAAACCATAGTTATAGCCTCACATTGTGTGGGGTTTACTTTTCCTGGCATAATTGATGATCCTGGTTCATTAGATGGAATGATGATTTCTCCAATTCCACTTCTTGGTCCTGACGCTAACATTCTGATGTCATTAGCTATTTTATTTATAGAAACAGCTAATTGCTTTAAAGCACCATGGCTTTCCACTATTGCATCATGAGCAGCTAAAGCTTCAAATTTATTTTCAGCACTTACAAACGGTAATTCTGTGAAATCAGCTATATATTGTGCTACTAAATCAGAATATCCAGCAGGAGTATTAATTCCAGTTCCAACAGCTGTCCCTCCTAAAGCAAGTTCTGATAAATGATCTAAAGTGTTATCTAATGCTTTTAGTCCATGATTTAATTGTGAAACATATCCAGATAATTCTTGACCTAGTGTAAGTGGAGTTGCATCCATTAAATGAGTGCGCCCAATTTTAACTACTTTGTTAAAAGCTACTGATTTTATTTCTAATGTGTCACGTAATTTTTCTACTCCTGGAATAGTATTTTCAATAAGCACTTTGTAAGCTGCAATATGCATTCCTGTCGGGAAGGTATCATTTGAGCTTTGTGATTTATTAACATCATCATTTGGGTGAATTGCTTTAGTTTCATCTTCTAAAGTTCCTCCATTTATAACATGAGCACGGTTAGCAATTACCTCATTGGTATTCATATTGCTTTGCGTTCCACTACCTGTTTGCCAAATTACTAAAGGAAATTGATCGTCATGTTTGCCATCTAATATTTCATCGCACACATTTGAAATTAAATCTCTTTTATTTTCAGAAAGAACACCTAATTCACAATTGGTATAAGCGGCTGCTTTTTTAAGGTAAGCAAAACCATAAACTACTTCTAAAGGCATGCTTGCGGCAGCACCAATTTTAAAGTTGTTTCTGCTTCTTTCTGTTTGTGCTCCCCAGTATTTATCAGAAGGAACCTTTACTTCTCCCATTGTGTCTTTTTCTATTCTGTATTTCATCTTAAAATGTTTTGATATTCTTTTTGGTTATTGTTAATTTGCTGCAAAATTAATGATTATGAAATTTCTAGGCTTTTTATTATTTGTATTTGTTTTCTTAATGGCTTTTTGGTGTATTATTTTCCTTGCAAGCATTATTCCTTACTTTATTTTTGTTTGGGCAAAAGAAGGTAAGTTAGAAGAGGATCAAATACCTTCCTAAGTAGAAAGTGGTCTTCAAATAATACCTTATTTTTCTATTTTTTATAATTTCAATCCTTTTTAGGCCTAATTCAGTTGATTTAATAATTAATTTTTCTACAATTTCTTTCAATTCATCAAAGCTTAAATTTTTTAAGGATTCGCTTATTTTAAAATTAGTACTTTCTTTTCAAGAACAGTAAGTGTTTGTCTATTTTTACTGCATCTTGGATTGTGGTATATTTTTAGATTCATTATTTCTGTCCAAATTCCATTAAATATGCTTTTATAAAAGCATTCAAATCTCCATCTAAAACTTTTTCTGGGCTAGATGATTCATAGCTAGTACGTAAGTCTTTAACCATTTTGTAAGGATGCAAAACATAACTTCTTATTTGAGATCCCCACTCAATCTTCTTTTTTGATCCCTCCAACTTACTCTTTTCTTCTTGTTTTTTTCTTATTTCTAGTTCATAAAGTTGAGATTTTAGCAGTTGTATTGCTTTTGCTTTATTTTCTAATTGTGATCTAGATTCTGAATTTTCAATAGTAATTCCTGACGGCTCATGTTTTAAACGAACGGCAGATTCAGTTTTATTAACTCCTTGTCCTCCAGCACCACTTGCTCTAAAAGTATCCCAGCTTATTTCTGATGGATCAATTATTACCTCAATACTATCATCAGCAAGCGGATAAACAAATACTGATGCAAAAGTGGTGTGTCTCTTTGCATTAGAATCGAATGGTGAAATTCGCACTAATCTATGAACGCCATTTTCTCCTTTTAAGTGTCCAAAAGCAAAATCACCATCTATTTCAATAGTGACTGATTTGATGCCTACGGGTTCGGCCTTTTGTAAGTCAAGAGTTTTTACTTTGTACTTATTTTTCTCTCCCCACATTAAGTACATACGCATTAGCATTTCTGCCCAATCTTGCCCTTCAGTTCCTCCTGCTCCTGGGTTTATGGTTATAATTGCCGACATACTGTCTTCTTCAGCACTCAACATATTTTTAAACTCTAATTCTTTAACTATTGATCTAGTTTCTTGGAGTTGTGTTTCAAGTTCATCTTCACCGGCTTCAAGTTCAAGTAAAACGGAAAGTTCATCTATATTAGTAACTACTTCATTATATGATTTTAGCCAGCTCTTAAGTACACTTAGTTTCTTAAGTGTAATTTGTGCCTTTTTAGGGTTATTCCAAAAATCATTTCCTTGCGATTGTGCTGTAAGAGTATTTGCTTGTTTTTGTTTCTCAGAAATATTAATAAACTTATAAAGTTCATCCTTTCTTTTCCTTAGTGCTTTTATTTGTTCTTGGCTAACCATTGGTCAAAAGTAATTATTTATCGCTTAATTCTCTTATTTTATCCCAAACCAAATTATTTTCAAACCCTCTCTGTATCAAAAAGTTTGCGATTTTTGTTTTTCTTGTAAATTGATTTTTGTCTTTTATATTACTTTCCTTCTGATAAAATAATTTTTCAAGCACAAGATTATATTCATTTTCATCAATTTCTTTTAGTCCTGTGTTTATGCATATGATTGAAATCTGTTTTCGTTTTAATTCATTAATTATTTTTCGTTTGCCCCAGTTCTTTATCCTAAATTTCCCTCTGCAAAAGGAAGCAGAAAATCGTTCTTCATCAATAAACTTATCAGTAATCAATATTTCTAGGATATGGTCCTTTGTTGCTTTTTGTAATCCCCATTCCCTTAGTTTTTGTAACACATCCCATTGACACCGGTCTTGTAAAGCGCAATAATTTTTGATGCGCTCAATAGCAATATTGATGTCATAAACTCTTTTATTGTGCATTCCTCAAAGATATCAAATCTGATTATAAATATTACTTTTGTAGCCATGCAAAACAAACAGGCAATTACTCTTTTATTCTTGGCAAATATTATTTCTGGTTTTGCGCAGGGAATTAGTATGGTTGCTATTCCTTGGTATTTCGTAAAGGTAGTTAGTCGTCCTGAATTTTTTGCCTCTGCCTATATTATAATCACTTTCCTTACTTTGTTTTGGGGTTTGTACGCTGGGGCTTTAATTGATAGGTATTCTAGGAAAAAACTCTTTATTATTATTAATGTAGTGTGTGGTTTGAGTATTGGAAGTATTGCTTTGTATGGTTTTCATATGGCTCATTTAACTGATTTTTTTGTAATCCTAGTTTTTGGAGTTACCATCTTTAATTACAATGTACATTATCCTAATTTGTATGCTTTTGGACAGGAGATTACTGAGCCAAAAAATTATGGGAAATTAAATTCTTATATTGAAGTGCAAGGACA
>Ga0307999_1000549_pt1 | contig 10438 bp, 13 predicted proteins | sample Neamet1_FD_203158 | JGI IMG/M metagenome (GOLD analysis project Ga0307999, IMG submission 203158) | Marine microbial communities from water near the shore, Antarctic Ocean - #1 | ecosystem: Environmental > Aquatic > Marine > Unclassified | place: Southern Ocean | collected 2014-06-04 | reverse complement strand
CTGGTCCTAATGGTGAAAAAGAAATTACATTCTCTTCTGGCCGGCGGTTTCAAATTGAGAAACAATATGATCAAAATGAGCGTCATGCTGGTGAATGGAAAGTTATGGAATGGAATAAACGCTCACACGATTGGGACTGGCATGAAACGTACAGTCCACAATGGCATGCGAAAGACAAAGTAATAGAACTGGGTAAATACGATTCTAAGGGCAAAAAAGTTACTGAATCTATTGAGTCAGTTAATGAAGATCCGGTGCAACTTGCACATGATGCTTCGGTTGCATTTAACGTTGCAGCTGGTATGGCAGGTATTACATATGGAGCTAATAGAACATCTAATTATTTAAAGAAAAAAATGGGATCTGCAGTTGACAAGGTCAAAGCTAATCGTAAAAGAAACAAACCGGTATTCGCTAAACCAATTGACAGACCGCGTACTATTAATAATGAAAATAAAGAATTAGATAATTATAATAAGACCGGATGGGGAACTAAAGAAACCACTAAAAGATGGGTAGATTCAACTCCAGGTCAAGTTATGCCAGATGTCAAACCAACTCCAAAATCTAAAACAAAAACAAAAAAACATCCAGGCAGTGATGCGTCAGATGCTGGTGGTATGGGCGAAGGTGCTATGAAACGTGGTTTGTTACCAAGCCAAGGCAAATTTGGACCAGGAATGAGTAAGGCTGATTACAGTAATGCTAAAGTATCTCCTACAACATATAAGAAAAAGCCAGATGATTTAATTACCAAAATCAAAACCGCTCGCAAAGGCGCTAAGCTAATTTTAGGAGGTAAAAAGGATGGAAAATAATCCAAAACCAAATTCGCCATTGGCGCCTAAAACTTCAGAAGTTGCCGCACAGCCTTCCCCTGGTAATCCGGAAGTGGAAGCTCGTAAAAGAGCAGTACAACAAGAAAAAGAAAAACGGTTGCGTGAACGTGAACAGCGTAAGCGGCAAAAGGAACAAGAGAAAAAACAACAGGCTCAAGCAAAAGAAAACGCAAAAGCTATGAGGCAGGATCGACAGGTGGCATCTCAACAAAGAGGCATCGATCGTTCTGCTGGAGCTGAACAAAAAAGAGCGGAGAGAAGTATGGCTGTAACCACTAGAGACGCTATACGAAGAAATAAATCTAAAACTGCTGCTGGGAAACAATTCTTTGGCAATAGATCTTCTTCTAATTTAGCTGTTAACGCATCAACAGAAATTAACTGTACTGATGATATGGTTGGTTTAAATGAGGATATGTACTTCAAAGTGAAAATTGAAGGGTTGCCTACAATGTATGTCAACTCTGCGAATCGAGAAGAATTAAGAAAAGATCTAGTTGGGCTTCTTCGTAATCCATCAAAAGCGGTTGGTGATATTAAAAGAGTTACGCCGGCCGAAGTTAAGAAAAGATTGCGGCTGCGATCACAGGGTAAAGAAGAGGAAGAAGAAATGAATGAAGCTAGCAAAATTAGACCAAGCTTCTCAAGAGCGTATATTAGTAGAAAAAGAAAAGAACATGCGGAATTAAAGCGGCAACATGATCAAAATATTAGAAATGAACTTGGTGTCAAGGAACAGGCTAACGAAAATTATTTAGACGAAGACATTCGTTCTATGTTAATTAACGAGGGTTATTCTGAAGAAGATATTCAATATATTATTGACGAAGGTCTATGGGATAACATTAAAACTGGCGTCAAATCTGCAGCCGATAAAATCAAGAAAACTACTTCTAATATTCGTAGAAAAGTAATGAGTCCTAACAAAGATAGTTTATTGTCAAAAGCAAGAACTAAATTAGGTCTTAATGCAAAACCAAAGCCAGTTGTAGCAAAACCAAAAACAACTGTAGTATCATCAAAGCCGGCACCCCGTAAGCCAGCATACCACAATAATAATAGAAAAGACAAAATTGCTAAAGGACCTACTACTAGTGGAGTAGTTAATAGAAGCAGTAAAAATAAATCTGCGCATACACCTCTTACCACAGTAAGTAAGCCAAAGCCGGTTGCTGTAACACCAGTTGTTACTAATAAGCCATCCGCAACTTCTAATATTAGTCCAGCTGCAATGTCAATTGTTAAAAAATATGCTAAAACTGAAGATGTTATGACTTCTACTTCGGCTGATAGCCAAGTTAAATTGAATCCAGAAACTGGAAAATATGAAAAGCAGAGAATGAAACGTGGTCAAATTAATGCTCAAACTGCAACTGAAGGCGTAATGTCAAAATTAAAAGATCACTATACTAATGAATCTTCAGCATATTACGCTGGTCTTTCAAAAAGTACTGCAGATGATCGTAAAGCACATTTTAAGAAGCATGGAAAAAAAGCAGATGATAATAACTCTGCTTATAAGCCAGCACCTGGAGATGCTAGAGCAAAAACTAAGCCATCTATTCATACTAAAAAAGCTGAAGCAATGGGCATGGGCCCAACTGATGAGGCCTGCTGGGATAGCCATAAGCAAGTTGGAATGAAGAAAAAAGGTAAGAAAATGGTTCCTAATTGTGTTCCAAAAAATGAATCATACAATATAAATGAAAATAAAAAAGGTTTAGAAAATAAAGCTGAAAAGTCTGGTATGCCACTTGGTGTTTTAAAGCAAGTATATAACCGTGGTATGGCTGCTTGGAAAACTGGTCACAGACCAGGAACGACTCCAGAACAATGGGGTATGGCTCGTGTAAATTCATTTATTACTAAGTCTTCTGGTACTTGGGGTAAAGCTGATAAAGATTTGGCCGCAAAAGTCAAAAAATAAAACATAAGGAAAATTAAAATGTTTGCAAATGACGACAATGAAAAAAATATTCAAACTTATGCCGGGCTTTTGCAAGACATAAGAGAAGGTAAAGAATCAAAGAATCTTGTGCATGCTGCTGCATTAGATCATTCTAATATAATTAAAAACGTAACTGACGGTTATGAAGATGATCCATATAAAACTTATGATGCAAGTCATTTGAAGGATAAATCTCGTCATGAAGTGGATCAATTAAATCGAAGTCATACAAAATTAGTTGACATACATCATGCTCATGCAACTATTCACTCGGCGCATGGAAATCACGAGGCAGCTGATGCACATAAAAAAGCTGCTAAACTGCATAAGCATTGTGCAGATGTTTCAGATTGGGATTACGGCATGCCAACGAGCCATGAAGAGTTTTCAGATGCAGCATCCACTGCATCTCATAGAGGATCCGAAGCGTTAAAAAATCACCCGCTTACTTCTAAAATGTTTAGCAAAAAATGAAAACATTTAGACAGCATATAACAGAACGTGGTGATGATTCTAAAGGGCATTATATCCCAACTGAAAAAGGTGCTGGCATGACTCAAAAAGGAGTCGACGCAGTTAATAGAAAGACAGGCGGAAATTTAAAAACCGCAGTAACCGGTAAAGTAAAAGCCGGTAGTAAAGATGCTGGAAGACGTAAATCATTCTGCGCTCGTATGGGCGGAATGAAAGGCCCTATGAAAGACGAAAAGGGCCGGCCAACAAGAAAAGCTATGTCGTTAAAGCGGTGGAAATGTTAATAAGTAGTTATTAAAGAACAGGATTTCTAATATGGTAACAGATGATAGGACGGATAAGCGTTTGGATAGAATCGAAGAAAAGATTGATAAACTAACAGACGCACTGGTTATTATAGCTAGGTTCGAGGAAAAAATGGATGCTTATAATAAGTACCGAGATGATTCTTGGAATAGAATGAATAAGTTTTCAGAAAAATTAGATCACATTGAGAAGGCCGTTGAGACAAACGCTCATACTGTTCAAGTAATTAATAAGCTTTTCTGGGCTGTAATTTTAGCAGCTGTTGGATCAGCTGTTGCTCATTTTGGAATGATGTAAATTGTAATAAAAAAAAGTATAAATAGAACTATAATATCCAAGCTTGTATAAATGGAGACAAAAATGGAAACCACAGACTTAAATAGCATAGGCTTGGCATATCTGCAGATGGTCGAGAAAAGAAATACTGAGGCAAAAGCAAACCACGCTGCGGTCCTTGCAGCAGCACTAGACGAAAAGATGGATCCCACAGATCACGTAAAACAAAACGATGATGGCATGTGGTGTGTATATAGTAAAGATAATAAAAAATTAAAAGAATTCAAAAAAGAATCTGACGCTAATGAGTGGGCAGTAGACAACCATGATACGCTTATGTCAGAAGCTAAAAAGAAATTACATCCTAATCAAAAAGCATTAGACGCAGACGGCGATGGAGATATCGAAGCAGATGATCTCGCTGATTTGCGCAAAGATGCTGATAAAGATGATAAGAAATTTGATAAGAAAAAGAAAAAATCTTCGAAGGACGATGAAGAAGATGATGGTGATGAGAACAACGGTTCAGGCGAAGATGATCAGGAAAAGATCAAAGAAACTGACACATGCGACAAATGTGGAAAGGCTCATGATGGTGCATGTATCGGTGAAACAAATGAAAATGCTTCAGAAGGTAAAATTCGTATCGTTAATCTGGCGAATGTTCATCCTGACAACAGAATGGGCGCAAAAGAAACATCTGGACATCAAGTGCAGCGTATGACTAAAGGTAAGTTTGTCAATCAAGGTAAACCATATGCGAAACAAGCACAAGCTGAAAAAGAAAGAAATAGCGGTCAATCATCAATGCAGTTCGAAGCAGCAAATAGGCGAAACATCAAATCTTGGCAGCCACCACATCAGTCAGCACATCAAGCTGCCCTCGCAAAAGGTCTTACGGATTATTCTAAAGAGATCGGTAAAGATCATATGGATCATGGAGATTTTGCAGATCATGCAAAGCATGTCAAAGCCGGTGACTGGGATAAAGCCAGAACTCATGCTAATGATCAGGATACTGAAGTAAGAGAAAAAATTCATAGTTTAGCAATTGATCATTTAGGCCTAGGCGATGCAAGCGAATTATATGGCGAGCATGGCGATATGAGTGAGGCTACTATTCCTGACGGTCAAACTGCCATGACGAAAAAGCCTGATCTTACTAAAAAGGATAAAAAGACTATGGGTAAGATTGCAGATCTTATGAAGACAGCAAACGAATCAGTAAATGTGGACGATGTATTAGCATTTATTGATCAAGGCTATACATTAGATCAAGCTGAAGCAATGGTTGCAGAAGCATCATGTGGTACAGTAAATGCTTCTCGCCAAGGCAAAGCTGGAGAGCTTGAAAGAAATGTAGCAAATGATCAAAGGTCAATTCCTGTAAAATCGGTAAATACTTCACCTGTTAGACCTGGTACAAAGCAACAGCAACGTGATTTTGATAAAGCTGCAAAAACAGCTAAATCAAAAGATAAAGTATCGGTATCTAAAGCTCCTTGGGATGAGCAAGTTGAGAATTATAAATCTCATGCTCAACGTAAAGCAGTCTGGGCCTCAAGAAATGACGCTAAGAACGAAGAACTTCACGGTGATCAGCATAAGCTAGACCATAACGGAGATAATAAAATTGATGCAAGCGATATGAAAAAAGTTCGGACACACGGCGCAGTTAAGAAAAAAGCAGTATCACAGATGACTCCTAAAGAAAAGACAGCTAACGCTGAAAGACGTAAAGAATATAACGCTTTTCAGAAAGCTAACCGTCAAGAATCTGTTATGGATCGTGTTAGTAATATGGTTGAAGGTATTCGGGTTGATATACAAGAAAAAAACGAAATCAACGAATTGGATAAGAAAACTCTTGGTAGATATGTTAAAAAAGCCTCGGGTGATATGGCTATCAGTGCATTAAAAACTCGTTCTGACCCCGCAAAGGCAATGAGAAAAGTTGGCAAGCGAGGTCAGGGTATTAGCAGAGCTGTTGATAAAATGACTAAAGAAGACACAACTAAAATCAATGAATTGGATAAGAAAACTCTTGGTAGTTATGCCAAGAAAGCTGTAGTTGATGTAGATAAACAAAAAGCCGACGCAGATAAATTTGAATTCCGTGGAATGGCAGCTAAAAACCCTGGAGTAATGGATAAGAATTTCAAAAAGGCAAATCGTGCTGGAGATAAGATTGATAATCGTAAAGCTGGTATTAACAGAGCTATTGATAAAATGACTGTAGAATCTGTTAAAGAAGGTGTTCCAACAACTAGGAAAGAGCTGCAGAAGTATCGCTTCGCCAAAGAATATGAAAAGCGTGGAATGAAATATCCATATAGCACAGCCGACACGTCGAAGGCCGACGAAAAAGAAGCCCGGGCTATGATTGCGCAGATCAGCAACAGAGAGAAAAAAGAGTCTGTGCAAGAAGCTGTTGTTTCGTCAGGTAAAGTAATACACGACCTTCCATACAAAGATTGGGATGCGCACAAAGCTCAGATGAAAAAGACCCATGGTGTTAAAACAACATTCCATTACGACAAGCTTAAATACCATGGCTCAAAGCCACAGGTCAAGAAAGCTTTGGAACATCTTTACGGCAAAGGATACGAGGATCACGTAGAAATCGAGCACCCGGAACTATATGAAGAAGCTACTAAGCCAACAGGAGTTCATCACTCAACACCAGTAACTGCAGCTCAAGCCAATGATGAGCAGGCAAGAGGTCGTTGGACTGATAAAGCTGGTCGTAATACGATGACTGAAAAAGAATTTGTTGATATGCATACTATCCATCCAGATGTTCTGCCAGAATTTGATGGTAACGTTGCGGCTAAAAAGACAGCTGAAGCTATTAAAAAGAATCCAAAAGTATCTCCAACACCTAATCCAAATCCAAATGCTGGTGATAAAAATAAAGTAAAATCTACAGAAGCTCCTGCAGCGAATGCTGGTGTAGTAGGTGAAAGTTATATGGATAAATATGCTAAATACATTAGAGGAGATAAATAATGTTTGCAAATAACGATAACGAAGAAACTATTAAAACTTACGCAGCGCTTTTACAGGGTATAAGAGAAGGTAAAACTCATATGGTCGATATTGATCATACAGGTGGACCGGATGATAATGCCAAGATGCATAACATTACTGTTAAGAAAAACCAAATGGATGACGGCACTCACACCGCCAATTCACATGATGCTACTGGATCAAAAGAAGATCTTCAAAAGTATTTAGTTAAACATTATGATGACGCGGCTACAGCAAAAGAGCTACATCCAGAAATTTATAAATAGGCTACGAATTAGAAAATAAACATAATGCAATTATTTGATGAATTAAATGATGAAAATTTACTAATATTTGCTTCTCGGCATTACTACAATCCAAAATGTATTGATGTCGAGGAGTTTTATAACGATCTAAATAAATTTAAGTATATAAAAAGATTAGTAAATAGATATATCGATTCAGAGAGATTAGCTGAAAGGCTTATATTGAATCATCTCATTGTTATTTTTAATGTTTTTGGTGTTGAAGCAAGTATAAAGATATTAAAATATAAGCTAAATGACGATCATTGGAAGGTAATAAAACCGTTTTTAATATTCTTAAATTATATTAAGCCAACTGATTTTATTGAGATTGAAATGGACGACAACATTGTGCAAAGATTAAGAAAGATATAAAGAATGGGATTTATTAAGAAGGCCGGCGATTTAGTCTATACCTTTAGGTTTTTGGCCTTACTGGTGACACCGTTCGAAAAAACAAAGGCCTTTGATTTAGGTCTTATTGACAAAGATGGTAAGCGTACTCGGACTGATGGTGATTTAGATTACCCAGAACAAAGAGATGCGTATACGCCTTTTATTCGTTTGGTATTCAATATCAAGAGATTAATGGCTAAAGCTCCGGGTGGTCAATCTGTTGTTGCACGATATGCAGCAGCATTATATCTCATTAAAGAAAATTTAGAATTAACTGATAAGTCAATAAAACAAATTACAGAAAAATGTGGACTTGATCCGCTCGATTTTTTATCAGAACAGACTAGTTGGTTTTTATTAGAAGACGGAGCATTGGCTCCAGGTTCGTACAGAGTTAAGAATAGTAAAATTGTTAATAGTACGTTTGAAGAGGTCGTAAGACCTAAAGATTGGATACGAGTTAAAAGTAATTGTTATCCTGTAGGTGAAATGTTTGGATTGAATGTATATGAAGCTACGCATGTAAATACTAGACAAAAAGTATATATCACTATAGGGGAAATATTGCCATGATGGGATTAAAAAAATATATCAAAGAAATGGCAGCTGTGTCAGTTTCAGAGTTAGATGCTGAATTCTTAGCAAATGCTCAAAAATTAACATCGTTTAATTTAAAAGGATCTGATTTCACTTCTTTAAAATATAAAAAAGAAATTCAGCACTTGTTTCATATGAAATATTTTCCGACATTTAATATGGATAATACTATAAAGGGTCAACCAACTGTAGGTAAAGTTAATTCAGTTTTAAAACAACTGAAAAAGGCTGACGCAACTGCATTTGGAAAATTACATAAGTATGATATTAAAGGTGTTGGTCCTGGTGAAGCAATGTTATTCTTTATTTTAGATGACGCTCATTTAGGTGGTGGTTCTTCTGCCGGCGTTGATTTAGTAGTCGACGGTAAAAATTATGAAATTAAAGCAGGTAATTTCACACAATCTGGTTACATGGTTAATTATAAGCTAGGTGCTACTATGGATATGACAAAAATAGTCGGTCCGGCCCTAGAACTTAAGAATATGGCTGATCCCAAAGGAGCCCTAGGTAGAGAAAAATCTGGCGTGAATGGAAAACAAATGACGGCTATTAAAAGAATACCAGCGCTTGCTGCTAGATGGAAAAAAGAAGTTGAAGATCCTTATATTGATGCAGCTCATGCATATCTTTCCGCAAATCCAATTATCTTTATGGTCAACACATCGCCTAAGAATTTAATTGGAATGTGTAAAGCTATTAAAGTACCTAAGAAGTCTGATATTGGATTAGATATGGTAACTCAAGGAATAATCAAACCAAAGGTGAAGGTATGAAAAAGAGAAAAGAAATTAATCCAACATATGATGGAAGACATCATCATGGCACCTTTAAAAAAGTAGAAGAAGTGCAAGAGGATATGCCAGCAAATGCTGTTGGCCAAGGCGGTGTCGACATGAATACAAATGGTGGCCAAACTCGACTAAGAAAATCACCGTCTCCTATGAGAAGGTTTGAACCAGCATTCGATAAAAGACATAAGAATAAAAAACTTCTATTGACTAAGTTTAGACAGCACGCGTACGGTAAGTAAATGCTCAAATTTTATATGATGATATTTGTGATCGGTTTAATAGGCTCTGTAGGTTATGGAGCCTATGCTACATGGAACCATATGCAAGCAAAAATAGAAATATTAACAGCAAACAATGCTAAGCTTGAGGGTGCTGTACAGACTCAAAAAGATACTATTGGTGCGCTTGAGTCTGATATTCAAGCAGTTAATAATGAATTAAAAAGTGTTAATAAAGAAATGACCCGTACACGCACGCGGAATAAAATACTTGCAAAGAAATTAGAAAGTCTAGATCTTGGGTTGCTTGGCGCTGAGAAGCCAGACGTAGTTGAAAGATTAATTAATAGGGGAACTGCCAATGCATTAAGATGCTTTGAATTAATGTCTGGTGCTCCATTAAGTGAAAAAGAAAGAGAAGCAGAAAATGGAAAAGCGTTTAATCGTGAATGCCCTTGGTTGTTTGATACTCTTGTTGACCCTGAACGGTTGCGGCAGCTTGAAGAGACTTCCCGAAACGGTAGAGATTAAAACTAAACCAGTCGAAAGACCTGAACTTGTTTTACCTAAAGCAGATCAAATTGATCAACGTGATATAACATGGGTTGCAATAACACCAAATAATCATGAAGAAGTTTTTGATGATCTAAAAAAGACAGGCGACGATCTAGTTTTATTTGGATTAACTGGAGATGATTATGGAAAACTTGGTTTAAATATATCTGATATTCGGATGTACCTAGGTCAACAGCAAGCAATCATTCAAGCATATAAAAATTATTATATTGAAAGCGAAAAAACCATGGATAAAGCAGTTACTATAGAGGAATAACAAATGGAATACTTATGGATTTATACTAGTATCGCTGGAGCCCTTCTTGGTGCAGCATGTTTAGCTTATATAAGAGATACTAGAATAGGTTTATGGGGATATTCAAAGTTTGACCAAATTCTTGATTGGTTGCGTGATAGATATGGATGGACATGGTTTGATCAAGATCCAGAAGCATGGAAAAAGGTCAATCCAAAGCTAGCAGCTAAGATTCAAGAACTAGAAGACAGAATAAACGAAATGTCAAATATTACTGGTGACAATAGGAATGCTAGTAATAGGAAAAACTTTGTACAGCAGATGCGTCAATCCAAACCTAAGTAGTGTACTGTCCTCCTCAACAAATCACTCTCTTATTATATCAAGATATTGTATACTTGTACATAGTTATATACTAAATATATTAATTATTTTAAAAAGATATCCGCATTATGTGTTGTACAA
>Ga0307999_1000548_pt1 | contig 10446 bp, 27 predicted proteins | sample Neamet1_FD_203158 | JGI IMG/M metagenome (GOLD analysis project Ga0307999, IMG submission 203158) | Marine microbial communities from water near the shore, Antarctic Ocean - #1 | ecosystem: Environmental > Aquatic > Marine > Unclassified | place: Southern Ocean | collected 2014-06-04 | reverse complement strand
TTTTTGCATTCTTCTTGTTTCTTGATGTACGTTTTCATGAGTATAAACACTAGGAGATAAATTAGCTTTTTCACCTTTTTTATATGATCCTAGTCTTATTTCTATTCTCCATTCTTCTGGAAAATATCCTATTTTAGTAGGCACTTGATTTATTCTCACGTTATTATTTATACACCAAGTATTAATTATATTTTCTTGTTTAGTCATTGTGGGATAGTTATAAGATAAACCTTTGTGAGTGTCTTTTTTTCCTCTACGTCGTTTTTCTCTTTGATCTATTCCCATGGCATTGCTTCGTCTTCTTTAACTAAGTTTTGATGAGGTATAAAACAACCTGAAGCTGGATCCCATTTAAAATGAGCTTCAGCACCATTTTCACCTAAGTTTTGAAATTTAACTTTAAGTATTTTAGCTTTAACTGTTTTTTCTTCATAGTTTCTATGAACTAATATACCGTGATAAGAAGCATCGTACCATTCACCACCACCTTTTATATTATACATGGTGGGTTCTTCTATTTTACCATCTTGAGTTTTATACATCTTAGTTGGATGAGCTACTATAAATACTAATACATCAAATTTCTTAGCAAAAGATTCTATCTTTGTTAAATATTCCATTGTATAGCGGTTTATATCCTCTGTCTTACAGTCAACGTCTCTTATTTTATTAAATGGATCTATTACTAAACATTTAATACCTTTACGTTTAACTAGTTCAGCACCTTTTCGAAGTACAGACTCAAGAGTGTAACGTTCCATATCAATAAAGAAAAAATTATCGTTTATATGATTTGCAACTTGATTCCATTTATCTGTATTTATATCTTTTTTAGTTGGCATACCTTGCCAAGCTTTACGCATTAATTTATGTGCATGTAGATATGTAGGAGCGTTTTCAGGCGATGCAAATGCAGTCTTCCATTTATAGTTTAAATTATAGCCCATAACCATCTGATCAACGAAATCAGATTTGCCGCTGCTTGGTATACCAGTAACAGTAATAAACTGCCCAGTATAAGTGCTGAAGATATCATCGAAATTCTGAAGGCCAATTTGGAATCCAGGTTTGAAACCGTTTTCCACAAAGTCTGTAATTTCCCCTTCAATATCTTTAAATGTAGTGACATTTTCAAGAGGAACAGGTCTAGCGGACGAAATACATTCTGCGAGTTTTTGTTTTCCATGTTTAATTAAGTATTCGTTTGCGTCTTTACAATCTTCAAATGTAGCTATAAAACAAACCTCAGCACCAAGTCTTCTTATAAGCTCTTGTTGCAATGCTTGGCCAGCTTCATCTGAATCTACTGCTAGTATTATCTTTTCTTTTTTATCAAAGTAGTCTATACAGTTATCCAAATAATCTAAATTATTTGAATTAAGTGTAGCACCATTAGGTACAGATATAGAATTTTTAATACCTGCTTCGTGTAATGCTAATACATCCATTTCGCCTTCGGTTATTACACAGAAATCGTAGCCAACTATACTATTTATATTGTAAAATACTTTTTCAGCACCTTTATATAGTTTAAAGTTTTTCCTACCATCTCTGTATTTAACATTAATAAGTTGATCACCCATTAAATAGTTAAATTGAACCGTGTTCTCTTTCTGTCCTGTTTGAGGCATAAACTCAGAACCTTCACCGACTTTTAAATCAGTTAGGGTTTGCTGAGTTATTCCTCTTGTATTAAACCAATCAACCACTTTACTTTGTAGAAGTTTATAAACGTATTCATCAGGTCTTACATAAACCTTTTCGCTAGCTCCTTTACGTTGATAAGTATGTAGTTGAAATGTTGTATTACAATTGTGACAAGTACCAAGACCACGCTCCCAATCATAAGACGCACATTGTGCCTTCTGATTCTTAGGTTGTCTATCAGACGAGCACAGGGGACAAATCCCCTGCTTTTTCTTCTCGTCTAGACCGTGTTGATTGAATGAATCAATAACAAATCCGTTGATCTCTTTTTCTTGCATATATTAAAAGGGTAAGTCGTCTTCTACTACTGCTTGTTTAGCTGGTGCAGCTTGTGGCTGTCCATCTCTAGGCGGAGGCGAGACGTTCTCACCATTAGTCCATACCACCTTACAGTTACCTAAGTAAACTTTAGCTACTTTAGCTTCACGTTCCTCCTTAGATTGTTCTATTATAACTGGTCCTTGATTACCGAACTGATCTAGCTCGTCATTAAGTGTTAAACTTATAGGTAAATACTTACCTTTAGCTCCTGATATAATTTTAGTCTTGTCGATCTTAGTAAGATCAATACTTGTTTTTATTATTGATGCCATTAGTATGTAGCTAGTTGGTTAAACATTCTTGACAGTTGAGTCTTATTAGCACCTGTAGCTCTACGCAGGTTATCAACAGCCTTTACGTGGTTTTGATTAGTATAAAAATTATTAGAGCTTGTTTTTAAGCCTGTTATATCACAGATTTTTTTTGTAGTTTTTGCCATAATTATAGTATTTCGGTTTTAAAAAATTGTTCAGAGTCAAAGTCTTTGGTTTTATAAAATAATTGGTATTGAGCGACTGCATCTTCAACTTTCTGCTGACCCTTTTCGTAAAAAGATTCAGAGCATTCGCAAATTTTAATTTGGTGTGTTGTTTTATCTATTACAATAAACAACATTTCATAATTGAATAACTGATTATATATATAAGCTTGACTGTCATAATTATACTTATTTGCAGAAAATCTAAATTTATCTATATCTGCAGTAGTCTTTAAATCTACGACTAGCTTTTCGCTATGATTAATTATATCAGCTTTTCCTTTCCACATTTCACCTTTAATCTTACCGATGTTTGGAACTTCATATTCTACGTCGCCGGTTTTAATAAGATCTTTACATACATCATTAGCCATAACTTTCTCGACCATGAGTTGTATTTGATCAACCTCGTGTTGCAGTAGACATAGCTCTCCATCGGAGATCTCTTTATACGCTTTAGTGTTTCTTGTTGATGACTCAATTATTTTAAAATTCTTGAGTTTTCCAGGCTCTAATATGGCGGTGTGGAAATAACCGCCAATTAAAAACGCAGGACGTGCACCAAAAGGTTCATGCAGCGCTAAAGGATTTTTTAATAAGGTAGACACATTTGAGTTACTTAGATATTGTTTTCCAAAATCACCGTAATAATCCTCATCGATTCTTAACCTTTTTAAAATATCATCTTTGTTCATTTATAGTGTTGTTAGTTCTTGCTCAACTTCTTTAGTTAAAGCATACTTAGCTTTTATTGCTTCTATCTTACCACCTGCTTTAATGAACTGCTTTGCTTTAGCTACCTGACCTGCTGACATAGTCTTTGCATGATCATTAACCGCATCGCTATCCTGTGTGTCATCTATTAATAATAGATTACCAAGGGCATATTTCTTCCCGTAACTTGATGCTGAACCAAACTGTTGTGGAGTTTGCATACCTTTCTGAAGTAAATCAACACCAACTAATGCAGTTGCCGTGATAGATGTTTCGCCATCAGAAATGGTAGCTATACTATTAAAGATAGGTGTAGGCTTAGAACTAACTAGTTCTTCGTCTAACTTTACTGTAACTCCTAATTCTAATAGATAGGGTTTTATTGCTTCAAGGATGTCTTCGGCAGATCGGAAGTAGTATTTGCCGAATGAGTTAAATCTTGATTTTTTAGATTTAAACTTCGTCTGAATAGTTGATAACTTTTCGTTTATTGTCATAGGTATTTGGGTTGTGTCTTATATATATAATTACATAAGTATAAGACGATTTACATATTTAACTTACAGATATTCAATCACTTGTGAATGATCTACATTATCTATTAATTTCTGTACAGCTTGTTTTTTAAGCTCAGAAACTCTTACATAACCACTCGCACCATTTATATTAACTTGTGGTGCTATTGATTTAGCAGAATGTTTATCGCAATCAAGACCATATGATAATCTTAACACTTCATATTCGCTTTCGTTTAAATGTTTTTTCATTAAACTTTTTAAGTAGCTATTTAATAACCCTATATTATAAGGTTCAGATGCATCAGGAATTTGATAAACCATATCCTCATCATCAGTATAAGACTTAGCGTCTATGCTTAAAAATATACTATTAAAAAACATTTCAACCATTTTTTTGTCTTTAGGATTCTTACGCATTTCATTTATTCTATGTTCAGGTATACGTATATCTCCACGGTTTATATCAACGGCTCTTCGTATAGCGCCTTTGACTCGTTTAAAGAAAAAAGATTTTAAAGTCTTTTCTTTATCGTCTGAATCTCTTAATATATTGTAGTCTAATTTGTCTACAGCTTTAGTAAGACCAACTGAACCTTCTTGTATTAAGTCTATTATATCCATAACACCAGACGCTTGTTGAGAAGTTGAAAACTTACGAGCTATGTTCTCTACTAAAGGTAAAAACTTATTTATTAATTCATCTCTACTATATTCATCTAATTCTCTTTGTTCAGGCTGTGATCTTTTAACATCCTCTTTATATATTACATAATTCCTTATATTATATTTTTTCATTGTTTTTATTTAACAGTTCTTTTTCTCGTTTAAGATCATTGCTTAATGTTCGATATATAGTTCTAGGTGAGCAATTTAATAGTCTAGCTAAACCTGTTACTGTTATCTTCTTACCTAATTCATGCAGATCAAGCATGCATTGATAGATCATATCTTCATCAACTAATTTATCTCGACCAATTAATTGACCTACTATAACTAGCTTCTCATTCATCGTTAGTCCTGTTATATCCTTAAAAATAACCTTACGTAGTTTATTTTTTGGAGGTTCTTCAAGATCACACATTGTTACATCGTATATCATGTTAGTTAGGTATTTATTTAACATTACAAATGTAACAAATTCATTTTTTTTATCTGCTATAAAATTAGCTAAATTTTCAAAATCATTTACAGACAATTGTGGGTTTAAATACCATAGTACTAATAGATGCCATTTAAGAGATCTAAAAGTATTTATCTTAGCTGAGCTTCTAAATAATTCATAACATTCATGTGTGCCATCTTTATAATACCATCCCCAGTTATATACATCAGTAGGTATATCAGTTATAGGATTTCTTCGATAAATAATTCTTTTGCGATTTAAATATTCTAATTTTAAAAATCCTTTTGTTTGTGACATTAGCCTCTTACTCTTTATATTATACTACCTATTGTCATACACGTTCTGAAACATCTTCATTCCATCTAATTGTGTCAAACTTACGTAGCTTTAGTGAATATTTTCTAATTAAATTAGCTTTAAATTTTAAAGCTTTCCAACACGTTGCTGGTTTATAAGGTAAAGCTTGATTATCCATTGTGTGTTTTAATACATAATCAGTGATCTGGGTTCTTAAATCATATATTGTTCTCCATAAATAATCTTTATGCTTATCTATTCTTCTTAGTTTATCGTAATAGCTTTTTATTTTTGTTGTTTGCATTTGGTTTTCTTTTACGTTTAGAATTTATATTAAATAAATTAGTTTCTGTTATGTGTTTATATAATTTAATTGCTTTCATTGTTTAAAAATATTATTATTTTAATTAACGTTCCAAGCATTACGCCTGTCATTATGGTTTTATTGTTTGTATTATATTGTAAATATATAGTTAACGCATCAATAACTAACATCATAGGAATTAATGCTGTAAATAGTATAGCATGCTTTTGTCCTAGTTTATTTACTACATAACCTGTAATTGTCATTGATATTACTATTATAAATATTGTATTCATTATAAATCAGATTTACAGTTTAATAAATCACCTTTCATTACGTCTTCACAATATTCAGTTCTTGATAGCTCACCTAAACCAATATCATATGTTCCTGGTCTCATTAATATCTTAACCATTTCTTGTTTATCCATATCCCAAAAAACACAATCACAATATCCTTGATAATATATATCAGGAGCTTCGTCCAATAATTCACAAGAATGTGTTAATAATATTAATATAAGTAGTTTTATTTTATTCATAATTACTGTTTTGATTTAACCTCTTATTCTTTTATAAGTTATAGTAGACTCAATATCACCTGTATAAGTAGCCTCAAGATAATAGCCGTTTATTAGTTTGTAATCTTTAAAAACAGTCCAATTATCATTATCAGGATTTACTATTTTTTCTATTATTTGTGTATCTGAGTTTAATATTATTTTAGTATCTAGTTTTGCATTATCACTAAAGCTAAAATGAACAATTCTTATTGAATCTGTTTCTTCTACATAATCAATAAGCAAATAAAAAGTACTAGAATTATTTGGTGGTTCCCATATTCCTTCAAAGTCTTTTTTTATTTGAGCTGATAAATTAAATGTTATCAATGCAAGAAGTATAAATATTATTTTTTTCATAATTTATATCGGTTTGTTATTATATCTATTTTACGTTTTATTATTGTAGCTTTTTCGTATTCTTCTTCAACTACATAGCGTGACATTAGCTGTTTAAGTCTATCTAATTCCATAACTATAAGATCAGTTTCATCTATTGGATCTACTTTAGCTTCAGAAGCATATTCACGAATAAATGTTTCTATTACCTCTGTAGCAACAATCTTAGCTATTTTCTTTATTTCTTTATCGGTTAGCATATATATATTATCTTATTGTATTCGTATTTAGTTTGTGTTTAGTTACAAATCTTCTAAGCATTCAGGACATATATCAGACCATTCGTAGTCTTCTTTTGTCATTGATTCATTACACATTTCACAGTTTTCCATTTCGTAGTATTTAGGGTTTGGGAGACCTGAATAGTGATCCCATAAGTGTTCGTCTAAAATATTTGGCATTATCCTATTGGTAATTGATCAAAATCTACATCATAATCCATATAATCAGGACCAGATAGTCCCATTATATTATGTAATATTTCTACGTTATTTTTAATAGGTTGTCTAAAATCATCAGTTTCAATAAGCTTAGCAATATGATTCCATACTTGTAAATCATTATCTAAATTTACAATACTTTTTCTTAATAATTCTAAAGGAACAGAACCGTTTCCGCCTTCTTTAATTTCTTTATTTACTCTTTTAATATCATCTTTTATATTTATCATTTTTGAAAAAGCTTTGTTGTGAGCTCTGTTACATAATTCTTCTTTACTTAATTTATTCATTTTATTATATTTTAATGTAAGTTAATCCTTTATAATTAAACCAATCTTTTATACCAAAGTTAGTAATTATACCATCGTCGGTTTGTGATTCTTTTTTAATAAATCCAAATGTATTAGGTAAATCGCCTGGATGATAACCTTTATAATTAATACTATTTAAACTTAATCTTTCGTTATTTATTTTCTTTACTGTATTCATATCTATATTATCTTTATTTTATCGTATTTAGTTTGTAACGTCTTTTTATTCTTCTGAAGTACATTTAACTGTATTTTTAATTAATTTAATTTGGTTTTCTACTTTTCTACGTGATATTTCACCTCTGTTAAATGCAGAGATAATATCGGTCATATCTATACCGTTATAAATCATTTTCAATTTGTTTTTCATTTAGTATATGCTCTAATATTTCATGATAGTTTACTTCAGATAAAAACGCATTTGCATAAGAATCTTTTAATAGATCTTGTTTTCTTTCATCTCCATCACTAAAAACTATATCTTCAACTAGTTGTTTTAAGTAATCAGTATCAACATGCTCAGTTTCATACCAATCCATATCACCTAGTATTTCTAGATTTACACGCCATGTAGCGTAATTTGTCCAACCATTGTATTTATTATCATTCATATTATATATTTTTAGGTGTTTTCCAGTTTGTGGGTTTATGATCTGCTAACCAATGTAGTGTTTTTTCTTCTGACCAACTCCAGTTGCTCATTATATAGTCAACTAAATCTTGACCTTTTAATTCTATTTCATTACTCATATTATTATTATCTTTAATGTTTCGTATTTAGTTTGTTTTATAATAAGCTATTGTCATATATTTGATTAGACAATTCATTTATTTCTATCAATTGTTTTAATATAAGAGTTTTATCTACATGATGCCAAGCTTTTTGTTCATTTCTTATTTCAGCTATAGCAAACTCTGATTTACCTATAATTTTACACAATTTAAACATGTTAGGATTGTTTTTTACTTTATTCATTTTTATTATTTAGTTGTGTGTAAAGATTCGAACTTTATACTTCCATTTAACTAGGATCGACTCGCTAAACCCTGCTAACTAAGCACACATTTTTTTCTGTTCGTTTAAGGAAAGAACACATTTCAACACCTTGTTTCTTTATTATATCATCTACCAATCTTCGTATTTAGTTTGTAGTTTTAATACTACATTTCTCATTATTTCAGCATGTAGATTATGACTATTGAATTCATCATCTTGAATATCAATATCTGAATAAGCTAACTCTTCTTGCACTAATTTATATAGTTTGTGATCTATTTGACTTGCTATATCTTTAGTTAACATAGCTATTTCTTTTGTTTTACTCATAATTTACACACATTTTTTAACCATTTATCGTAGTCTTGTTTATCTTTTAATATTTTACTTGCTAAGTATGACAGTTTGTCACTAGTTGGTATTAAGTCTTTATTACTATAACTCATTTATTTGTTTATTATATTATCTTTATTAATTCGTATTTAGTTTGTATTATATATATTTTTCTATTATTTCTTCAACATATTTTTCCATTTCCTCATCATCTTTAATTATAGTTCCAAATTGTCTATATAATTTTATTTTAAACATTAAATCTTTTATCATTTCTTTTTTATTTATTTCCATAATTGTTTTTATTACTATATTACATTATATATTCTTGAATAATATTCTTCAATTGTTTCATTATATTTCATTTTAATATTAGTTTCATTTAATATTAATTCTTCATTTTTTATTTGTTCATCAGTTCCATAATAATCTGATTTGAATATTTTGTTTAATTCTGATTGTATAAATTCTTTTAATATAGTTGTCATAGTTTGTAGTAGTTATTGTTATCGTATATATTATCTAGTAAGCATCGTATTTAGTTTGTAAGAGTGTATATATATTTGTATAATAAAATAGTATTGAAAGTATAAGTCGATGACAGTATGTCATAGATATATATTATAGTATGACAGTATGTCACCACTATCAATAACCATGCCAAACTTCTATTTTTCTAATGAGTATGACAGAGTGTCATAAAAAGGTAAAAGTTCTGACAAAATGTCATGACAAAAAGGGGCCGTGGGGTATTTACAAAAGAGTTTCCGTAAGGGGTTGGTAATCAGTATGTTAGGTATAGTACAAATCATCTATACATCTAATAAAAAAGTGTGACAATAGGTAGTTAAGATATAGAGTAACAGGCTACTGTCACAGTTTTATAATTACTAGTATTCTCGTAAATTAAAGTCTATACATGTGAGTATATAAGTATATACAAACAACAAGAACACATGAAAAAAGAAACTAAGAAGAAAAACGTTATATCTTTTTCTGGTAATGAATCGGGCAAACTTAAAACAATATCTTTTAAAGGCGTAGTTAAAGACGCTAAAAAGAAATAATAAATAATAATATGAAAAATTGGTTTAATAACAGGCATACGTCAAAGAGTAATTTTGCAACAGAGTCAAAGGGTTCTAATATGCACGAACCTGGACACAGAGTAAAAGGCGCTAGCTATAAAATAGGTAGTGATATAGATGAAAGTGATTTTGAAAGTCTTAACACTGGATTCAATGTGCAAGACATAAACAAAATAGAGTCAGATAAAAAAGGGCAATTCATTACTTCTAAAACTGGTAAAGACAGTCCTTATGCTAACACTAAGAAACAAGACACTATAAGACCTAAAGATGGTAAAAGTTTTAAAATGAACTGGGGAGATCCTGCCGGCGGGAAATAAATTTATAAAAGACTTAAAAAAAATAATAATAATGGCAGTAATATTAGGGACAGTAACACCTTCAGATTTTTATGTAGGTACAGGTGAGATTTCAGAAATTTACTTAGGTGATAAATTAGTTTATCAAGATTAATGCCTAAAATAATTAGCTATAAATCAGCAATACCTTATCTTTCTGATTACATAATAGGTACCGATATAAGTACAGACAATGTAACACGTAACTATAGAGTTAGCGATGTAGTTAATACTATACTAGCATCTATAGGTATAGGAACTGTAACATCTATATCTACGGCTAATAGTAATTTTATTACTGGTTCAACTACTAATAACGGGATTGCAGGACCTATAACAACTGCAGGTATAATAACATTTTCTCTGCCAGCGGTACCAAATGGTGCAGCTGATCCTCCTATAAATCAAGTGTTTTTAAGAGGAGATAACACGTGGGCAAGACCAGGCCCAGAACCAACAGACATAGCTGTAAAATATAATGCTTTTACTTTAACAGATGCTCTTGGTGTTAATGAAATA
>Ga0307999_1000547_pt1 | contig 10453 bp, 1 predicted proteins | sample Neamet1_FD_203158 | JGI IMG/M metagenome (GOLD analysis project Ga0307999, IMG submission 203158) | Marine microbial communities from water near the shore, Antarctic Ocean - #1 | ecosystem: Environmental > Aquatic > Marine > Unclassified | place: Southern Ocean | collected 2014-06-04 | reverse complement strand
GACTTGTTTGATGTCAGGCGACCAATCAGAGGCCAGCCGTTGCAGACCGTTACAGACCGGCCAAAGAGCTCCAAAGAGCATTTACGAGTAGTTACGAGTAGTTACGAGTATCGTCCTAGCTAAGAAGCATGAAAGTGTTACGTGTACATTTAATTGTAAAGCTAGCTATTATTCCTCAAATTGAATAAAGAAAAAGGTGAGCTGGCCGTAAGGCGCCCACTCATTAGAACAGAGCGCATAGAGCGCCACTGAACTCTCACAAACTATAGTTTGTGAGGGGAACATAAATGTTCCCCCGCTTATACTGTAGAGAGACAGTAAACCGGTGCACGAGCACCAGAAAAATTATAGCGCTAGTTTGCGCTAGCAATTTGCAATTAGTGCAATTGCAGAAAGTCGCTGCAAGGTCAAACTTGCAGTGCAATGAAAAGTCTTGGGTGCTTTGCACTCAAGCAATGAAAAGTCTTGGGTGCTTTGCACTCAAGCACTGAAAGCCTTGAGCGCTTTGCGCTCAAGCACTGAAAGTCTTGAGCGCTTTGCGCTCAAGCACCGAATAGTCTTGGGCGCTTTGCGCCTAAGCAATGAACAGTCTTTGGTGCTCTGCATCAAAGCAAAGACAGTCTTAAGCGCTTTGCGCTTGAGCAATGACAGGCTTTAGCGCCTAGTCATATGACAGTCTTTGGTGCTTTGCACCAAAGCACCTGAATTGCAATCTTTGGATTGCGCTGTTAGTCACAGCGCTTTCCAATTCGAGCGCAATCGCTTTGGTTTAGCTCGGCGTGCAGTAGCACGTCGGGTGAAATGAATCCATTGCCACCAAACCGTGGTTGCTTAATAGCGCCACACCATTATACTCACGAGTAAGTGGTTCCTCCCCGCAGCTTGTTTGTTTGTGCTTCGGCACGAATGGACGGGTCCCGGGTCGAATAGGGAATCACAACTAATACTCGGTTTTAAAAGTGTTCCATAAATGCCTGTTGTACGCACGGGTCAGAGCTTTGCTCTGGCCTCTAGCGCGAACGGGTTTGGTTAACTTCGTCGCATACGCATAGACCCTGAGGCGAAAGCCAGGTCTGTGCTAAAGCGCATAAGTTACCTTTGTCACTACGGTGACCATTTTTGGTTAATCTGACAATGAGTGAGCGCTCCCTAGCATGCAATGTGCATGCTGGAAGGGGAGTCTGCAACTCATAGACGATTGGACCCACTCGTGCTTGGCACGGTGTGAGTTCGACGGTCGTGTCAGTGATACCTCGAATGTTACTCTACCCGCCTAGAAATGTTGAGTCATGCCCTTCGGGGTTGTGTACCTCTGCATGTCTGGCAACAACCATGTTAAGTTTTGCCCTTCGGGGTTGTGAACCTCTGCATGTTTGAGCGAAAGAAAGTAGAGTGACAGTACGTCTAATACGTACCCAGAGATAACTCTGAGATGTGCCTTGGGGCATGTCAAAGAATTGGGAATGACAATCCCTCCGAATAAGCGACTTTGTCGCTCGAACCTGAGAGCGCATAGCGCACAGGCAGAATTTAGAGTGCCTAGCACATTAAACGATAAATAGCGTGAGCCAATACCGCGCGCCCAGTTAATAGAAATAACACCAGCGAGGGTTTAGTGTAGGGTGATGTACTCATACCATCCCACAACACCGCCGCCAAATGAATAGAGGCATACCAGTCGTACAATGACTGGGCGTGTCCTTGATATTGTGCGCGAGGCGCTAAAGCCAGATCAGCTTAGCCCGCATACACTGCTAGCAAACCAATAGTGAGATGACCTTTACCTCGCACCCACAGTGATAGCCAATACATCACACCCCTGAAATTGCATGATACTAATACTATGTCGTGTGTTTGATGCTGCAGCATTGGCACATAAGCGTAGGATGAGTCAAATAAATGCAAGTAGAACAAAGAAGAGGTCACATACGCGACGAATCTCACAGAGATTGAGAGTCACGTACAAAACCCTCCAAGAGAACACCCAGAATCCTCATTCTCACCCGATCCGTGATAAATCGCAGAGGGACACTAGACGTGACCCCCTGACTGATTATTCGGTATGGCCCTCTGGTGTAAAACCCAAGGACCCAGTGTTTATACGCAAACACGCGACCACTCGTAGTGCCGCGGAAGAGTGTATAAAGGAGTATGAGTTCAACTTTCTCTGTCACGTCTTGAACAACTGTCCTTATGATTGTCATGAGGACAAACAGACGACGCTCGAAAGGCTCCTCGAGGCTGACCCTTTAGGATTGAAACCTATTCCCAAATCCAACACCAATTGTTGGAAGGCGCTTCGTGATTATGCGCCAGTAGAGGGAGATGGTACCTATATGTCAGACAGCGGACACTCCGAAGAGGGTTCTTCCTCAGAGAGTGAAGACCCTGATACTGCAAAAACCCTCAAGCAGAAGCCTGAGAGTGCTCCTACCGCAGTGACGCCAGTCGTCGAAATGGCGACTGTCAAAGGTAAGGGCAAGCAGAAGAAGACTGACAAGAAAGTCAGTAAGAACAAAAGCAGAAAGAAGAGGCGAAAAGCCTCTAAGAAGAAAGCGCGAGAGAAAGCTGCCTCCAAAGACGGTGAGTCTAAGAAAGGAGGAAGCGATAATGTCGCTGCTAAACCAGTCGAGGGTGACGCCTCGTCTGCTTCAGAAGGTGATGCAACAGATGGCGTAAGCAGCTTGGCTGCTATGGCAACAAATGCCACTGATGAAACGGCGTATACAGCCCCTGAACAGGTGCATGTACAGAGGACCGCAATCATGGTCAAAACGCCGCTCTACAACACCCTAGAGCAGTTGAACCTGGAATACTTCAAGCACGTCCGAGCAAGTATTTTCAAGTTCATGGATAAAGAGGGTCAGGAGTATCTGACCAACCTCATTGATGCGGAAGAGTCCCGTCGCCAAATCCCCTATGAACGAAGGGCGGATAAGGATGTACGACTCCCGTGGGAATGGGTGACCTCTACTATCCTGAATAAGGTCTGCCTACAGACGTTAGGCGACTATTACTTTCGGTCCCTGCTTAAGGCAAGCCGAAGGGCGCAGGAAACGCGCTCGAACTGGTGCAAACGTGTTGACACGGTACACCAATCAATCATGACCTACAAGCATGGCTGGCAGAAGATCGGCTGTCGTAGTGCAGTATGGAAACTGTGGTCGTTCCTCTCCGAGGCGGAGCAGGAAGTGGTGTGGATATACTACCGTGACCGTGTTAACACGGCCGTAGTGAGGTACATCACTGTCGACGCCATGAAATGGGATGAATCTTTGGGCGACTTAATCAAAGTCATTACCCTCAAGGTCCCTGATGACAGGTGGAAGACTGAAGACTTTCACCCTGATATGTGTCCAGCTGGTCAAGCGCTTGTGATGTACGAGCATACAGACTACATGAAAATCAAGAATGAACTCGTGGCGTCTCGCAGAGTCGCCCAGAAACGAGAAGAAATCATCAAGACACTCAAGAAGGACGGGCGTAAGCTTCTGAAACGTGGCAGTAAACGTGAACGTGAACGCGAGGCGGCTAAAGCCAAACGCGATCGTACTAATCTTAAGAACCCTCCAGCAATGGAGGATGAGGATCACGTGGACTTCAACGACCAAGACGATCCCGTTCCCTCTGGTAACAGAAACCAGAAGAACAAGAACAAGCACACTGGCCTAAGCAAAGGCGATACAGCCTGTGTCTCGTGCCTCATGAAAGGTCTCGGTTTTGTCCATCACAAGGTGTGTGACAAGAACAAGCAAAAGTCCAAGATTGAGGCGATGAATAGGCAGAAGAATAAGCCTATCAGCTTTCATGCAAGCCTGGCTTTCAAGAGTCGCAACAAGAGGACTTACAGCCTCGACGAGTATGGACCCAGCCATTGCCTGATGTGCATGGCTTTCGATATTAATCCCCGGTTTGCGCTGAAACATAACGCAAACCAATGCCTGTTCACATATGACGGAGCAGTGCAGAAACACCTTGGGGTGACGTTCGAAAAGATGGCCAGCTCGTACAAGCGAGAAAAGCTGGAACTCGCACGCAGAGTCGTGTGGAAACAGGAAGCTGAAAAGCGAACTGCCAACAGAGAAAAGAGGAGGAACGCCCGAGTACAAATGACTAACATCCGCGTACAACCTGGGGATCCCTCCAATCCTTCACCAGCTAAGAAAGCTAGGAAGGACCGCAAAAACTTTAAGTCAGAGCCTCGGTTCCACGAGGTCCGCTATACGGCGACCAAGATGTACCAAGGAAAGGCTAATGACCTTGAGATTCTGACGGAGGTCCGTGATTACCTGGCCAAAGACCCTGTTGCTCTACGAGCGATTCGGGCGGAGTTGGCTAAGAAAGCAGATCCCGAAATACTGGAGACAGTGAAGTCCACCGTTTGGGTTAAACTGCCCCAGAATTATGTACCGATTAAGAGGGCCGCTGTACCATGTGGTCCGCGCGAACCAGAGGTGATGGACGTCGAGGATGAATCCGAAGAGGATGAATACCTCCCAATTAACCTCGATGAACCCAAACAAGAATTCGTGACGGACTTGCGTGCAGGCACATTGCCACTTGACGGTCAACAGATGCTCGAACACAAGTTGAGAACCGAGAACCGAATGCTTCACGATTGGACCGTTTTCATGCGTTGTCCATTGGCGAAAGCAAAGGGCGTTGATCCCGAAGATGAATCAACAGTGGAAGCCTTGTGTTTAGAGGCAACACAGACCCCGTGCCGTGATAAGGGTATCACGACTCAGCACATCAGAATGGTACGACAACGTTTAACCATCAACCGAACTCGACATGACCTTGAATGCATAGCGTTCCTGAATGAAGGCTTGTCGGATGAGGACTGGCACATGTATAACCGTACCCTCATTGGAGGCGACTTACACGATGCCATCTTTGAGTGGAACGTGGACAGAGAACGTGCCGAAACTGCACGAGTCACCCTCTATAACCAGTTGCAAGAGCGTGGTAGGTATGCGAACCGAATGGCTCGCATGCAGGCTGTTCGCCTCCAGAGGGAGCGAGGAGACTACGTCAAACGCCCGAAACAACTCAGACGTGCCAAAAACGGAAGGACTAAGAGTGTGGTGTACCACCCTGACACAGGTTGGAGTAAAGACCTTTACCAGGACACTCCCACTCTAACTCCGAACTCAGAACCAGATGACGTGGAGGACGCGGGAACTGACAGTCCCGCGACTGATGCGCCAAAGAAGGTGAGTGCCAATTCACACATAACCAACATCTTACGTTACGAAAGAGTAGTAAATGATACTACCTACCCCACTGATTCAGGTCGGGAACGTAAAGCCTTAGGGCTGTCCAAAGATGGCCGCAAGATTCGGTTAAGGCGAAAAGGGCAGGCAACAGTTTTTGAGTTGCCGCTTGAGACATATATCCCAGCTATTAGACCCAGGGTTTCTTTACCCATAGCTAGGACTGAATTTGGACCTGATAATTTTAAGCAATCCAATGTCTCTAAAGATACGAAGTCCAGGTTCATTAGTGAAACCAAGGGACATAGATTACTTCAATGCTTCATGGATTATATAGATCCTAAAGGCAATGTCCGTACTGGTAGAGTCCAATTGGACACGCAGTCAAATATAAATTACTGCCTATCAGGCATAGGGGTATCCAGAGAATGGAAGCCCTGGGAAGTAAGACACGCCTTAGGCGCGACTAATAAAATGTTTAGTTTAGGTAAACCTACGGCATTTAAAGCCATGAGAAACAAGGTACCAATTATCGTTGATACGAATGACCCACCTTCGGGTCATCTAACAGGTGACTGTGTAGCTCTGCTTGGGCTCGAAGCCATACAGATGTTAGGCATCGATCTCAATTATCACACTAGCTTCTATTCGCACAAGCGAATTAAGTTCTTAGACGATCTTACGGAAGCCGAAGAGTTATGCGATAAAACCCTGAGAGAAACCTTAGAGGAATATGCAGAACCGCTAACCGCTAAGGACATGTGCCGAGTGGTCCATCTCTCAGAGAGAGTGGTCAAGCAGTACTTAGAAACCCATGAGGGAGAGTACGAAAGCAAACCCATTCCTTTAGAGTCACTGGATATCAATCCAGCGTTAGACAAGAAACATGGGGATGAAATCCTTAAGTTATCTCGTATGTACAAGGATGTATTCGCTTCAAACACGAACACACTCCCTCCAGCGATGAAACACGTGAAACCGCACAAGTTTAAGCTTAAGCCTGATGCGAAACCCACAAGAGTACCCCAACCTAAGTTTAGCCCTTCGAAAGAGCGCTTAATACTAGAATGGTTGGAATGGGCAGAAGGTGCCCCAGATGAAGTCGGGCTAGTCGAACCCGCACCTGGAAGCGCATATGCAGCCCGGTTACACCTTGCAGCGAAATACAAGGCAGGCACGCCTAAGTCAGCACCGCCAGACGGCATACGCATAACTTGGGCAGGTGTAGAGGCGAACGAAACTTTACAAAAGTCCGTAGCCACATACACGGATGCGTGGGAACAATTATACAAAGTAGCGAACTTCAAGTATAAGTTCTCCGCAGACGGATTAAAGCAGTACTGGACTATCCCCTTGGACGAGGAGTCGAAAGACCTCACCTCGTTTTGGACCCCGAAGGGTCTATACCGGTTCACAAGACTGGTCATGGGAACTAAGAATGCAGCCACAATAGCGCAGAACGCGTATACGGATGCCATTCACACAGACTTGCCGAACGAATTCCGTCCGAACATCGCCAATTTTGCAGATGACTATCTGGGCGGTGCAGATGCAATTGAAGGACCTGGTGGTTTACTCGAAGTATTCGAGGCTTTCTTGCAAATGTGTAGGAAAGCTGGGATAACCCTGAATCCCCGGAAGGTCCGCATTGGATACGAGTCAGATACCTTTTTCGGTCTGACCGTAGACAAGGGAAAGATTTCCCCTGCTGATCGCAATCTTGACCCAGTCAGGAGAATGGTCAATCCGAGTACCCGATCTGAACTCAGATCGGTCATGGGAGTGTTCAACCAATTCAAAGTCTTTGTAAAAGACTACGGAAGAAGTGCCCCCGTGTTGAAATTGAATTCGCTTAACAGCACAAAGGTACCGTTTATATGGACCGATGCGCACACAGAAGCGTTGGATGCGGTCAGGAAGACCGTACTCAAAGAGGTGCACCTATGGGCACCTCGGCATGACTTGCCACTGCACCTGGAAACAGACGGCAGCGACGACGGTTGGGGGGCAGTGCTCTTCCAAATAGTCGACGGCAAGAGAAGGGTGATCAAAATGTGGTCCAAGAAATGGGACACTGAAGCCTGGCGCAAGAAGCCACCATATCACAGAGAGGCGAAAGCCTGGATGAATGGAATGGAGTTGGCACTGCCATACACCATGTGCAACCAGTTTCCCCTCGAATGCTACACAGATCACAGTCCACTAACCTGGGTGAAACACACGTCAGGCAAAGGGCCAGTGAGTCAGTTCATCATCGACAAGATGTCGTTAGTGGACTACAACATGCACTACATCAGAGGGGTAGACAACGTGATAGCTGATGCGCTATCCCGATTCCCTATGTTGGGACCCCGGACCTTAACACGGATCGGCGTGAAGAACTCCCTGAGTGTACTCCTGTCCGCTTTGATCGACACTGACCTTGACGTCAGCAAGTTGTGGTTCGATGCCCGCAAAGACACGAAGCATTTACTTGCCGAAGTGACTGAGTGGAGAGATGCCGTACAAAAATCGGCTGAAGGCAAACGAATCCGCATGGAACACATGTCGGAAAGCAACATCAGAAAGTTGGCATATACTTTTGGTATATGGGCACCTGATGCGGATAAAGTGACCCGCCAATGTTTAGAGGCATTTAAGAAGGGAGAACCCTTCGCCTGTCTAATTCCTAGTGATTTAGTCGCGTTTATTGCCCAAGAGCCAGATGGCACATACAACCATGAGGTTGCGAAACTAGTAAAGGAGTCAGGGAAAATCAGTTTTCTTGACACTCAACTAGCGTGGATTATACACAAGGCCCCTTTGGTGAGCCGGATATACCACATTGAACGTGCAGAGCCAGAGTTGGTTAAGAAAGGCCCTATACGGGCAGTCTTCAATAACGATCGCGTACCGGTCGGGACACAAAGCGAAAGCTTTATGAACGACCCTAGCAAGCGAGTCATGGAAGAACCCAACCTTGACCAGGTGAAAGCTCTTATGAAAAGCACGAACCTGACGCCTCCATTACTAGGATGCCCTGACAGGCGAGAATGGATTAGGCTTCAGAAACAGCACAGGATTCCGCAGATATGGGCATTTAAATCCACCCGCACTGCAGATGGACTCCATTGCTACCAAGAGGGCGACGATGGTCCTCTGAGAACCATTGTACCGAGAGCACTACAAGTGCCTTTGATCAAATGGAAGCATGTAAGCATGTGCCACATGGGCCCTGCAAAGGTCCACCATGAACTCTCTAAAAGGTTCTATTGGAAAAACATGTGGAGCATGTGCATGCATATTGTGAAGTCATGCGCGCTATGCGCGTCATTGAAAGCCAAAATGCGACTGGCACATAAACACTTCAGAGCCAAGCTCTTTAGCAAGCCAAGAACGTCGTACGGCGCAGATTACTATGGTGTTAAGAAAAACAACCTAGGTTACTGTGCGATACTAGGCATAATTGACCTAGCGTCAGGTGACCTAGTTTTAAAGGCCACAACCTCTCCTAACGCAGCTCACTGTACTAACACGCTGTTCCACGATGTGGTATTAAGGAAGGGTGTACCTTTAAGGTTTCACACCGATGCCGCACAGGCATTCCTATCGAAAGCAGTCGGGGCGCTGACTGAAGTACTAGGCATTAAGCATACACACACCTTGGCGCATAACCCGAAGAGCAATGCTAAGATAGAAAGAGTATGGGAATTCGTAGGACGTGCCCTGAAGAGCATGACTACTATGCAGTACCAGCAATTCCAGCTCTACCTCCCCATCTTGGAGCATGTGTGGAATAACACACCCGATTCTGACTCAGGGCATACGCCCTTTGAAATAGAACACGGCATGCCCATGAGAGGAGTGGCGGAAAGCCTCACAGAGAGACCCCCAGATGGAGGTCTCCCGGCTGACGTCAATGACTTTAAGGCGATTGCCGCATCGGCGTATGCCTTTGCAGAAAGCCTACAACAGATTAAAGCAATAGAGAAAGTTAGAGCCGCAGAGCGACTTAACTCACGTGGATTCGCCAAGAGGGAATTCCACCTTGGTGACCGTGTCACTTTCTATCTGCCTCCATCACAGGAACAGGCACAGAAACTAGGCAAGAACCCTAAGCACTGTTTACAGTATGCTGGACCTGCCCTAGTAACCAAGTCCCTATCAGATAACGGGACTGCCTGGCGACTGAGGTGGAACGGACGCACGTACAACCGCAATATAATGCATATGCAACCGTACGCGCCAGACGCTCACGTTCTCCTAGAACAAAGAGCTGTACAGGATAACACCGTACAGGTGGGTTCCTATGTCGCTGTGTTAGATGACGGCGACGACCTCAACTACCACTTAGCGCTGGTGACTGATATGACTGATCAGTTGACCCTCTTGCGTTACTTGGGAACGGAGTCAAATGAAATTCGTAGTGCCGTGTGGCAATGGGCCTATCATAGGAGCAATAGCACCTATGTCCTCAAGAAGGATGATGAGCCCAACAAGCAGCTAGTAGGCAGTGTGGAAACACTGGCTATTGGTAAGAGCTTGATTATCTTGCCCAACGTTGGGCTAGATGAACACATGCGTCTAACGAGAGATTCGCGGAATATACTCAAGGAGTTCCCTGAGAAACACCATGTGCATGGAGACACATGGGACCGCCAGACGCGCAAGCGCAAGCGCACCAATAAGAACACTCGATGAGTCCTCGTCTTATGTAAGATTTGCCGTTGAGGGGGTGATATTTCACTCCAGGGCCTAGTCAAACCCACGGCTATAGTCAGTAAGAATCTGACACTGTTACACACCGAGTTTAAACCGAGCGCAGAACAGACCTGATGCGTAAGCCCGAACACTTATGCCACTAAAGCAGCAATACAGTTGGATGGAAAAATACGCGTATCACGACGAAATGGACGAGCAGCTACGAGTATTACGAGTAACGAACAGTCCTCGATATGGATCCTTTTTTACGACGATTACATCGTCTGGGGGGCATGTCAGGCGACCAATCAGAGGCCAGCCGTTGCAGACCGTTACAGACCGGCCAAAGAGCTCCAAAGAGCATTTACGAGTAGTTACGAGTAGTTACGAGTATCGTCCTAGCTAAGAAGCATGAAAGTGTTACGTGTACATTTAATTGTAAAGCTAGCTATTATTCCTCAAATTGAATAAAGAAAAAGGTGAGGTGGCCGTAAGGCGCCCACTCATTAGAACAGAGCGCATAGAGCGCCACTGAACTCTCACAAACTATAGTTTGT
>Ga0307999_1000540_pt1 | contig 10517 bp, 10 predicted proteins | sample Neamet1_FD_203158 | JGI IMG/M metagenome (GOLD analysis project Ga0307999, IMG submission 203158) | Marine microbial communities from water near the shore, Antarctic Ocean - #1 | ecosystem: Environmental > Aquatic > Marine > Unclassified | place: Southern Ocean | collected 2014-06-04 | reverse complement strand
ATTTCAGACCTATTATTGAAAGCTTTGTTAAGGCAGATAACTTAGCAAGAGATGGAAGTGCTTATAAAGAAGTAGTCAATACAGCAGACACTAATGTACCTATGCACTTGATAGATAAGTATTCAGGGAATCTAAATACTATGCGTTATTTAGTAATACAATTTAAGACTGAGTATTATAACGGAACTAATTTAGTTGCAGAGTTTGCTGTAAATTCAGATTTATATAAATTAATTAATGGCTATTTAAAATATACTGACGCATTAACTCTTACAGGAAATAACTTTGGATATGACTTAGAAAACTTTAAGTTTAATGTAATAAATCCATTAGACAGAAAATTCCTAACTAATGCACCTACTACTCAATATGCTAATGTAAATGATTACGGAACTTTTGGTATGTTAATATCAAATCCAATAGGTGTAAGTTTAATTGGAAGTAAACAAATAAAGATTTCTTATTACAAGTCAAATGATATTTTAATTGGAGGAGATTTAGTAGAACATAATATCACTAATGGTGGCTTTAATTATCCTAATTCTACAATACAAGCTCAAATGTTATTTGCAGGAGTTTTCCCTGCTAACTTAAGGAATTGGAGTACAACATTTAATAGCAATATTTCTATTATTGCTTATTATACAATTGAAATTCTAGGAACAAGTCTTCCAATGTCCGATTTATACAGGATAAATATTAACTGCCCTACTCTTAAAGGTTTCGAACCTATTAGACTATGTTGGTTAAATCAATGGGGAGCTTGGGATTACTACACTTTTATTATGAAGTCTAGCAAAATGATTTCTACAAAGGGAAGTACATATCAACAGTTAGAGGGTTCTTGGAATGATTCAACTTATAAGATAGATAGTTTTAGAGGTGGCAAGAAATCCTTTAGAGTAAACGCTACAGAAAAGATTACTATGAATACAGACTTTATAAGTGAATCAGAATCAGCTTGGTTTGAGGAGCTTATTAATAGTCCTGAAGTATATATCTTAGATGGCTTTAAGGATGAAACTCTTACTCCTGATACAGCATTAAATAAGTATGTAACACCTGTTAGACTTACAACCTCTAGCTATACTAAAAAGACTGTTGCTAATGATAAGATAATACAATACACTTTTGAAGTAGAAAAAAGTAAGACACTTAGAACTCAGTCAATATAATGAGCGTACAACTAATAGTATATCCACAGAACTATGAAGGATTCAGTAATTCAAATAATCCTTCTACACAGTTTCTAATTGATGGAATTAATTTTACTTCAGTTAATGCTTCTAATAATTTTTTTGTAGCTCAGCCTAATGGAGTGCAGGAAGCAATAAATTTCTATAATCCTACATTACCTGTTAATACTTGGAAAAGATACTCACAAGGTACATCTAATGTTTCAGTAGCTACCAATATTTTAACTATTAATGTTCAGACTGCTTTTCCACAACAGGGAATAATACAAAAGCTATCTAATCTTACAGTTGGAGGTGTTTATGATATTACAATAGATTACTCTTTATTAATCAACGGAAATAATGTTTTTAATCTATCTACTTTTACAGGAAGTATTTTACAAAGTTCACAACCTTTCCCAGTAAATGTATCAACTAATACAATCATATCATTTCAATTTACTGCTAACTCTACTGAAGACACTATAGTTATAGGGGGTAATTCATCTACAAATGGGCTTATTAATATATCTAACATAAGCATAGTAGCTGCACCTAATCAACCTTCAGGAGCTATACAGTTGTTAGGGGATGGTCAAGTAATTTTAGACCTTTATGAAGATGAAGATTTACCTTTGTCTTTAAGTGTAGATGACTTTAAAAATATAGCAGAGCAAGTACAATCTTATTCAAAGGCTTTTAATGTACCTGCTACAAAAAGAAACAATAGAATATTTGACCACATCTTCGAAGTAACAAGAGAAGTAGAAAGTGCAGGAAGTCTTTTATTCAATCCTTATAAAGAAACAAAGTGCGTATTAAAACAAGATGGCTTTATTTTATTTGAGGGTTATTTAAGAATGCTAGATATTACAGATAAGGAAGGAGAGACTAGTTACAATGTTAATCTTTACTCTGAAGTAATAGCATTAGCAGATTTATTACAAGACAGAACTTTTAGAGATTTAGACTTTACAGAACTTTCTCACGTATACGATAAGACTAATATTAAAAGAAGTTGGAATGATTTAGGTAATAGTATTACATATTCAAATCCAAGCACATCAGGTTTTAGGGATGCTTATACTACTCTTAGATACCCATTTGTAGACTGGAATCATCAATTCATAATAGCTCCAACAGGCTCAACATCAGCAACACCAGGAAATCCACAGCTAGCTTCTTTAGAACAAGCGTTTAGACCTTTTATAAATGTTAAATACATAATAGATAGAATATTCGAAGCAACAGATTTTACCTATGAATCATCTTTTTTTAATGAAGATGACTTTAAGAAGTTATATATGGACTTTAATTGGGGTTCGGCAGAAACTCCAACTATTACTAATGTAACAAATTATAATGCTCAATGGGCTAAACAAATATCTGGAGTAACTAATCCCTCAGTTAATGCAGGTACTTCTTTTACTAATTTAGTTTTATTTAATACCTCTAATTCAACAGTACCTCCTAATTATGATTTAGCTACAAATATAATAACAGCAACAGATGACGGAGAGCAATATAATTTAACTGGTGGGTATAAAATAGAAAATACTTCAACAACTGCTACACAAACTGTAGATTGTCAATGGATTCATAATTCAATAGTAGTTGCACAAGATACTTTAACAATATTACCTTCTAGTAATCAACAATTTATTTTTAATATAACTGTAATATTAGCACAAGGAGATACATTACAAGCACAATTTAAAAGAAGTAATCCTTCTAGTTCATCTACTGTAAGAATGTTTGAGTCAGGAATTACTCCTACTTCAAATGTGTTTTTTAATGTAAATACTTTAGCAATTACTACAGATGTATTATTGCAAACTTTAAGAGGTGAATTAGGACAATGGGAATTTTTAAAAGGTTTAATTACAATGTTTAACTTAGTAAGTTTACCTGATGAAAACAACCCTAACAATATAAAAATAGAACCTTACGCAGATGTATTTATTACTCCTGCATTAACTACACCTCCATTAAATTGGACTGAAAAAATAGATGTATCAGAAATGAAGCTAACACCTTTAACTGACTTGAATAGAAAAACAATGTTTAAATTTGTAGAAGATGAAGAAGATTTTGCTTTTACTAATTACAAGAATCTAGTAGGTGGTCATTTATACGGAAGTTTAAAATATGATGCAGGTAATGAATTTAACATTTTAGATGGAGAAAAAGAAATTGTTGCAGAACCTTTTGCGGCTACAGTAGTAAAACCTTTAGCAGGTAATTATCCTCAATTTATTACTCCTTCAATTTATGGTATGAATGAAGATGGTAGTACAGAGGGCTTTGAAAATAGTCCTAGAATTATGTATAACAATGGAATAAAACCAACAGGAGCTTCTTATTATATACCTCCACAGAATGGATTAAGTAGTGAAAATCAAACTAACTTTTTGCAATTTAGTCATTTATCTTTAATACCATCAACTTCATCAGCTTTTGATTTTCATTTTGGAGAATGTCAACTGATACAAGAAGTAGGAAATCCTACAGCACAAAATTTATTTAATTTATATTGGTTACCTTACTATTTAGAGCTTTACAATCCTAACACTAGGACTATGACTATTAAGGTAAATCTTACGCCTGCTGACATTAATACCTTTAAGTTTAATGATTCAGTCTATTTAAAGAACAGAGTCTTTAGAGTTAATAAAATTGAATACAAGCCGAACGATTTAGCAACAGTAGAATTTATACTTATACCATAATGCCTAAAGTAAGAGAAATACCATTTTTAACAGGTTACACAGTAAAGCCTTCAGAGATTTCAGGACTTGGAATTGTAACCTTTACAGACGGAACTAATCAATTAATACCTAATCAGTTACAATGCGAAGCTTATGGGTACACATATAATAAAGTAACAGGTACTTGCTCTACATTTAGTTTTAATACAAATCTTAATAGTGGTTTTGCTAATGCGAACAATAAAACCTTTGGCTCTAATAATTCAACACAAACAGGTACTAATAACACCTTAGTAATGGGAGAAAGTAATACTGTGAGGGGTTTTTCTAGGAATAGTATTATTACAGGAAATCAAAATGCAATAGACAATGGAGTAAACAACGCCAACGTTTCAGGTACTTTAGGAGAAGCTACAGCTGATAACTCAATAGTATTAGGGGGTAACAATGGTTCTGATGCTTTAGGAGAAAGACAAAATATTACTGTTATGTATGGAACGCTAACAGAAGATAATAGCACAGTTGATAGTTACTTAAATAACATAACAGGAAGTTATTTTCAAATACCTTTAAATTCTATAGTAGCATTTCAAACAGAAACAGTAGCAGTTAGAATAGGAGGAACAGGAGACGGAAGCACAGGAGATTTTAAGTCATTTATAGAAGTAGGTTCTGCTGTAAATAAATCAGGTGTTTTGAGTATAGACAGCACAAGAACTATAATTGCAAATTCAGGAACTACTACAGGTTGGATTTCTACAGTAGGTGTTTCAGGTACTAACTTTTTACAGCAAGTAAAGGGAGCGAATAACAGAGATATTATGTGGGCAACAACAATAAGATTTACACAAATTAAAACAGGAGTAACTTTATAAAATATAATTATGGCAAAGGAAGTATTAGAAATGGAAGTTAAGTCCAATATAGGGGATGTTGCAAAGGACACTAAAAAATTGACGGACGAATCAAAAAAGGCTAAGAAAGGGGTAAGCGGTATAGGTACAGCATTTAAAGGCATAGGAACAGCTATTAAGGCAGCAGGTATAGGTCTTGTCGTAGGTCTTTTAGCTAAGTTAATGGAAGTATTCAGTAAAAATCAAACAGTATTAGATACTTTTAATACAGCAATGACTGCTTTAGAAATAGCATTCAATGATTTGTTTACATTCTTAAGTAATAATATTGGAAATATTACTGATTTTTTTAAAGATATATTTGAAAACCCTAAACAAAGCCTTATAGATTTTGGAACTGCTATAAAAGAAAATCTTATAGAAAGATTTATGAGTTTACTTGATGTCTTTGGTTTTTTAGGTAAAGCTCTAAAAGAATTAATGGCAGGAGAATTTGGTAATGCTCTTGATGCAGTAAAAGAAGCAGGAATTGAAATGGTTGATGTTTACACAGGAGTTGATAATACTTTTGAGAAAGTAAAGGAAACAATTACAAAAACCACAACTGCTATTATTAAATATACAAAGTCTACAATAGAACAAGCAGCAGCTACAACAGCAGCAGCAAAAGCTGCAATATTTGCAGGAGCAGAATTTCAAAAACTAAACGCTCAATTCTTAAAAGATGCAGAACTACAAAGACAAATAAGAGATGATGAAACAAAGACTTTTGCAGATAGAATTGAAGCTAATAATAAATTAAAAGAAACTTTAGAAGAACAACAGAAACTTCAAAGAGAACAAGTGCAAATAGCTATAACAGCTGCTGAAGCACAAGTTGCTCTGAATGCTAATGATGAAAACAAGTTAGCTTTAATGGAAGCTCAAAATGTTGAAAGAGAATTAGAAGAAACTATTACAGGACAGTTATCAGAACAAAAGACAAATGCTGTATCTTTAGAAAAAGAATTACTACAAGTACAAAAAGAATTAAGAGCAGAAGGTCTATCAGGATTACAAAGGGAACTACAAGACTTACAAGATGCTTATGACTTAAAGCTAGATATGGCTAGAAAGTCAGGTGCAGACACTACTGCTATAACAAAGCAATTTGAAAAACAAAAGACAGAAGTAGTACAAGCTAATCTAAATGAACAACTAAGTGCATTTTCAGGACTTGCTTCATCTTTAAGCACATTAGCAGGAGATAACAAAGCATTAGCAGTAGCTTCAGCAGTAATAGATACTTATGTAGGAGCGAATAAGGCTTTTGCACAAGGAGGAGTTGCAGGATTTGCTACAGGTGCAGCAGTTATTGCGGCAGGTTTAAATAATGTTAGAACTATTTTAACTACAGATGTTCCAGGTTCAGAAGGAGGAGGAGGTTCAGTACCTGCTGAAGCTCAAACACCTGCTCCACAAATGATGTCAGGAGCTTTTGATTTATCAGGAGGAGTAGCACCTGACCCTGTTCAAGCCTTTGTCGTTACAGACGCTATGACAAACAGTCAAAATCAATTAGCAAATATTAGAAGAAGGGCAACAATCTAAAATCAAATAAACTAACTAAAAATCTATTATATACTATGCCTTGCGAAAAATGTGAAAACGGAAAATACAAATGGGGAAAGACAGGAAGCTGTACTTACGACTCTGTTGCTGAATGTGAAGAAGCTAATAAAGACTATTACGAAAAGACTACAGCAATAGTTGAGCTTGTAATTGCAGACGATAGTCAAGAACTAGCAATTGATGCAATCAGTCTAGTTACTAGCCCTGCCATTGAGCAAGACTTTGTATTCTTTGGTAAAGAAAAGAACAACTTAACTTTTGCTAAAGTAGATGAAGAGAAGAGAATGTTAGTTAGTCCTGCTTTAATTCCAAATAAGCAAATCTTTAGACACGACCCTAATACTGACTCAGATTACTATGTTTACTTTTCAAAAGAAACAGTCCGTAAAGCATCTGAGCTTTATTTGAAACATAACAACCACCACAAAGCAACGTATCAACATCAAGACAGAGTTTCAGGAATACTTACAGTTGAATCTTGGATTATTGAAGATACTAAATTAGATAAGTCTACTTTGTATGGCTACTCACTTCCTGTGGGAACTTGGATGGTTAAATTATCTATTTCAAATGATGAAATTTGGTCTAAGATAAAAGATGGAGAACTAAAAGGATTGAGTATTGAAGGTTACTTTACAGATAGAATGGAAGCTATGTCAGAAAAGCAACCAACTAATGAAGAAATACTAAAAGCACTAAACGAAATAATCACAAAATCAAACAAGTAACTAATCTTTCTATTATATATAGAACTTAAAAGAAAACTATGGATATTAAAGAACAAATTTTGGTAGCACTTGGTCTTGACAAAGGCGAAGATGTAGTAATGGCATATCAAGCTAAATCAGAAGACGGAACTATTTTCGTTTCAACTGCTGAAGAGTTAGTAGCAGGAGTAGATATTTCTGTATTGACAGAGGATGGTACTACTATCTTATTACCTGTTGGAACTTACAAGACTGATACAGGAGTTACTTTCAGAGTAGAAGAAGAAGGTATTGTTGCTGAAGTTATGGAAACTGAAACTGAAGAAGTAGTTGAAGAAGAATTAGCTGATGAAGATAAAGATTTAGCTGAGGTTGCAGACATTGAAGATTGGAGAGGATTAGAAAAGAGAATACAAAACCTAGAAGATGCAGTAGCTGACCTTAAAAAAGATAAAGACGGAGGAGATGATGAGGTTGAAGAAATGGCTGAAGTAACTGAAGAGCCCTCTACTAATCCAAAATCTATTAAGACTACAGAAGTAGTTGAGTTCTCAGCAGAAGACGAATTAACAAAGTTAAAAGCTGAAAATGATAAACTAAAGACTGAATTAGCAGAATCTCCTGCATCAGCTCCTTTAGACACAAATAAATTTAGTTCAGAAAGAGCAACTCCTACTGCACAAGATTTTAGAAGAATGACTAATAAAGAAAGGTTCTTATATAACCTAAATAAATAATAAACAATAATTTAAAAAAACAAAACTATGGCAATTACAGTAGCTTCAAACTTTGCAGGTAAGGCAGCAGGATTCTACATCTCAGCAGCTTTAAAAGCATCAAACTCGTTAGACTATCTAACAATGATAGAAAACATTAAATTTAAGAGCAACATCCAAGCCTTAAATCAATCAGTAAATAGCGTTGTAGATGCAACGTGTAATTTTACACCAGTAGGAACTTTAGCTTTAACTGAAAAAGTATTAGAGCCTAAAAACTTACAAGTAAATATGGATATTTGTAAAGAAACACTTTTGAGCAGCTTTGAAAGTTTATTAATGAGAGCAGGAGCAGGCGCACCACCACCTGCATCTTTTGATGATTACGTTATCTCTTATATGGGAGAAATTATAGCACAAGCAACTGAAAACTCTATTTGGGCAGGAACTGCTGTTGCAGGTCAATTCAATGGATTCTTAGGAGCAGGAACTGGACTTTTATTACCTGGTGTTGATGCAACAGTTGTACAAGATGCAGCAGCAGGAGCATATACAGCAGGAACTATTATAGCAGAGCTTCAAGGAGCTGTAGCGTCTATTCCTGTAGCAGCTTTAGGTAAAGAAGACTTACATATCTATATGAGTCAAAGAACTTACCAATACTACATTTCAGCAGTATCTACTTTAGGATATGTAAATGCTTACAATATGAATGGAGATTACGTACCAATGTTTGAAGGGTACAAAATCGCAGTTTGTAACGGAATGTTAGAAAATGAATTAGTAATAGCTCAAAAATCTAACTTATTCTTTGGAACTGACCTTTTAAGTGATGCTACAAGAATTAACTTAATGGATATGGCTACTTTAGATGGTTCTGACAATATCAGAATGGTTGCTCGTTACTCAGCAGGTGTACAAACTGGTACTGGAGCTGACATCGTAAGACAGTCATAATTAAATAAATAATACGGAAGGAGGGGGTAAAACCTCTCCTCCCTTAACCTAAAAAATAAAAAACAATGGCTTGCGGCTTAATAACAAAAGGTAGGGGACTTGACTGTAACAGAATCAGTGGAGGAATAAAATTCGTTTATTTCGGAGTTTACGACCAATTTACAGCACCAATAGAAACAGTAGGACTTCCTGTTACAGATGGAGTAGTTACTGACTTAGAAATGGGTACAAATGACTTATACAGATATACTATGCCTTTAGGCGTAGCTAGTCTTACAGATACAATCGTAGGAAGTCGTGAGAACGGAACTATTTACTATACGCCTTCTTTAAGTGTTATTCTTAACAGACTTACAAAAGAAGACCAAAACCAAATCAAACTTTTAGGAGCTACAAAACTTGTGTGCTTTGCTCAATTAAACGCAACTTTACCAACAAAAACAGATGTTATTGTTGCTTTAGGAGTTACTAATGGAATGGAGCTTAATGCAGGAACTATGGATTCAGGAGCAGCTTGGGGGGATAGAGGAGGATATACTCTTACTTTTGACGGAATTGAAGCTTCACCTTTTCCAATGGTAGCAGACTATCCAATAGCAACAGGCCCTTTTACAAATGCAGGGTTTAATTTTGGTGCAATAGTTACATCTTAATTTTCTTATCTGTTTTCTTATAATCTTAAAAGGGTAGCTTAATTGTTACCCTTTTTCTTTTCCAAACAAAAACAGACTTTTTCTATTATATAGTATGATACAAGGATTCACAGAGACTAATATAAATGCAGAACTTTCTACTGAAGACAATAGAATAAATACAGCAGTTGCTTCTACACAGATTAGATTCTTAGTAAAGTTTATTAATGACCTTGATGGTTCTATTGCTTACTGCTATCCTAATTCAGTAATTTATCCAAGATATACAGGGATGGGTTTTATTTATGAATCAGTTGTTGCATCAGTTGATTTTTATGCAGCTGAAATACATCTTCTACCCTCAGGACATTGGAAATATGAAGTCTATGAAGTAAGTTGGATAGGAAGCGTTGTAGTGGCTTTAAACACAGCCCCAGCTACAGAAATAGATATATTACCTGTTGCAGATACTAACGGAGTAGTGCAAGGGATAGTAACTAAGGGAATATTAAACCTAACAGAAAAATCAGGAACAGAACAAGTACAATACAAACAACACGAAGTAGCAGAAGGAACTAACTATATATATTACGGACAATAAAATAAAAAAAAATGGGAATTAAAAATACACAAGCTCTTTTAAGTGAGCAATTAGGACAATTAGGAGGAGTTGATATATTTACAACAGCTGCTCAGACAGGTAAAGATTATTATGCAATTTTCTTTGTTAAAGAAAGTATAATATCTGCTATCACAATTACAGATTCAACAGGTGCAAGTAATTTACTAACTACTGTAACTGCGGGAATGACAATATTCGGAAAAATTACAGCAATTACTTTGACTTCAGGTTTAGCAATAGCATACAAAAACTAATGAAGTTAGCTCTTGGAATGTCTTTACCCTCTGTTAATAAGGGGAATGTAACACCTGTACAAAAGCAAGTTAATGTTTTTAAAGCTAGGGTTATTGCTGATGGCGGAGTATTTGAGGCTAAGGCTTGTTTAGAAGCACAATTAACAATTTTAAGTAATATACAATGAGTTTATTAGATGATGTAAGTATTGTAGTAACTCCTAATGGATATAAGGCAGGAGAATTGTATGCAGTTGTACCTGTACCTACTGAAGGTGCTGAAGAAGTAACTAATGGAGATT
>Ga0307999_1000536_pt1 | contig 10558 bp, 9 predicted proteins | sample Neamet1_FD_203158 | JGI IMG/M metagenome (GOLD analysis project Ga0307999, IMG submission 203158) | Marine microbial communities from water near the shore, Antarctic Ocean - #1 | ecosystem: Environmental > Aquatic > Marine > Unclassified | place: Southern Ocean | collected 2014-06-04 | reverse complement strand
TCGGAGAACTTTTCGGCACCAAGGAGCTCGGTGAGAAAGGTTCGTCCTTCGGGCGCGGCATCCTCGTAAAGTTCAGCGAGATCGGCGTGGTGCAAATCCTTGCACAATTCGCGAACGAGTCGTTCGTCACGTCGTTCGATCGCTTCTTCGGCTCTTTCGAGAATTTCAGCCAGTTCTTCAGACACGTGCGAAAACTGGCTCGCTGGTGAAACTTGCGCAAGGACTCATTACTGACGATTCCGTTGGATGTCCCACCAAGCAGCCAACCCGAGAGTAACTTCACACAATATATGTAATGCGGAATTGATGAAAGGAGGCGCTCCAGAAGACCCGCCCCTTCTTATTCCCCCATGATAACTGCGTTTGCGGCGGCGTAGCGTTTTGCGTGAGTCAGGCTGACCATGACTTGTTTCACTCCTCGTGACGCGGCGAATGCTGCCGCGGCCCCGCTTAGTCTCACCTCAGGTTCACCCGATGTTCGGCGCTTGATTTCCATGTCCAGCCAACCCACCTCCTTTCCGATCCCGGTTCCGAACGCCTTGGCGATTGCTTCCTTGGCTGCGAATCGCGCTGCGAGGTGTAATTCGGGCCTCTTCTGGTCTTGGCAATAGTCTCGTTCAGCTTCGGTAAAGATGCGCGTGAGGAATTTTTCTCCGAACTCATCAAGCGACGATTTGATTCGTGAGACCTCCACCACGTCGATTCCAATGCCGATGAGATTCATGAGGTCAATTCGATGGGTATTGATTCATTGCGCTTCTCATCTCTGAAACTGCGGCTTTAAGGCCGATGAAAATACCACGAGAAATAAGGGTGTGTCCGACATTTAGCTCATTTAAGTATTTTACGGAAAAAATGCCTTTAAGATTCTCTAAATGAATGCCATGCCCAGCATTTACTTGAATTCCCAGTTGGTTTCCGAAGTCTGCCCCCACTCTAAGTCGCTCCAACTCAGCAAGATGCTCGTGACCCGTCGTCAGCGCATACGTTCCAGTGTGTAATTCGATTATTTCGGCTCCTAAATCCGAGGCTGCTTGAATCTGATTGGTCTCAGGGTCGATGAACAGACTGACCTTGATTCCAGCCCTTTGAAGTTTGAGGATGGTCTCTCTGAGTGAGTCAAAGTGTCCTACTGCGTCGAGCCCGCCTTCGGTCGTTAACTCCTCACGTTTTTCAGGAACCAGACAGGCGAAGTCCGGTTTAAGATCACATGCCAAAGCTACCATTTCAGGAGTATTTGCAAGTTCCAGATTGAGGGGCAAATCGATTTCCCGACGAACGAGACGAGCATCCTCGTCCTGCATGTGTCTGCGATCTTCGCGAACATGCACCGTGATTGAGTCAGCTCCCCCGGCTTGGGCTTCGTGTGCGGCATCTAAAACAGATGGCTCCATAATGGGAGCATCGGGATTGAGCGCGTAGCGGGCCTGCCGAAGCGTAGCGATGTGATCAATATTGACTCCAAGGAGAAGGGGCATGGTTCTTAATGCTTAAAGTGGCGATGTCCGGTGAAGACCATTGTGATGCCCGCGGCGTCAGCGGCGGCTATCACCTCTTCGTCACGCATTGATCCTCCCGGTTGGATACATGCGGTGGCACCGGCCTGGATGGCGGCATCAAGCCCGTCGGCGAATGGAAAAAGAGCATCAGACGCGATAATGCTACCTTTCAGTGAAAGTCCGGCCTCTTGGGACTTCCACACTGCAATGCGCGAGGAATCAACCCGGCTCATTTGGCCGGCTCCAATTCCAAGAGTTCGGTCCGAAGAACTAAAGACAATGGCATTTGATTTCACGTGCTTCACCACGCGCCAACCAAAGCGCATTGCCGTCATTTCAGCTTCAGTGGGAGGTCGCTTGGTGACGACTTTGGATTCAAGATCCTCGAGCCCCATCACCTGGTGGTCCTTGTCCATGACCATCAGGCCGCCGGGAGCAGGTCGCACGACGGGATCCTTGCGGTATTTCTCGTAACCTGGCTTCATTTTCATGAGGCGAAGATTCTTCTTTTTCTGAAGGATGGCGCGGGCTTCGGGTTCGTAATCAGGGGCGATGATGACGTCGGTAAAGATACCTGAAATGACCCGGGCCAGTTCCTCGTTGATGGGGCGGTTGCAAACAATTACGCCGCCAAAAGGGGCTGAGCGATCGGTTTCGAAGGCTTTCTGCCAAGCCACGCGAAGGTCTTCAGCCTGCCCAACTCCGCATGGGTTGGTGTGTTTGAGGATTCCCACGGTGGAGCGTTTAAAATCGAGAATAAGGTCAGCTGCAGATTCGATATCCAGGATGTTGGTGTAGCTGAGTTCCTTTCCTTGAAGCTGGGAGAAGCACTCGGCGAAATTACCGTAAAGACGGGCTTTTTGGTGTGGGTTGTCACCATAGCGAAGGTCGCTTGCGAGCGGGACATGAACTGAGAAACTGCAGGTGGTTCCCTGGTCACATTGGCCCAGGAAGTTGGAAATTGCTCCGTCGTATTCGGAGGTGCGGCGGAAGACTTTGATCGCGAGTTCCTCGCGCAGGCGCAATGAAGTATCCCCTTCGTGCTCCGCCATTTCGCCAAGAACCCGGGCGTAATCAGCGGGGTCGGTGAGGACGGTAACGGCCGAGTAGTTTTTAGAGGCACTCCGGAGCATCGACGGACCTCCAATATCAATATTATCGATTGCTTCCTGAAGCGTGACGCCTTCTTTTTCGACGGTTTGTTCAAAGGGATACAAGTTCACCACAACAAGATCGATCGTAGGAATATCGTGCTTCTTTCCCTGCGCGATGTGCGCATCGGAGTCGCGGCGCTGAAGAAGTCCTCCATGAACCTTTGGATGGAGGGTTTTTAAACGTCCTTCGAACAGCTCGGGGGCCCCCGTGTATTCGGCCACGTCGATGACCGGAAGCCCGGCATCGCGAAGAGCCTTGGCTGTTCCGCCAGTCGAGAGAAGCTCGATACCATAGTCCTCGTGAAGGGACTTTGCAAAATCAACCAATCCGGATTTATCGGAAACAGAGAGGAGCGCGCGTAAAATCGCCATAGAGTTATGTGTGTTTGCGGACTGACTCAGCCCGACCGATGGCTAAGGCAACCCGCCCCGCCGGGCAAGAGTAATGTGGAGCGGAGATTGTGAATAACTATGCTAATTGGTCCCTTTTCTACGTCGTTCCGTGCCTTGATCCTCTCGAAGAATCACCTCCTTGTACTCGGAGGCAAGATTGAACTTCGGGAGAATCTTCTGAATTAAGGAAGGATCTATTTCAATGATCACGGTTTTCCGGCTTTGATCTTCAGCATCTAGAATGATCCGTCTTGATTTCAAAAATTAAGGCGGCAAGGAAACAAAAGCCAATGATCCCAAGAAGCGGAATCGTTAGGATAGCGGGGCGAAACTTCGTCAGTTCACTGGAAATAATAACCAATGTCCCTCGGCTATCCTACGGGAATTTTCACGTGCCACATTGTGGGATTTGCCCCATCTGACGGCATTTTCACATTTTCTATCCGAATATTTGTCTTTTCGCCTCTTTCTTCAGCACTCATAATAAATTCGTCACAAAACCTTTTCTTCATGCCTCAAAAAGACTTTACCATCACCAACCAGCTCGGAATTCACGCCCGCCCAGCGGCGCAATTCGTTAAGATCGCGAACACATTCCCATGTGAAATTCGCGTGGAAAAAGATGACGACGAAGTTGATGGAAAGAGTATTCTTGGCTTGATGATGTTGGCTGCTGGACATGGATCAGTGATTTCCGTGACCACCGAGGGCGAACAGGCCGATACCGCTTTGGGGGCTCTTGGAGAACTGATTGCGAGGGACTTTGAAGAAATGGCTTCTGCCTGATCCCTGACCTAACGGCAACTCGGAGCAAGGTTGACCGCCGGGACTTTTCCCGTCATGCTCCCTCCTATTCAATGGCGAAGACTCCTCCAGAAGAAAGAGTATTTCACGGCACTCCTGTGTCCCGGGGAATCGCCTTTGGGCCGGTTCACGTGGCGGCACGAGGATTTTCCGCTCCGGATGTCTACGAGATCACGCTCGATCAAATTCCGCTGGAGAAAGCCCGGTTGACAGCAGCATTTGACGAAACACGTCGACAACTCACCGAACTCAAGGACCGCATCGATGCGGTTGCGGATGGTGACGAAGGACTCGTCTTTGAGGCCCATGGCATGGTCCTCGATGATCCCGGGTTGCAAAGAAAAGTCGAGAAAGCCATCGACGAAAGAAAGCAGAACGCTGAGTTCTGTTTTTATGCGGTGATGCAGACTTTCCTAGAAGCGATGCGCCGAATCGTGGATCCTTATTTGCGCGAGCGAACTATTGATATTGAAGATGTTTCCCAACGGGTCTTAAAAAATTTCCAAGCCGACATGGATGCGGTTGTTCCGGATCACCAGCATCTGCTTGTCGCCTACGACATCACTCCCTCGGATACGGTCTCGATAGACCGAAGTAAACTCCTGGGATTTGTCACCGAGGGCGGCAGCGTTAACTCACATACCGCCATTCTAGCTCGAGCTCTGGGAATTCCGGCAATCGTGGGCTTGGGGAATGCCGTTCTTGAAACCACCACTCTCGCCCCTGCCATTCTCGATGGATACACTGGAAAGTTCATCGTCTACCCTTCCGGAGAAACGACGGCCTACTATCAATCTCTGGATGCCAAAAAGAAAGAGGCCCGCCAAGCGCTTGAACAGTTGCGGGACCAGGAAAGCACAACCGTGGACGGTCACCACATCACGCTTTCCGCCAATATTGAATTCATTCATGAACTCGGCCTCGTTCACGAGAACCGCGCAGAGGGAGTGGGTCTTTTTAGAACTGAGTTTTTCCTCCTTGAAGCCGGTAAGGCACCATCCGAAAAGGAACAAACCGAGGTCTACAGTGAGCTGGCCAAACGGACTAGTCCGCATATTTCGATCATTCGGACTTTGGATTCCGGAGGCGACAAGCTTTCAGCCGAACCTCTCACGGAGCCGGAACCCAATCCCTTTCTTGGCTGGCGGGGTATTCGGGTTTCTCTAGACCGACCTGATTTCTTCAAGGAACAACTTCGATCTATTCTTCGCGCCAGCGCCCACGGGAAAGTTGGAATGATGTTTCCTTTTATCTCCGGAGTGAGTGAGATCCGGGCATGTCAGAGCTTGGTGCGGGAGTGCATGGCTGCACTTAAGGAAGCTGGAACTCCCTTCGATCCCGACATACAGGTTGGAGCGATGATTGAAATCCCTTCCGCTGTTCTCGTCGCCGATGAGATTGCCAAGGAGGTCGATTTCTTTTCAATTGGAACCAATGACCTCATTCAATACACGGTTGCCGTAGACCGAATTAATAATCGGGTCGCTAAACTTTATCGCTCGTCCCATCCCTCGGTGGTCCGCATGATCAAGATGACCACCGACGCCGCCAAACGGGCTGGCATTTGGACTGGAGTGTGCGGAGAACTTGCGGCCGATCTCAGCATGACTCCCCTCTTGGTCGGGCTTGGTGTGGATGAACTTTCGGTGGGACCCCGCGAACTTGCCCCGGTTCGGAAAGCCTTGCTCTCCCTCGACTTTTCTGAGTGTCAAAAGCTCGCTGAAAAGGCGCTCACCCTTGCAACCAGCGCCGAGATCTATGATTTGAGTCGCTCCTCCGCCAAGTCAGCCTACTCCGACTTGATTGAAGACTGGGAATGATGGTTCTAGATGTAGAACATGGGCTCGGCGCTCGTGGCGAGAGATTCCAGGCTGCTTTCGGCCAGGATTTTCCGGGTGCTCTCGCGAATTTCTTCCCAAAGTTTGCTGACCGCCGCGCCCGATTCTCCCGTCGTATCCGGAAGTTGCGCAAGCGTCTCGGGTTCCAGAGCTTCCACAACCGTGAGGAGTGTGATTTCGGCAGGAGCCTGGGTTAGCCTCCACCCTCCGGTTTTCCCCCTCCGGCTGGTCACTAATCCCGTCCTTTTTAATTCATGAAGAATCTGTGCCAAAAAACTAGGTGGTATCGCCTCGCTCTCTGCAATATCGTCTGCACGCACTACCGATTGCCCGTCATGCTTCCGTGCCAAATGCACCATCGCCCGGCTTGCGTAATCCAACTTCTGAGAGATTCTCACTGATGAAAGAACACCACACCGCTACCGAAAACGCCAGCACTGAGACTGCCCTCTTGTGTGCCCAGGGAAAACCCCGGCTTGATCTCGTTTGGCTGACCATTCGTAAGGAGGCCGCCCGTGTGATTCAGGATGAGCGCCGCCTCGCTCCCCTCATGGAAGATATTTTTATTTCCCGAAAGTCTCTAGCGTGTTCGGTCGCAGCCCGGCTTTCCCGAAAATTAGCCCGGGATGATATGACGAGGAACGAGCTTTTCCCTCTCCTTCAGGAGATTTTAATCGAGCATCCCGAACTCGTGGAAAGCATGGCCTCCGATTTGATCGCGATCGAGGAGCGGGACCCTGCCTGCCTCTCCCTGATGCAGCCTCTTCTCTATTACAAAGGATTTATGGCGATTGCGACCTACCGAATCGGCCATCAAATGTGGAAGAATGATCGACATGATCTCGCCTATTATTTCCAGAGTCTCGCCTCGGAAGTCTTTGGGGTTGATATCCACCCTGCGGCACGGCTGGGTTGCGGCATTTTTCTGGATCACGCCACGAGTGTCGTGATTGGTGAAACTTCCATCGTTGAGGACAATGTTTCTATTCTTCATGAGGTCACGCTGGGTGGAACCGGGAAGACCTCGGGAAACCGTCACCCCATCGTTCGTTCCGGCGTCATGATTGGAGCTGGTTCGAAGATTCTGGGTCGCGTCGAAATCGGCAAAGGAGCCAAAATCGGGGCGGGCAGCGTGGTTTTGGATGACGTTGCTCCGCACAAAACAGTGGCTGGTGTCCCTGCCATTGTGGTGGGGACCAGCCCGTCCGAAAATCCCGCCGAGGCGATGGATCAGAGCCTTTCCTGCTCGGGAATTTAAAGGGGGGGGTTTGGGCGCTTGCCAAGCTCCGAGTTTGCCGCTTGATTACTAATCAAGTCCGAGACACACATCTACAAACACACCATGTCAGACATCAAAGAAGTTCGAGAAATCACCGAGGCTGAGCTGCCTGTAGCACTCAAAGATCACTGGCAAAAAGCCAAAGCCAGTGTCAAAAGAAATAACCAAGGCTACGCCATCAAGTTTCTTCAAGCCATTCTCAAGGAAGAACCCGGATTTTTAAATGCCCGAAAGCTTCTCCGCCAATCGGAAATCATGGAAACCGGGGCCAGTCCTGGTTCTTCCAAGAAAGGTCTCTTCGGAGGCGGAGGCGGCGCCGCCGGCCGACAGGCCAAGAAAGATCCCGCCGGCGCCCTCGTTGTCCTTGAGAAGGAGCTTGAAAAGGACCCCTTCAATTCCGGAATCAACGAGACCCTTCATGAGATTGCCCTGCGTATGAACCTTCTCGACACGGCGGCTTTCGCCCTCGAAACCGCTCGAAAGGGAAATCCGGAGAATACCAAAGTTGCTCACAAACTTGCCCAGTTTTACGTGGCCCGGGACATGTATTCCGAGGCTTCAGTAGTCTATCGCGACATCGTAAAGAATGATGCCGGGGACGGGGACGCCGTTAAGGGAGAAAAGGATTGTTCGGCCAAAGCTTCGATGCAGCAAAACCGCATGTCTGAAGACTCCAGCTTCAAGGACATGGTCAAGAGTGACGAAGCGGCTGAGCTTGAAAAAGCATCCCGGACCGCTCTTACCAACGAGCAGCTTCAGGAACGAGCCGGAGAACTTGGCGCTCAATACGAGGCCGATCCAAACAATCTCGCTGTCGTGAAACAGCTCGCTCTGACTTACGAGCAACTCGAAGATTGGACGACCTCCCATCAGTTTTACAGTTGGGCTCACGAACTCTCCGCTGGAGACGTTGCTCTGCGTAACAAGGCCAACGAAATCAAGGACCGCGCTGCCGAGCAATACATCAAGGATGTCGGAACTGCTGCGGCTGCCGACCCCGACAACGCTGAGCTTCAGGAACAGCTCAAGGAAATTCAAAGTGCACGCGTTGCCGAACGGCTTGTTGAATGCAAGCAACGTGTGGAACAAAACCCCACTGATCCCAAGATGCGATACGATCTCGGCCAAGCTTTCTACGATGCCGGTGACTACAGTGAGGCCATTCCTCATCTCCAGCAAGCGACGCGTAATCCGCACATCCGGACCAAGGTGCTATTGCTTCTTGGCCGGACTTTTGATGCGAAGGGGATGACCGACCTTTCAATCAAGCAACTGAAGGATGCCAACGCCGAGTTGACCCAAATGGATAACACCAAGAAGGAGATCCTTTACGAACTGGGAGTGATCTACACGAAAGCAGAGAAGAAAGAGGAAGCTCTTAAATGTTTCAAGCAGATCTACGAAATCGACTATGGCTATCGTGATATTGCGGCCCGTGTTGAGGGCTCCTATGAGGGGTGAGTAAGTAGCGCTTTTATTTCAGAACGCCGCCCGGAGAAATCCGCGCGGCGTTTTTTTGACTCGGCTACGAGGTGAATTTCTCCAACCAATTGTGGAATGTCTCCTCCGCCGCTTCCATTTGAATTGCCACCTTCTTGCGATCGGCAAGACAGGCAAGTCGTTCTGGAATCACGGTCTCCCCTTTCCCAAGTTCTTCCTCCATGACATCGAGAAACTTGGACGGGTGGGCTGTTTCCAATACCACGGTATGAGCATCGGGATTTGATTCCCGCCATGCCTCGGCAGCAAGCCAACCCACGGCTCCATGGGGTTCAAGGGTGTAACCCGTTTCACTTTTAATTCTCCGGATTGTTTCGCGAGTCACCTTATCTCCATAGGAAAATCCAGCAACCCGGGCTTTCATCGATTCCCACTCAGCCCCAAAGATGTGTTTCATCCGGGAAAAGTTGCTGGGTGCCCCAACATCCATCGCGTTGGAAATGGTCGCCACGCTGGGTCGGGGCCGATACTCGCCCTCGCGCAAATACTCAGGCACAACGTCGTTCCGGTTGGTCGCTGCCACAAAATGTTCCACTTTAAGCCCCAGTTTTTCAGCAAGCAATCCCGCGGTAAGATTTCCGAAATTTCCACTCGGTATCACGAAGGTGGGCTTCACTCCCTCAGGTAAGTTTTTAGCCGCTTCAAAATAATAGAAGCTTTGCGGAACGAGACGCGAAATATTGATCGAATTGGCTGACGTGAGATTCAGTTTTTCTGACATCTCTCGTTTCAAGAAGGCCGATTTTACAAGGCGTTGGCAATCGTCAAAAGTTCCCTCGATCTCAAGAGCGGTGATGTTCTCTCCAAGAGTTGTCAGTTGCTTTTCTTGCAAGCCGCTGACTTTTCCTTTGGGGTAGAGGATCACTACGCGCGTTCCGGGGACTCCGTGAAAAGCACTCGCAACAGCTCCCCCGGTATCTCCACTGGTTGCTACTAAAACGGTGAGCAACCCATCGTCGTCCCGTGTCAGCCACCCCATCAACCGCGCCATAAAGCGTGCTCCAAAATCCTTAAAAGCCAGGGTCGGTCCATGGAAAAGTTCCAGGACATGCTCCCGTTCTTTGACCGTAATCAAAGGTGCTGGGAAGTTGGCTGATTCCCGCGCGATCTTCTCAAGCTCGTCAGCAGGGACACTCTCACGGAAAATCGCTTTGGAGACGTGAACCCCGATATCGGCGAGAGACAGATTACGCCAGTCAGCCCAAAATTCTTGCCCCAGCCTCTCGATGTTCTCGGGCATGTAGAGACCATTGTCTGCCGGAAGTGACCGAAGCACAGCCTCTTTGGTATCAACAAACCGACCGGGGCTATTAGTGCTGTAGAATCGTTGAGACATACGGGGAACTAGCTGATGACCTTCACACCAGTTTGGTTCACTTTGGAGATATAAAGCTGGTTCCCGAGATCAACTTTCGAAAAGACGTCCGAGATTGCCTTGCCGACCTTCTTTGCCGACTCTTCCCCTTCGCAAAGCCCGAAAACACTTGGTCCTGCTCCCGAAATGCTAAAGCCCAGCGCTCCCGCAGCCATGGCGGCGCGTTTGGCTTGATAGAATTCAGGGATCAGTTTTTGGCGTCTGGGCTCGGCGATGACATCGTGAACGGAACGGCTGATCATACCGTAGTCTTCCTGGATGAGGCCACAGATCAGCCCTCCAAGATTACCGATCTGCTGGGTGACATTGGCAAGGGGGACCTCGGCCGGAAGAATGCCGCGAGCCACCTTGGTGAGAATTTCGATGTCTGGGTGCACCACCGCAGCCCAGAGATTCTTGGGGACCGGAAGTTGGGCAATGTCCAGCTCTTGATTATCACGAATGAATACGATCCCACCGAGAAGGCATGGGCCAACGTTATCAGCGTGCCAGGCGCCATCGGCACTGGCTTCCCCGGTCATCGAAAAAGGTAAAAGCTGTTTCTTGGTGAGCGGTTCTCCGATCAGTTTGTTGACGGCATAGGCTCCGGCCACTGCGCTTGCGGCACTGGACCCGAGACCGCTTCCAAAAGGCATTTTTTTGTGAATCTCTAATTCAATTCCCAGATCCAGCATCCCAAGATGCTTCAGCAGATCGAGGGCAGCCACCCCGGCGGT
>Ga0307999_1000535_pt1 | contig 10567 bp, 6 predicted proteins | sample Neamet1_FD_203158 | JGI IMG/M metagenome (GOLD analysis project Ga0307999, IMG submission 203158) | Marine microbial communities from water near the shore, Antarctic Ocean - #1 | ecosystem: Environmental > Aquatic > Marine > Unclassified | place: Southern Ocean | collected 2014-06-04 | reverse complement strand
CTGCAACCGTGACTGCCTCGGCCCCGCTTCTAATTTTTGGATCGGGGTGGGTTGCAAGAATCCACGCCAAATTATTCAAGGCCTTGGGCATGCGAGGTGCCGTCTTGAGTGTCGCACGGTAAGAGGCAACCGCCTTGCCATGGTCCTTCAACCCCAACCAAGCTGACGCGGTGTTGACGTGGGCCACGGCGTTGCCGGGCTGGGCGCGAGTCACTCGCTCCAGTAAGGGGAGGGCGGCGGCGTACTTTTTCTGCTTGAGATAGACCAAGGCCAATTTTCGGAGCGTCGTAAAATCAGAGGGCATCGCTTTTACGACGACACCGTAATGCAGCGCAGCCTCGTCAAGATTGCCTTGGCGCCACTGAAGTTCGCCGAGCAGGGAACGGATTCGCAAATCGGCGGGGTTGGCCGCCACTCCTTTTTGCAGGGTCTCAGCCGCGCGAGCAAATGCGCTGTTCTCCTTCAACAAGACCGCCGCCGTAAAATACGCATCTCCAACCCGCCCGCGCTCACCGGGCGATAATTCGAGACCGGCGAATTGATCGGCGTAGCCCAGGAGATATCGGTAAGCGTGACCGATCATCGACATGTCAATAAACTGCGCCGAAACCGTGCCGGGATTGGCGACGGGCACCGGATCAAACCACTGCCCCTCAAAGGGCACAGCCGCCACGCGAAGCGCCTCTGGTGAAGCCTTCAACAGTTTGACATCCGCCAGCAACTGATCGACTTCCACGGGGCCTCGATAAATGACCGCGACGCGCCCCAGTTCATCGACAAGAACGCTTGTCGGCACCGGCAGCGGTCGCCAACGGTCGAGCGTCGCACGTTGAAAGGCATCAAGGGTATCCAGCAAGACGCGATCGCCTCTCCCTGTTTCAAATGGAAACCCCATCTTGGTCAGGCGAGGGCGTAAATCCTGATTCTCCTCTGAATTTGAGCTAACCTCATCCACGTTCAATCCCACAATCCGAAGGCCCGAGGCCTTGATGGCATCCGCCTCTTCAGTCCACTGCGCGAACTCCTGCCAGCACGGCAGACACCAACTCGCCCAAATGTTGACCAGTAAGGGGGAGGGTTGGGCACCTGCCATTGAAACCGGGTCACCTTCCCACGTCTGGTAAGTTAGCGCCGGCAGCGGAAGGCGGGAGGGCAAGACAATGCGCGCCGCCTCGCCAGATGCCGGCAGTTCAAGCGCCGAACTCGAGTCAACGCGCGTGGTGGCAGGCTTCTTGAAGACCGTCAATTTCCCGGTGGTTTGGGAGACGAGGTAATGGCGATCAAGATCAACACCACGAACGACCTGCCTGGTGCCCCCGGGCCAGTGAATGACCAGTGACTCGATCACGTCGGCAGCGCCCAGTCCGAAATGGAGCCATTTGGAGGATTGCGACAAGAAGCCATTGCCGCCATAGAGCGTTTTGATGAGCGTCGTTTTGTCCGGGCCTGTTTTGATGACCACCTCAACCCGCGCCCCGATGCCGTCCATGTTGGTGGTCTTGCCGTTTCCAACCAGACGGAGAGCGAGATAATGATTCATCCCGGTATTGTTGTTTTTCAGGAAGCGAATGCGTGGTGCCGTCCGGTTCGCGATCCAAAAATCGAGGTCTCCATCGAAATCCCAGTCGAAGGTCGCGACCGCGCGGGCATCATCGAAAAAACCGAATCCACTGGCGGCGGACAGATCAGCGAAACGCGTGTTGCCGAGGTTCAGGAAAGCCGAGTTGCGTTCGTGCCCACTGAAGCTGCGATCCTCATGCAAGAAACGGTTGAGCGACTTCCAACCTTGCTTGTATTGATCAATGCCGACCTTGGTAGCGGTCAGAGGGGATTGCGACACGACCTGTCGCCAATAGACACTTCACAAGTCCCCGGTGTCGGTCGAAGTGATGAAGCCGTTGGCGACGATGATGTCCTCAAGTGAGTCATTGTTGAAGTCCGCGAACACGGAACCCCACGCCCACCGCCCCATCGTCACGCTCGCTCGTTCACTGATATCGGAGAACTGCCCATTCCCGAGATTCTGAAAGAGGGTGTTGCCGCGTGCAAATCGCTGGAAGGCCGCTTTGTCCCCTGCCCCGGCCTGGGCGTTAAACTGGTTTTGATAGGTGATTCGGTTACCTGCGTTAGAAAACATGTTGCTGATGTAGAGATCCATGTGGCCGTCGTGATCGACATCCGACCAGCCCGCGGACATCCCGGCCGCCTTATCTTCGACCCCCGCCGCTACGGCCACATCGGTGAAAACACCCTCTTGATTGTGATATAAATTGTTGCGCCCAAAGTCGTTCGCGACGTAGAGATCAAGATCGCCATCGTTGTCATAGTCTTCCCACACCGCCGCAAAACTGAAGCGCTGGTTGTTCTGATCCAATCCACTGCTCGTGGTCTGATCTTCAAACTTCCAGCTTCCTTGATTCTTCAAAAGGGTGTTCGCCCCGCCGTTGTTGGCATCGTGAAAAGGGATGGGCATCGCAAGGGCACCCTGTCGAAGCTCCTGGCCGTCGCCCTGATAGCCGCACAAAAAAAGATCGAGATCCCCGTCCTGGTCAAAGTCAGCCACCGCCATCGAAAGGATTTGGCCCCGGGATTGATAGATCGCCTTCTCGCTAAAACGCCCTCTGCCATCGTTTTCCATCAAGACGACATGCCAAGCCAACCCCACCACCAAGTCCTGATCCCCGTCGCTGTCGAGATCCAGTAAGAGGGCACTTGCGCTTGCATCCAGCCAGTCGGCACCACTCTCCCCGGTGGCATCACGGAAGCGACCGTCCGGCTGCTGAATCAAGAGCCTGTTTGGCAAGCCCCCATCAGCACAGAGGTAGACATCCTCCAACGCATCGCCATTCACATCCCCCACCGCAAGGCCGTGATGACCCGTTACGGTCATCCCAAGATGCGCAGGTATTCTCAGTCGCCAATGATCCACCCCGAAGGCATATTGCTTACGAAACGAGTCGAGGTCGCCAACGACCGTATCAGTCATGTCGGTAAACAGGGTCTTGCCCTGCTTGATCACCTCTTCGTATTCAACGATTTCAATCGCCGCCAACAGAGGTTGCTCAGTCGCGCTCTTGCTCCATGAACAATTCCAGGTGGCGTTGATCTGGGTAATGCCAGGAGTGGAGGCGGATGGTCCGTCGAGCTGCACCAGCACTCGGGTCCTCGCCTTTTTGTCAGTGACGTCGACATAACTCACCTTGAATTTGGCGTGAGTGACGGCCTTGAGATTTCCCTGCCTCAGGAACTCCTTTATTGCAGCGACAAAGCCATCCTTACCTTGATTAGATTTGCCCCGGCCTTGACCGGCCGGAGGGTCGGAAGGGTCGAATCGGGAAACAAGGAGACCGTCGCTATTGAGCACCTCGGCAAGCTGCGGACGGAGCGAGCTGGAGCGAAAATCGGCCGTCGCCAAAGCTTCCAGTATTTCGATTGAGCTGTTCGCCAACGCACCCGAGGCGGTGTCATCGTTCTTCTGAAGTGATTCCGCAAGACGGTCCAGTTGGCTTGCCGCCTTCTCGCTAAAAGCCTCGGTCTGCCAGCCATCTACGGTGGGATCAATTCGGCGATAAGCGTCGGCGAGTGGAGCGATCAACTTACGGTCACCAGCGAGATCCAATGAAGCCAGATTTATCGTCTGGGGAGATGGCGACGCTGCCTCGATCTTCGGTTCGTCGTCCTTTCCTGTAAGGTCGTCGTTGCCAAGCTCATCATCACGGCAGCCGACTAAGAACAGGATGCTGACTAGGAACGGAATCAGTTTCCACATGGCCTGAAATCTCTGTTACTATTTGGAAAAAATTCACCTAATTCCTGCATTTTGCTATGGTCCAACGCGGCGAAGAAATTTCCACCCCATCCAAATTACGCTACTTTCTCATGCCCGAACGATACGTTCCTTGAACGTATCAGGGAATCCCAATCATCCGGGATTGGTTACCGCAGGTGCTCCTTATTAATTTTTTACGACCACAAAGAACTGGTAATCATCCAGCGCCAGACCTAGGTCATTGAAATCGACAGGAAAGACGGTGGTAGAAGCTGCGGCAGCAGCGGGGACCTCATCATTCAATTCGCTCCAGCTTGCGAGAGGTAGGGACAGATCGTTGGTGGCAAAGACGGAGTAAGAGCTCCCTTCTTTCGAAGTGAAGGTGAGATCGACAAGGATATTATCCCCAGTGCGAGTATGCGCTACATCAACTATCTGAAAGAGAGTGGGAGTACCTCCGGTAAGGCTGCCGATGCTGGCTCCAGTGCCGTCATTCCAGATTGAGGTCACCTCTTCCGGAGTAAGAGCGCGATCCCAGAGCGCAACATCGTCGATCTTTCCGTCCCATCCCCTTCCGGCTGCTTGGGAATTGCCCCCGATCTGCATACTAAGACCGCTGCCGTTCCCCAGGACCCATTCCGCCTGAGCTGCCGCTTCGACCCCGTCGATATACATCGTGATGTCTCCACCAGACTGGTGCGTTACCGCCACATGATGCCATGACCCGTCCTGCTGATCGATATTTGCTGCAACGTTCGCAGGGCCGCCTACACTATACTTGAAGTCGGTGCCCGAGCTACTATTCCGGGCAATACGCCAGTTCTGACCTTCAGATTGGCTAGCCAGAGCTTGCCAGGTGGTGTAAAGAGACTCGGTCGTATACCAAGCAGAAATGGACATGCTTCCGCCCTCGAAAGCGAACTCGCCCGGATCACCAACGTTGATGGCAGCCTGGTTATTAGCGCTGTTCTCCAAATCAACAGCGGAACCGAATTTTCCAGTAACGAAGGTGGCACTACCCGTGCCCGTCAATACGGGAACTCCATCGTTGGAGTCGTCCAGCGCGGCGGCGTAGTCACCGTCGAAGGCCCAGTGTTCGATGAGACCGTCGACGAGTTCAGCATTTAAGAACGGGGCGCTGAGACACGAAATTCCGGCAGCAAGAAGAATGGTTAAGGTAGACTTGGTTTTCATGGATCGGAGCATTATGACGATAGGAAAAATGCCACAGTCAATTTTTTGTGCAAGAAATAACATCTCGCAACTCCCTCTACGAGAACTGGAAAGAAATGCCGGGCAAGGAGATCCATTTCACGATTTCTCCGCATCTCAATCACCGACATGTGAAGGAGTTCCTTTTTGCCGGACCGCATTTTTTCGATGTCCAATTCCCCGGCAGGTTCAAGATCGGGATAACTCCGGATGTAAACCTTGCGATCGCCTTTCAAAAAGGATGAGCCGCCAAGCAAGTTCGCATCTCATGCTTTGGCTAGTGAGCTAGCGCCTAACTTTATTCGCCTGCTGGGATCTCGTTGACGGTGTAGTAGGCCTTGGTGTGGAGGAGAGGCTTTTTCCCGGCGCTCATCATGGGAGCGAGATCGAAGTCATGGATATGACTTTCTTGAATGCCCTCGATGAAGAGACGGACGCTGAGTCTATCGTCCGAGACGACGGCTCGTTTGACGATGGGCTCGGTGTGGTCGACTTCCGGGCTTCCGTAGCCGGCGCCGAAGTTATGAGTGTAAGTGGTGAGAGTGTAGGTCTCCGGCTTGGCGGCGACGGAAGGATCGACGGGGAGGGTGAAGTTGAAGAGGAAACCATCGGGGCGGATCTTGATCTCACGGATTTCAAAGGGGGTCTTGCCGGTCCAGTCGAGGCGCTGGATCGCGAAAGGCTTTTCTCCACGGACAGGCCATTGTCGACTGGTGGTGAATCCTCCGGCGATCAGTTGGCCTTTGGGAGTGAATTGGACATTCATGATTCCAGTGTCGAGGCCTTCGCGGAAGGGATAACAGGCACCCTGCCACACGCCGTTAATCTCTTCCGTGGTGGCGCGCATGATGAGGCTGAGAGTGTAGTCGCCAAAGAAGAGTTGGTTCTCGAAGGGACCAAATTTCCCTTTGGTTTGGTCGAGCTGAAAGCCTGAGATCGAGCGGCCCATTTTGATGTAAGGGAAGAGAATGGCGGGCGGCACCAGTTCTTTAACGCGCTTCTTTTCGATCTGCATGCGCGAGTTGGACTTGGGTTCCACGGCGGGGGCATCGAGGCCCTCGACGAAGGGATACCAATTGTAGCTGGCGGGGTGTCCGAGGAAGTGATCTTGCTTGAGGTGCTTGAGGGAACACGAGCCGTTCCAGGGGCCCTGACTTTCGATGGTAAACATCACACCTTCGGCATTCGCGGCCACGCCGGCGGGGCTGCGGAGACCCGAGCAGACGGGGATCATCTTTCCATCAGGGGTGACTTTAACAGCCCAGCCACGGAAGAGATTGTGTGACTTGTAAGAGCCGCTGAGGCCCAGGGCGACCCAAATATTGCCATCGGGATCGTGCTTGGATCCGAAGGCGAATTCGTGTCCTTCGGCGTAGCCCCAGTTGTTGGTGAGGGCATGAAATTGGTCGGCAGAGCCATCGCCATCGCTGTCCTTGATGCGGGTGACTTCACCGAATTGCGTGGCGGTGAGGGTGCCATCTTTCCACGAAAGTCCAAAGATTTCATCCTGCCCGCTGGCGAAGAGTTCGTAGGTGGGATTGGGAGGAGTTTCGAAAGCCCCGGTGATCACGTAGACATCGCCACGCCGGGTCCCGACGGCCAGTTTTTGATCGGGAAGGATTTCAAAACTGCCGGGGTGCATGGGCACCTCGGGAGGAATGGGGATGTCGATCAGCGGGTAGTATTTCGCCTCCGCTTCGGCGGTGCCCCACATTGCGCCGAGGTCTTCGGCAAGGGAAAGTGCAGGCAGGCCGAGCAGGCCCAAGGTCAGAGATTTGAGGATCGTGTTTACCATCGGTATTCCAGGTGAAGGGTTGTTTTTCCGGCGGGCAGGGTGATTGGGATTAGAAGTTCCTGTGGGTCGCCGTCGCGAATTTCACCGCCGCTTGCGCCGGAGAGGTGGAGCTTGAGAGAGTCGATTTGCCAGCCGTTTTTGGCGGAGGTGATCTTCTTACCGGAAGCGACGCGGAAGTAGAATTTCTCCTGCGGTGCGGTGACGTTGAAAGTCATGGTCCGCTTGAAGTAGGCCTTGCCCTTTTCATCGAGAGCGTCCTCGAAGTAGTCTTCAACTGAGATGTCGCCATAGTGGTAGAGGAACGTCGGGCGCTTTTCTTTATTGAGACGATAGCCGCGATACTGATATCCGTGATCGTGAGGGAAGGTATAGTTGGTCTTTCCTTTGTAGGGCCAGGGGCCGTCCATGTCGGCGAGACGGTGGAAGGGAATGCCTTCGGGGAAAGTGATGCGATTGTCGCCACGGAGCTGGAAGCTGCCGTGGTTGACGCTCGCAAATTCGCCTTTCCAAAGGTGGCGGAGATTCATCTCACGGGAGTCGAAGACGAGGCTGATTCGTTCGGGATAGCCAACGCCGATGCCCCGGTAGCTGGCGGGTCCGCGACCACGGCACATCACGGTTTCATCGGCGACGCGAAGTTCGCGGGATTGGCGGGAGAGGCCCTTGGGACTCTTGGCGCGCTGGCCGTCAGAGAGATAGGCCCAAAGAGCTTCGATTTGTTGATCGGTGTTTCCGTTGAGAACTTCCTTTCGGGTGGCCTGACCGCCGGGCCAATAACTGGGCATGATGACGGTGGGGTGGAAGCGGGACGGTTGGCGCATGTAGAGGTGGAACCAATTCTTCTGAAGTCGTTCGGTAGTATGAATGATGTCGAGGGCTCCTGCTCCGCCGGATTTTTGGCCGTTGAAATCGTGGCACGCGATGCAGCTGAGGCCACCCGCTCCGATCATTTCGTAACCGGCATTTTTGGACTCACGAATATTAACGACTTTGGGGAGGGTCGCCTCCTCCAGAGAATCGACCTTGCCGAATCCCTCGACGAGATGGCCCACGTTGGCTTCGCCGAAGAGGGGCATGCGGGTGTTGAGGTATTCGCGCTGGCGACCTCCGTGAACGAGGATTTCCTTGAGCCAGGATTTGGTGAGCTTGGCGCCAACGTGAGTGAGCGGTGGTGGAAGGCGACCCTGGTCGCCGAGAGTTTCCGAGGTGCCGGTGAAGTAGGGATTACGCTCGGGAGAAATTCCGCCGAGGCCTTCGCGGTCGTGACAAGCGATGCAATTGAAGGTGGCGAGGGTTTTGTTGACTAGTTGGTGATCGGTGAAAGGTGTGGCTTCGGCCTTGGGCAAGGCTTGGGCGATGAGCTTTTTTTGTTTCGGGGTGAGATCGAAGCGAGGAGTGGACGGACTGGCAGAGAGGCATCCGTGGTCGTTCTTGAGCGCGGAGAGTGCAGGGTAATTTTTCGGAGTGGACTTGATGTCGTCGTGGCATTTTGCGCAGCCGAATTTTCCGAAGTGCGCTTTTCCCTTTGCCGCGGAATCTGGATTAACCTTGAGAGGGTTCACGACGGAAATGGGGTGGTCCGAAGTTGCGAGGAGGGAGGAAGGAATGGTTTGACGTTTGAAACCGGGGCCTTCCATTTCGAACTTGAGAAACGCGTTCCTTCCGGTCTGGAAGTAGGTGAACTCGATGGGATTCCATCCCTCTTTGAGATTGGCGGTACCGGTGAGTTTCTTGACTCCGCGACGATCACTGGGAGCTTCGTTGAGGATTTCCTTCCCGTTGAGGAGGAGTGAACCGCCGTTCATTTCGAGGTGAAACGTATAGGCGCCAGGGGTGTTGATATTGAGGAATCCGTTGAAGCGGATGGCGGTGTGTTGAGGGACTTTGCCATTTCCGCTCTGGAAGTCTTTGAGTGAGAAATCGTCGGTTTGTCCGGCCTTCTCCGCTTGGACGTCGCCCTTCAGTCCTTCCCAAACTTTTCCACGCCAAGTGGTGTAAGCGAGGTTTCCGGGAATGCGGGTGTCTTTCAAGAGATAGTGTGTGATGCGGTCGAGATCCTGACCGGGAATGCGGAGGTCCGGCATACGACCGGACGGGCGAACGGAATGAGGACGCTGGAGGAATTCGCGGAGGCTTTTGTGCGCGTATTTTTCGGAGAGGTCTCCGAGGGGGACGGAGGTCTTGCGGAGGAGTTCCTTGCCATCGGGATCGCGCGGCGAGTGGCAGGCGACGCAGCCGACGGAATGGAAGAGTTCGTTTCCTTTGCTAGCGGCGACGGAATCGGGAGCTTCTTGCTTGAACTCGTGGCCCTTGTTGAGAGAGACGAGGTAATGGGTGATCTCGGTCGCGATGGTTTCCTTTTCCTGCGGGCTCAAGGAATCCGGGAGACCGGGCATGGTGGTGCCCGGTTTGACCGTGTGCGGGGAGGCGATAAAGTCCCTGAGATAGTCGGGATTCACGCGGGCTCCGACAGAGGCTAGGCGTGGTGATTTTCGAGAGGCGGCGGTGAGGGATTCGTCGGCTTGGTGACAGGCCACGCAGTTGAGTTCTTCAATAAGAACCCGGCCTTTCAATTCGGGTGCCAGTTGGCTCGATTCGACGCTGGGAAGAATGACCTGTGCGTGACTCAGGGAGAGAGCCGACAGAAAGATAAAGAAGGAGAATCTCATGAATAGGACAGGGTCAGCATGCCGATTGTCAAAGCATGCGACAAGGAGGCATTTAGCTCCGGAAACGGTATGTGTTGCCTCACAAGAGAAGACACCCTGCGGATTGATCGTTGAGTATGATTAAGGAGATTCGAGTGCGAAAGCTTCGCGGTTTTGGCGTGGTCCCCCCATGTGACGATGGATTTCCCACAAGATCGCCCCACTCGGCTTCGCCCTAGAAAACTTCGATGTCATCGGTGGCTGGCGCAAGCACTACCGCGCCCTCAATTCAGAACGCCGCTGGACCGAAGGCCAACCCGACTACGCCAGGCCCGGCCCCTCCCTTTCAACCCGTTTCTCTCCTTGCCCTCCCAGAACTAATCCTTCAAGCTCACTACCAACTCCTTTTAGAACAATGCTCAACAAACGTCGCCACTTCCTCAAGTCCACCCTCGCCGCTGGCGTCGCTCCCTTCATCTCGGGAGGAATCGCCGGTGCTCAAATCATCGGAGCCAACAACCGCCTCCGTCTCGCCGTCGCCGGCCTCAACGGCCGCGGGAAGAGCCACATCGACGGCTTCCTCGGACAGAAAGGAGTCGAAATCGCCTACCTGATTGATCCCGACAAAAAGGTCCTCGCCCAGCGGATGAAAGACCTGCGCAAGAAGGTCGAAGCCAAAGGCATGCCCTTCACCACGAAAGGAATCTCCGACGTCCGCGAAGCTCTTGGTGACAAAAACCTCGATGCCCTCTCCATCGCCACTCCCAACCATTGGCACTCCCTCATGACCATCTGGGCCGCTCAGGCCGGAAAGCACGTCTACGTCGAAAAGCCCATGAGCCACGACGTGGCAGAAGGACGCATCTGCGTTGAAGCCCAACAAAAATACGGCGTCGTGATCCAACACGGCACCCAGCGTCGCTCCGATGCAAATATTGCCGGTCTCAGCGAAGCGATTCGCGCAGGCAAATTCGGTCGCCTCAAGATCTCTTACGGATACTGCTGCAAACCCCGCAACGGCATCGGCGTCGATAAAATAGCCACTCCACCCGAAAACCTCGACTGGAATCTCTGGCGCGGTCCTGCCCAGATCGATGACTACCACGCCAATTACGCCCACTACGACTGGCACTGGTTCTGGAA
>Ga0307999_1000528_pt1 | contig 10650 bp, 9 predicted proteins | sample Neamet1_FD_203158 | JGI IMG/M metagenome (GOLD analysis project Ga0307999, IMG submission 203158) | Marine microbial communities from water near the shore, Antarctic Ocean - #1 | ecosystem: Environmental > Aquatic > Marine > Unclassified | place: Southern Ocean | collected 2014-06-04 | reverse complement strand
ATCAATCCCATGTTGCTTCGAGCAGCTGCCATTCCCCTCATATTCGCTTCAAACTCCGAATCAAATATGGAATCGAAGACTCAGCCCCGATTTTCATAAGATAAAGGTGGGAGTCGGGATCCCCCCAGCAAATCGCCGCATGACAGAGTTCGCGCATTTCTTCGTCACTCCGTTCTTCTTCCTCTTCCCGCAATTGCCGAATTATCCGCCGGGGCCGGATCACTTGATGATAAAAAATCCCAGCGCAAAACATAAGAGCCAAACGATCCCTCTTACCAGCTGCCTCTTCTTCGCACTCTCAATCTAACAAAACTCCACCTCCCCCCATCTTTGGGGCAGGTGCATGTTAACCGCGTGTTGGGGGCTCCACACCCAATTGTTCTCCGGATGCTCCTGCTCCTCGGGATTCAGACTTTCTGCCAAAGGCGTCCCATGCGGCGGAATACGGACATACTTTCCATCCACCACCTCATGCTGCCATTGCACGCGGGAAAAATTCACCTTCCAAATGTCTCCCGTTTTCGGTGGGGCCCCGTCCTTGTGATATTTCGCCAGATCCTTCCAAGGAAACGCCACCTCCACCGACCACCCTTCATCCTCGTCCCGGGGATTGTTCAGTGACCCCCTTACTTGCACCGCGCTTTTCAAGCCCGGCAAATTGCAACCGAGGATAGGGACTCCACCTTCACCATACGGCTTTGGCAGACTCAGTTCCCAAATCGTCCCCAGCGCATTAATCTCGAACTCATAGTAGTTCAGCCCGTCACAATCTGGATCAATAAAGACCTCAAAATCATTGTCCTCAAACATGATCTCATTCTTCTGCATAATTGTCCCCCAGACATGCGGTTCCTCAAGCTCGGCCCCTACGTAAAAATACTCATCGTCCCAGGCCATTTTCACCTTCGTCCGATAGTAAGGCCGCAGCGCCTCATCGCCCGTGATGTCCACAAAATCATCCGTCCAAGGTAATTCCGCCCACGCCAGATCTGTCATCGAACCATCAATCTTGATCGGACCTTCGACCCGCTGACATTGATAACGTCTTGCTGTCATTTCAATTGGTCCCAATAAAGATCCACCGTTTTCCCTTCGGGAACAACCACCTCACGGGTCTCGCCTCCAAAGGTCACCTTCATCTTCTCTCCTGCTTTCACGGCCATCTGAGCCATGTCATTCAAATCGGCAGTGCCCGCCCTCGTCTTCACCGAATCGTTCAAAGTCGTCACCAAACGCCTCCCTCCCTTCGCATCCCAGACGCGAAAATAAACGGCCCCGGCAGCCGCTTTCTTTTTCTTCACATACCGCGACGTCACATTCACCCCCGACACCTCCTGATTCCGGATATTCCATACCATGGGAAAGCGAGAGCCCGTCTTCTTCCACGAGCTTGCCCAGATGGCATGCTGCCATTGGCTCTCGATGGCCTTGGAAGCGTCACCGGTAAACCACCCCCGGTTCAGCCCCTTGGCATCAAACTCATCTGCCCCGGTGAAAAACCACTTGCCCCCATCATAAATCTCAGCCCAGGTGTGATTCCCCCGCTTGTCCGCCCACAAAGCTGTCCCAGCAACCCGCGCCGGCACGCCCACCGAGCGACACGCATCAACAAGAATAATCGACAATCCAGTGCACGTCGCCATTCCCAACTTGATCGATTCCGACGGGCTCTGGTTCGGAGCCTTCCGGCCCGTGTTGTAATGCACCTTGATCAGATCAAAAATCCCCTTGTTGATCGCCTGCACCGCCTCCGTCGTGGTCTTGGCATTCTTGACCAACTCGGCACACTTTGGATGGAAAAAGAACCGCCATCCTTCACGAGTTTCATCAAGCGAGGCATACGGTAAAACGTCATTCAAAAACACATCCTCCGGCACATTCTTCGACCATGGGAACTCCTCGCGTGCTTTCAAAGCCAGGTCGAGGTTCGTCATTAGGAAATCCTTCTTCAAAGTCTCCCGATCAGACTTGGGCATCCCATCCACCAAAAAGCGCGCAGCTTTTTCTCCAAAATCTCCGTGCTTCTTTTTTGCCTCAACAACAAAGTCCTCTATCTCTCCCCCAAAGGCGAGAGACGAAAGAACCGTTAAACCCAGCAATAGCCATTTCATAGTGCTCATAGCTTACCAGCCCGCCTTCAGTGCGCAAACCCTAAGACAGCAACGCTCTGCCTGCGGCAGCAAACGGAGCGCTTCTAATTTCAACACGAACTAAAAATCAATCGCATCGCTTATTCCTTGAAGCCTTCGCAAGGGCCAATTCAATTCACGATCACCATTCTTCAAAAGAACAACCTTCTCTTCCTCCTTCGCAAACACCGTCCCCATAAGAGAGACGTCGCGGCAGGAGACGGCAGCTCTGCTGGGGGCTTCACCCAACTTACTTCCTGGGTTCCAAGAGAAAAAATGAACTCAGCGGCGATTGCGGGAACTAGAATCTTCATCTCAAGCGAGAAAACGCTGAGTTTCGACTAATTCGCCCCCATAATTATTTTTTGCAAAAATAAGAACAATCTCTCGCATTTTCAAATTTTCAAGTCAGCTTGTTCACACGCAGCCGAAATGGATACCCGCTTCGGTTGCGTTTTTAATTCAAAGACTATGAAACTGTATCTTGGCAATCTGCCCTTTAGCGCCTCAGATGAGGACATCCGTGAAGCCTTCTCTGCTTACGGAACCATCGAAGACCTATTCATCCCCCTCGATCGCGAAACCAACCGCCCACGCGGATTCGCCTTCATCACTCTGGCTGACGACGACCTTGCTCGCAAAGCCATCGAAGAAATGGACGGAGTCGACCTCCAAGGTCGTAATCTCCGCGTAAACGAAGCCGAAGAGCGTCGCCCACAACAAAACCGCGGTGGCGGTGGTGGTGGTGGTGGTGGCGGCGGTGGAGGAGGAGATCGTCGTGGTGGTGGCGGCGGTGGCCGTGACAATGATCGCCGTGGTGGTGGTCGTGACCGTGATCGCCGTGGTGGCCGTGACAGCGGCGGCTGGTAACCCCTTCCGAAACAACACTTTTCAAAAAGGCCCACCAAACGGTGGGCCTTTTTTATTTCCCCTCAAACCCGAATCACAAGCACCTCAACAATTCCCAATGAATCGCCAGGCCCTCGATTCAAATTCCCAACGCCTTCTCAATTCGTTTCGCACCCACTTTCCCCACATGGGGCACCCCGGGCGCAAACAGCTGTAGCCTCCACTCCTCCAACATCCAGCCAATCTCCCAAAGCCGCACTGCCTCCGGTCTCTCGTGCCATAAGATCAACCATTCATCCCACAGCGGTAAAAACTGATCCTGCTTCTCCTCATCGCGAAGCAAGGACTGCGCCTCCAGCCGATGAATCCGCTCCTCCATCCCAAAGAAATACCGCTGATACCGCTTCATCCGCTCATAGCCCGACTTCCACGCAAACCCTCCTCGCAACAACCACTCCCGCTGCTGCTCCATCTGCTGCACCACCTCACCCAGATGCCGGTTCTGCCGGTTCGCCTCCATCCACTCCCGCACCCGGCCATCCGCATCCGCCATTCCCTCCATCGCATCCGCCACCGTCTCCGCACATCCAAACCAATCCCCCCTCCCCTTCGCCGACCTCTCCGAAAACTCCGCCTCACTCCGCGACACCTTCCCCATTGCTCCCACGGCTGACACAATTACGAGATCCTCCAGAGTTCCATCCGGCAACAAGGGCAGCAAAAATCTCCCCGCCATCTTCAGCGGGAAATTCTTCCGCACATAAGGCCCGTGCTCCGCATGCTCCAACATGAACAGACGCATCACCCCCGCCCGATGGCTCTCCTCCGCTTCCTCGAAATCCAAAAACGCCCGCATTCCCACCGTCTCACCTTCATCCACCAAGCCCGGAAACACTCCGCCCTCAGCCTCCACAGGCACCTCATCAAAGCTCCACACCTCGCCGCCTGTCATCTCCCATTCCTCATTCGCCGCCGCCTCTCGACGCGCCCGCAACTCAGCCGCCAGCTTCTCTTTGATCAAGCGTACATCCTCCCCAAAGGCCAGCACCTCGCCCTTCTCATCCCGCACCCGTACCTTCGGGCGCAGATGAATCGGCAAGCGGTCCGGCTCCAAACCTTCCAAGGAATTCCGACCCACTTTCTCCCGTAAATACTCCAGCAAAGTCACCTCCAATCTCCCCTGCGGCTCCCAATTCTCCCACTCCGTGAGAAAGCCCGACACCTTCTCCGCTATCGGCTGACACTCCCGACGCCAATCCTTCGGGAGACTCCGAATCAACAACTCCACTTGATCCTCAAGAATCCCCGGAACTCCCCAACTGGGCAAATAATCCGGAAACCTCACCAATTCATCAATCCCCACTTCGAAGGTAAGCCCGTCATCGTCCGCATCCAAATCACTAACATAATTCACGCGCCACTTTCGCCCCCCGTGCTCCACAACATCCGGGAAAAACCGTAAGCGATCCTCCACTCCCTCTTCCCAAATGAGATCCGAGAACCGCACCATCAACTTCCCCGCCTCCTCCGGACTCTCAGTCAGCTTGTAAAAAGCCTTCGTCGTATTCGTCGTCACGGGCATCCGCTCGAAAAAGAAATCATACGCCGCCACCTCGTTCCAAAGATACCCCACCCGCCTCAGCTTCCGCTCTCCCCCGAAAATCTGGCCCTTCACCCAGGCCAGATTTTGCGTCACCGCATTGTTCCCCCGCATCTTCCCCTCCACTAGGGCCTCCCGCACAAACACCTCGAAGGCCGCCTTCGGATTCACACGTCCAAAGAAGACCCGCCGCCCCTCCACCACCGTCAGCCCGCCAAGTACGACATCTTCCGTGCCATAAACCGCTCCCTGCTGTTCGTTCCAATAAGGCGAGTGATACTTGCTCCGACACAAATGCGGCACCACTTCTTCAACCCACTTCGGATCAATCTCCGCCACCTTCCGCGCCCACAGTCGCGACGTCTCCACCAGCTCAAATCCCAACACCCACAGCGCCCGCTTACTCTTAAACAAGCCCGATCCCGGAAAGACCGCAAACTCCCGATTCCCCACACTGTGATAAACCCGCTTCTCCTTATCCCACACCCCAATCTGCCTCGGAATCCCACTCAACACCGCCTTATGAACCTCGGCATAAACATCCCCCGCCGTCTCAATTTCTTTTCCCTTCACTCCCTTCTTCCGAAACGACCGCCGCAACTCCGCATAAATTCCCAACCACTCCCGCACCCTCCGGTAGCTCAAAAAGTGCTTCTCACACCACCTCCGCATTGGGTTCGACCTCAATTTTCCCGTCTCTCCGCGAAACTCCTGGATCCCATTCCACAAATTCAAAAACACTCCGAAGTCCGATTTCTGATCCACAAAAACCTGCTGCCTCTCATCCGCCCGTTCTTCCTTCCCCTGCGGCCGCTCCCGCACATCCATCGCCGACAGCCCCGAAACAATAATCAACACCTCTTCAAACACCCCACGCCGCTCACTCTCCACCAGCATCCGCCCTAACCTCGGATCCAACGGCAGCTTCGCCAAAGTCCATCCCGTATCGGTCAGCCTCGCTTCATTCTTCTTCGCCACCGCACCCACTTCTTCAAGCGTAGCCCATCCCTCATTCACTGCCCTTGGTCCCGGAGGATCAATAAAGGGAAATTCCCGCACGTCCCCCAACTTCAGCGACAACATTCTCAAAATCACCCCCGACAACGCACTCCGCCGAATCTCCGGATCGGTAAACTCCGACGCCATCTCCAGCGTCTCTTCATCATAAAGCTTCACGCAGATTCCCTCCCGCACTCGACCGCATCGCCCCCGCCGTTGCCGCGCACTCGCCTGCGAAACCATCTCGATCTGCAAACTCTGCACCTGGCGCTGCGGACTGAACCGGCTCACCCGCGCCATCCCGCTGTCTACCACCGAAACAATCCCCGGAATCGTCAACGAAGTCTCCGCCACGTTCGTCGCCAAAAACACCCGCCGACTACCACTCGGGAGAAACACCCGCTCCTGCTCCGCCAGCGAAAGCCGCGCAAAAACCGGCACCGCCTCCGTGTTAAAAAACCCCTGCCCCTCGATCATATCGGCACACTCCCGGATCTCCCGCTCCCCTGGCAAAAACACCAGAACATCCCCGTCCGGATCCAAGTCCGTGACAAACTCCACCGCGCGCACCACATGCTCGCGCAAGCTCTCCCCGTCATACCCCGGCAAAAAAACATCCTCCACCGGAAAGGTCCGCCCCTCCACCTGCACCACCGGACAGTTCTCAAAAAACTCAGAGAACCTCCCCGCATCCAACGTCGCCGACGAAATCACCACCCGCAGATCCCTCCGCCGCTTCACCAACTGCTTCAAATACCCCAGCAGGAAATCAATGTTCAAGGACCGCTCATGGGCCTCATCGATGATGATGGTATCATACTGCCTCATCTCGCGATCCCCCTGCGTCTCCGCAAGCAGAATCCCGTCCGTCATAAACTTCACCACCGTGTCCTTCGAACAAACCTCCGTGAAGCGCACCTGCCAGCCCACCTCTTTGCCCACCTCCACCTTCAGTTCCTCCGCAACCCGCCGCGCCACTGAAGTCGCCGCCAACCGTCTCGGCTGCGTGCACCCAATTCTTCCTTCTTGCCCCAGCTCCCTCGCCAATTCCACCGCCATCTTCGGCAACTGCGTCGTCTTCCCGCTCCCAGTCTCACCCACCACCACAATCACCTGCGAAGCCCTCATCGCCTCGAGAATTTCCTCCCTCCGCCGCGAAACCGGCAGGTCTGGATACGTAATCTTCAACGCCCCCTCTGTAACTGCGCACGATGACCCTCGCAAGCCTTCCCCCACGAGCCTCAAGATCCACCAAAAGACCTCCATTCCTCAGAGCTGATCACCGAGATCCTATCACACCAAAAACGTCGCTCTCGACCTCGTCTACGACTGTCTGACAGAAGTCGCCATAGCCGAAGCGAAAAAGACGCGCGCTGAAGCTCTCTTTCATGGCGGACTTAAGCTCTCTCAGACTTTCATCGACACCCGCGGTCAAAACGCACCCTGGGATTAACGAGTCCCAATCTTACGAGGCACCCCTAACCACTTGGCCACCCCAAGAAACACAAGGAAAGCAGCCCCAAAGATCCAAGGCTGCCCCTCCAGCGTCCAGGTCAGGGCTTCCTCATCGTTCATCCCTGAATCGCGCTTCTGCAAGGAAACCGCACCCGCAAATATCAAACTTGCAGTGCCATAACCGATATTAAAGAGCAGCCCCTTCACACTCAGGACGGTCGCGCGCTGATCCGAGCTCGCCAAATCGTGGAGGTAGCGGCTCATCAAAAATCCAAGATGTGACATTCCCGCCATCACCCCAATTCCCGGAATGACTCCCCAGTAGAGCCATGCCTTCCCGAGTAAATAGAGGCACAAAAACATCCAGCCGGCCGTGAAGGTAAAGTTGCTCAACGGCGAAAACCTTCTCGCTAAATGCTTCGACAAGCGCGGAGTGTACATTCCTAAAAATGCCGTTCCCGCTGCGATAAACCCAAAGGTGAAAGTCGGGATTTGAATCAACCGGTAATACTCACTATTGATGGTGGCAAAGTTCCGCGCCACTCCGTCAATCAAGAGACCTCCGATCACGATCACGATCGCCGCCTTCGTTGTAAAAACCCATTTCGCCGCTCTCCACGTCTGCCCAAACACCTCTGCAAATCCCACCTTTTGATCTCCCTCATTCACTTCTCGAAACTTCAAGGAAATCAAAAATGCCACCACCGCTTGGGCCAAACACAACGCAATCGGCAGTCGATGCGCCACCTCTTCATTCAACCCAAGCGCCCCCGCATCATACACCAAAGCTCCCACCACCATCGCCACCACCATCGCCGCCGATCTCAAACGCATTACCGCCTCCAGGACCTCGTCCCAATCCCCGGGATCATCCAGGCTGTCATAAGCCAGCGCCTCGTCCGCCCCGCTTGCTGCCGCCTCGGCCAAACCACTCAACACTCGGTTGACCGCACAAAATCCAAACAACCACAGACCCGCATCCTTCGGCGCAATCAACAAGACCGTCATCTCCAGCACCATCAACCCCGCCGCCGCAATCAACAGCTTCCTGCGCCCGATCAAATCCGCGAGCGCTCCCGAGGGAACCTCTGCCAAAAGAATCGTTGCCGCCCAGATTGCATTCAGCGTCACGAACTGCGACAGACTTAATCCCAAATCCAAAAAGAGAATCGCCAGAATCGGATAATAGAACCGCGCATTAAACGCCGTCGTAAACCACGCATACCAGCGCACATTCGATTGCGCAAAAGGACCGGTGGCACGGAAAAGAGAAAACACGGACCACTGTTAGAACCAGATCTCCAAATTGCAAAGCCCCACTTCACCGCAAATCCGTGCAAAATCCGCCTCCCTGTCTATCGTTCTATAAAACCCCCTACTCATGTCTCAAAAATCCTGCTGCAGCACCGCCACTCCCGAACCAAAACCCGAAGAAAAAAAGCCCGGCCTCTCCGCCTATACCCCCCTCTTTGTCATCATTCTCCTCACTGCCGGAGCCGCCGCCGCTAAACAATCCTCATACCCCGCCTGGTCGTGGCATGTCTGGATGCACGACTTCATGGGCTTGTTCCTCGTCATCTTCGCCATGGTCAAACTCTTCAACCTCCGCGCCTTCGCCACCGGCTTTGCCAAATACGACCTTCTCGCCGCCCGCTCCCGCACCTACGGCCTCCTTTACCCCTTTCTCGAGCTCGGCCTTGGCCTCGCCTACCTCGCCCAGTGGCAGCCTTGGTTCACCTACCTTGCCACCATTGTCATCCTCACCTTCGGCGCCCTCGGTGTCCTCAACACCATGCGCCAAGGGAAGCAACTCAACTGCGCTTGCATGGGCCAAATCCTCACCGTCCCTGTTTCCACTGTCACCTTAACGGAAAATCTCACCATGTCCGCCATGGCCCTCGTCATGCTCGTTTCCTAGGCCGCCATAAGTTCGCCGTCCCCACCGAGCTGAAATCAAACCCAGAGTTGGAACAGTTCACTCAAATCCATCCTCAAAAAGCCGGTAGGGTGTTTCATGAAAACCCCTCCGCACATACACCGCTTGTGCCACCTCGTTCTCCTTCTCGACATACAAGCGGCATCCGCAAACTCCTTCCGCTTCCATCGCCCTCTTCCTCGCCTCTTCGTAGAGACCGCGAAAAATCCCTCTTCGCCGAAACTCCGCCTCCACAAAAACACTCTGAATCCACCAAAAATCCCCGTTCCTCCAATCGCTCCATTCTTTCGTCACCATCAGCGACCCGACCATCTCGCCGCTCATTTCTCCTACCAGATAAAACCCCCGCTCAGGCTTCTCAAAAATTCCTTCCACCCCACGGGTTAACACCTCCGAATCAAGTTCCTTCTCCTCGGTCTCCCGGGCCATCTCTAGATTGAAGCGAACCAAGTTTGGCACATCGGTCGACACCGCTTCACGAATCATCAGCTCATCCTTCATCTTCTTGTTTATCCTTTAGTGGTCACCAATTGACCTTTCCCAATCGGCAGCAGGGCCATGTTCAACCATGGGATCTTCGCGGACAAAATCAAGAAACTCCTGGAGCTCATCCTTGTGAGAAGTGGCATTGTCCACAAAAGAAATCCCCCAATTCAAAACCCTCGCCAGGCGCAATTCCCGGATGTTGGCTTCAGAAACATAGCCATCTGACACAAAAATCACTCCGTTGGAAGAGATCAACTCAAAGACATCCCTACTCCCTCCCCCCACATCTCAAAATGTGTGCACGCAGGACCGTCGTTAGACAGCACTCAATCAAAAGCTCAAGATTGGCCGTTCTAATTCTTAGAGCGCCTCTACTTCCGTAAAATACGCTCCTCCCGCTTTTCCTTCCGCATCGTATAGCCAGGTCCAGAGTTCGGTCTTTCCCTCGGGGAGGCCCAACTCAAAAATCACCCCCTTGACTCCGGTCTCGACTACCGATTCCTGCTCTTTGCCGAAAATCTGAATCTTAGCCCGAACCGCTTTGATTGCCTGCCCTGCTTCCTTGGGAAACTGCCTCAAAATAAGGCGATATTGACCCGCCTTTTTAACATCGACGCTCCACGGACCGGTCACGCGCGGGAGCCTTTCGAGGCTCGCAAAAACCGGGGGCGGATCGAATTTCATTAGCCTCATGCTTGGCCCATGTCTGCATCGTCGCAAAATAAGAATTGTGTGACATCGGTGAACCGTTGTGGTTCAGTCCGCCGATGAAATTATTTGCCGCAATCTTGATCGCCACCGCTTCCCTCTCCTTTGCCGGAGAGTGGGTCAGCATGTTCGACGGAAAGACCATGAAGGGCTGGAAGGTTAATCCCGAGAATCCGAAAACCTTTTCCGTGAAGGACGGATCAATCAAGGTTCAGGGAAAGCGGGGGCACCTCTTTTACGGAGAGGATGGTAACGCCAAGTTCAAGAACTTCGAATTCGAGTGCGAAGTGAAAACCGCCAAAAAAGCCAATGCCGGGATCTTCATCCACACCAAATATCAAGCCAACGGCTGGCCCTCCCACGGCTACGAATGCCAGGTCAATGCCACCCACGGTGACTGGCGGAAGACGGGCAGCATTTACAGCATCCAAGACCTCAAGGAACCCGGCCACAAAGACGGCGAATGGTTCACTTACAATATCAAAGTC
>Ga0307999_1000526_pt1 | contig 10669 bp, 6 predicted proteins | sample Neamet1_FD_203158 | JGI IMG/M metagenome (GOLD analysis project Ga0307999, IMG submission 203158) | Marine microbial communities from water near the shore, Antarctic Ocean - #1 | ecosystem: Environmental > Aquatic > Marine > Unclassified | place: Southern Ocean | collected 2014-06-04 | reverse complement strand
ATACGGGTGCGCAGCAAACCATAATTAATTCCATGCCCCAATATGAAAATGCAATCATGGGTAGACCAGTAGATTATGATCAATTTCGCTCTCAACGTATCGCTGTAGATCCATCTTACATGCAACAAGATTTACCCCCGTTTATTACTAATAATAACATTGGGTTGAGGCAGCCGGAACAAGGAACAGGTTTAACACCTGACCAGTTAACACCTGAACAAATGTCTGCCATCATAGCTCAAACCGCACAAGGAGGCATGTAATGGTATCTATTGTTAAACCATTAGACCGTCAAAATAAAGGCCCTTTTAATCCTCCTGCTCTTAACGTAGGCACTAATTCTGTTGTCACTTCTGGTCGTCCACTTGCACCAGCAATGACCGCTGAATCTTTATATGGAACTATTGGTAGGCAAGGTGAGCAAGCAGGTTTAGATTATTGGAATAATGAGATTGCTACACGCGGTATTGATGCTGTAAGACAGTCTTTTGCAGCAGCAGGGCAGAACACAGATGCTATCACTACAGCAGTAAACAGTGGCTTTTACGATACAGGCTATCAAACAGGTGGCACTGGATATCAAGCAGGAGGAATTATTAATCCTAGCGCATACGCACAAAACCTTGGTGCTGATGCAAATGTGTTAAACACTAATTATGATATGTATGATACTCGCGGGCAGGCAGCAGAAGATGCTGCAAGGTCTGGAGAGCCTAGAATTGGACTGTTAGGATCGGAAGATGCGTTACAATCTGGTTTAAATGCTGGTGTTACCGCTGTAACACAAGGTGTAAATACAGGTAGGTCAGACATTGGAACAGGTGTTAACACAGGCCGAGCAGATATTGGGGCAGGTGTTAATACAGGCAGGGCAGATATTGGCGCAGGTATAAATTATTTTAACAACTACACTGGTCAAGGTAACGCAGCTTTAAATTTAATGGGCGCACAATCAGGCGCACAAGGACAAGCGGCACAACAAGCAGCTTTTAACAATTACAACATGTCTCCTGAACAACAATATTTAAGAGAGCAAGGAGAGCGATCTGTCCTGCGTAACGCAGCAGCAACAGGTGGTTTAGGTGGCGGTAATGTTCAGCAAGAATTACAACGTCAAGCCATAGGCTTGGCACAACAAGATTATGCCAACCAATATAATCGTCTTGGAGGGTTATCTGATCTTGGTATGCAAGGTTCAGCGGCACAAGCAGGATTGCAAAGTGAGCTAGGAAACATGTCTTATCAAGGTGGAAATGCCTTGGGCAACATGTCCTACGGCGGAGGTCAGGCTTTAGGAACTCTAGCTTATAAAGGTGGTTCTGAGGTTGGTAATATGGCTTATGGAACAGGCAACGCATTGTCAGCAGGCCGAACCAGAGCAGGAGAACTTATTGGACAAAATGTTAATAATACCGCTAGTGCGCTATCAACTCTTATTAATCAACAAGGTGCGGGAGTAGGAGACACAGTTGGCGCTGGTTCAGGTAACATAGCTACTATTCTTCAAACTGCTGGCACGCAAATGGGATTAAGCCAACAACAAATAGCTCAGTTATTAGCTGGTGTACAAACGTCAATGGGCGCTCAAGTGGCTGGATTGCCTGCGGTTGGTCAGAATAGCAGCGGCATGGACAATCTTGGTAAAATGGCAGAGACAGCAGCAACGGTTTACGCCGCAAGTGACAAAAGACTTAAGACTAACATTGTAAAAGTTGGTGTAATTGGCAGGCACAATTTGTATACATGGGATTGGACAGAAAAAGGATCTGAAATTGCAGATCCTCAACAACCTAGAATTGGCGTGATGGCTCAAGAAGCTATGAAGTTAAACCCCGAAGCAGTAGTAATGGGTGATCATGGCTACTTACAAGTTAAATATTCGGAGTTAACATAATGGCTTATCAAAGTCCTGAAAACGCACAAAAACTTAGAGATATTTCTCGGCAAGCAACTAATAATGCAGATCCCGCTAGATCACTTATGGGCGGCAACAATTCTATGGCTTCTGGATCTGGTCAGACAGCTTATCCTACTAATGCTTCGGCAGGCGTTAAAGACACAAGTATGTCAAAAGACAAAATTGTAAGGATGCTCCAAGGTTTTGCTGCGGGTACTAGGGGCGAAGGCTTAGAGTTTGTTACACAGATGAACAAACAGGATAAAATGCTAAGTCAAGAAAGAAAACAAGCTGCTCTTGCAGACTTATCTCAAGTTGGCAATATGCTTAATAACGGCTACACAATGGATGCCGAGCAACTGTTAGTTAACCGATTGACATCCATAGAAAAACTAGGTGGAGATACAAGTCATACTCGTAACTTGCTTGACATTGTTCGCAAGGGAGACATTAAGAAAGCCACAACTATTGTTAATGGCGAGCTAAACAAAGCCTATATGATGGATGTGTTAAAACGACCACCATCTACAGATAAAAGTATGACGGACTACCAAAGAGAAACGCTGAAAATAAGCAAAGATAATAAAAAACAAAGTCAACAAAAAAGTCAACAAACAAGCAAGGGAAGGAGCGACATGGCACGAGGGTTAGTAATGAATGCCTTCGGTCTAAGCGGAAAGGAGGCATTAAAAACTATAGACACAGATCAAGGTGATGCCATGGCTTTTGTTCTTTCATCCTTAGACAAGTCACAAAAAAATGGTTTAAGCGCTTTTGAGGCTCGCCAAAAAGCTGAAGAAACTTTGGCTGCAAATGTATATAGACCCAAAGTTGAAAAGGAGTTTACGAAATATTCAACTTGGGGTGATCAAGATCCTGTTTTTAGGGTGGGAGGAGCACCTACGTCAGGAAAAGGAGCACCTACGTCAGGAGAAGGAGATGACGATCAGGTATTCGACGTGAAAGTAGTAAACAAAGGTAACTGATGGCAACTTACGAAGCAACAAATAAAAGCGGTCTAACTATTCAATTTGATAAAAATGGGGCTGCGCCTACGCAAGAGCAAACAGCGAAAGCCTTTAATGCTTATTACGCTTCTCAAGCTACAACCGAACAAGAAGAGTCACAGCCGTTAGTAAGCGAAGAACCATTAAGACCTGCGGAAGATTATACTGACCCTGAACAAGGTTACGGTTTTTTTAATCGTACACCTGATTCTAAAACGGAAGATACGCCTGATGAATTTAGGTACGGTTACGCAAGAGGTGAAGGGAAACGATTAACTAAACTTGGCTTGAATAAACTGGAGCAAAACTATCCTAATGCTGTTCAAAGCACAGTTGCTAAAAGAGAATTAAGAGATACGGGTAGCTTTATTGACCAGTTAAAACTTAAACCTTTAGACGAAAAAATTGCTAATGCTTCGCCAGAAGAAATCAGGCTAATGCAAAATGAAGCAGAAGATAAACGATTAAGAGAACAGTACCCTGACATATATGCTAACAATTTACAGGATAGTGGCACTGCTATGGCGGGTGAGGTTTTAAGTAGCCTTGTAGATCCTACTACTTTGCTACCTGTTGGTGGAAGCAGTAAATTAGCACAAGCAGCAATAGGAGGTGTAACAGCAGGAACTTATTCAGCAGCTTCACAAGACCAAGCAACAGGTGAAATAGACCCTGAAAAAACTGCTATCGCTGCGTTAGGAGGTAGTGTTTTATCCCCTCTTATAATCAAAGGATTTCAAAAAGTTGGCGAGAAACTAGCTACAGCCAAGAACAAAAGAGAAGTTATTGCCAATAACATGATTGGCGAAGATGTAAAAAAATACATACAAGAAGTTAAAGCATCAGATGATTTTGCACAAGGTATATTAAAAGAAGATGATTTATTACCATTAGCCGCTGCGGAATTTAAAGAGGTATTAGCTCAACGCTTACCCAAGGTTGTGCCCGAAGAAAGGTTATCGCAGCTTGGCGTGGAAACTGGCAATGATGCGGGATGGTTGCCAACTATAAGGCAAAGTCCAGAAGAGGCTCAGTTTGCTGTCCTTCAAAGAGCGCAAGAGAAAGGAAACTACGTTCCTCCTAAAGACCTTAACAAACCTAGCCCTTGGGTAAAATTAACACACATTTTATCTACAAGAATTAGAGACATAGACGAAGCTATGGGCTATGGTTTACGGGCGTATGATATGCGTGTGTCTGCCAATACCCATGCCGCACAAAAAGAGGTTGAACCTTTTGCTAGGATGGTAACAAAAGCAACTGACGATATGCCAGAGGAAGCAGTAACACGTTTAAACAAACATCTTTTTAATGGCGAGTTCAAACAAGCTGCTGGCATGTTAGGTCGCTATGGTGATGCTAACAGCGCAATATCTAAAGTAGAGTCTTACTTAGCTACAAAATATACGGAGCTAAAAGATGCTGGCTACAAAGACTTAGGACAAATAGACAATTATTTTCCACGAAAAGTTAAAGACTACGATGGTCTAAGTTTGGCGCTAGGAAAAAATAATGCGGGTGAATCGATAATTCAAAAAGCAAATACCGCTAAACTTCTTGAACTGAACAAGCTACGGAAAAGCGAAGGTAAGCCAGAAGCATTGGAGTTAAGTAATGCTGAAAAAAACGATGTAATCAATAAAGTTGTACAGTCCAGAATGAACTCAAGGGGAGGCTCTGGCAAGTTAACGCAAACACAAAAACGCGCTATTACAGAAGTGCCAGAAGAGTTAGCAAAATTTTACGAGAGTCCTGTTGATTCTTTGTTTAGATACATAAGAAGCACAGAAGAAAAAATTGCAAAAGGAAAGTTTTTTGGTGAGAGCGCAACAACAAAGCCTGACGTAGATGGTTCTTTGCAACCTAACCAATTAGATATTGACTTGTCTGTTAACAAGATAGTAGCAAAAGCTAACAAAGACAATGACTTGAGCAACGCAGAGCTAGACGATTTAACTAATTTGTTAATGACTAGATTTGTTGCTGGCGAAAAATCAATGGATAAACATTGGCAGTTTTTTAGGAATGTGGGTTACGCAACTACTTTAGCAAATCCATTATCAGCAGCTACTCAGGCCGCTGATATTTCTGTATCCGCTTACGTAAATGGTATGTCTCATACGCTTGCAGCACTGGTGGGTAAAAACAAAGTTGAAGTAGAAGATATCGGTTTAATGAGGGCTGTTTCCGAAGAGATGAAGAACGAAAGGGAGATGGCGGATAGCTTGCACTGGTTATTTAGGAAAAGTGGTTTTCATGCTATAGATAAGCTAGGCAAGAATGTTATGCTAAACGCATCTTTACGAAGAGCCTCTAAGCTAGTTAAAACGGAAAAGGGTATAGAAAAGCTAAGACGTAAATATGGAAAAGCTATGGGCGAAGAGTTTGATGGGTTTGTAAACAGCCTAAAAAAAGGTGACATTGATGAAAATGTTAAAATCTTTTTGTGGAGCGAGTTAGCTGATGTTCAGCCTATTGCATTATCTGAAATGCCAGAATCATATTTAAACTCTCCTAATGGTAGACTGTTTTACATGATGAAGTCTTTTACATTAAAACAGTTTGACATTATCCGCAGAGATATTAAACAAGAATATAAAAAAGGTAATAAAAAAGAAGCGTTTAGAAACGCTGCGGCGTATATGTTATTTGTGCCAACCGCTAATACTTTAGTGTCCGAAGCTAAAGATAGGGCGCAAGGAAGGGGCGGTTATATTAATAGCCCAAGTGATGCGTTAGATCAATATGTGGTTAACTTCTTTAAGACTTTTGGTGGCTCATCATATTTAAAAGATCAAGTCACTACGGGGCGAGTGTCAGCAGCGGCAGCAAATTTAGTAATACCGCCTACTGGTGTATTTGAGGGATCTATTAAGGCGGCTAATCAATTAATAGAAGGAGAAGCGCCTACCGCTGTATTGCGGCACTTTCCTCTAGCTGGTAAAGTGTGGGATAACTTTTTTAATGGCGGCCTTGAAAGATCTGTAGATAGAAGAAACGCTGATTAGAGTGACGTTTACTTATAGATGAATTTTTGCATTACATGAACGATAAATAGGACACATTTACAATGAGCAGATTCGGCAATTTAGCAGACCAATATTTTGATGATGCAGGCGATCCATTAATTAGTGGTAAAATTTATTTTTACGAAACTGGAACCAGTACGCCTAAAGATACATACGCAGATATTAATTTATCCATTGCTAATCCAAACCCTGTTCTATTATCAGCAGCAGGTCGGCAGCCTAACATCTTTTTTGATGGCGTTGCTAAAGCAATATTAACAAACTCTAGTGACGTACAAATAGAAGTGCGGGATCCTATTGGAGAAACCACTTCTGCCTTTGGTACGCCTTGGCTGGCTAGTAAAATATACTCGGCAGGGCAAGTGGTTCGAGGAAGTGATGGCGTTTATTATGAAAGCCTTTTAAACGGTAACCAAGGTAATGACCCAACAGCATCAGGCAGTGGAACATACTGGAGTTTGCTATACAGTATTGCTTGGTCAGCAGGCCAAACTTACCAAACAGGTTTTATGGTAACCGGTTCAGATGAAGTTTTATACCAATCATTAACTAACAATAATATTAACCACAACCCTGTTTCTTCGCCAGCTTACTGGGCTAATCCAGCAACAGTAGCTTGGCAAGCATCTATTACATACGGCTTAGATGCTAACGTCACAGGTTCAGATGGTATTATTTATACTTCTACTGGCGCGGGCAATATTAATAAGAACCCTATCTCCAACCCATCTAATTGGATCAGAATTAACATAAGCTGGAAAGCTACAGTTACCTACCCTATTAATTCCAATGTTATTGGATCTAACGGCGTGTTTTATCAATCGCTAGTAGCTAATAATATTAACTTTGAACCATCTGCTAATTCTACAAAATGGGTTGCAGGAACAGCAGCAGCAGCCGCTTCAGCAGCAGCCGCTTTAGTTAGTGCAAATGCGGCAGCCGCAAGCGCAGCTACAGCTACAGCAATGTCAGGAACCAGTACCACTAGCCTAGCTATAGGCACTGGCTCTAAAACGCTTACCACTCAATCTGGCAAGACGTTTACAGTTGGACGGTTTATTCAAATTGGCGTAACAAATTCTGGCGCTAATTTTATGAATGGACAAATAACGTCTTATTCCGGCACTACATTGGTGGTCAACGTCACATCAATAGGTGGAAGCGGAACGCACAATACATGGACTTTAGATCTGTCTGGTTCCAAAGGTGCTACTGGTAATACGGGTGGTGGACTTGCTGCTGTAGTAGATGATACTAGCCCACAATTAGGCGGTAACTTGGCGCTGGGATCGTTTGATATACCTGTATCACCAACACAACAAACCGCTTTAAATTTAAAATTCCCTGCACCTGTTCTTACAGGAACATCACTAACTGCTGTGAAAGGAAATTATTACATAGCAACTGCTGGTGGCATAACTATTACATTACCATCAAGCCCAAGTGCGGGTGATTATCTTGCTATTAAAGATGGCACTGGGGCAGCGGCTACTACTACGTTTACTGTGGCTCGTAATGGTTCTAAGATTGCAAGCTCTGCAACTGACTTAGTGTTTGATAAAAACTTTGCAGACATTGTTATGACTTATGTGAATAGCACTATCGGCTGGAGCGTATAGCTTGAGCAATCTTAGCGAACTACTTCCTTCTGGCGGCGCTCAGAATGTTGTTGATTTTGTAGCCAGTGGTACTCTGCCTAATGGAAAGCCCGTCATATTAAACTCTAACGGAACTATTACGGCTGTTGCTGAAAGTTCAGTTAACCTTCCACAAGCAATACCCGCAGGTAGTTCTTCGGTCTTTGCAAGCGGAGCCGTGACTTATATAAGAATGGCTTTCGATCCAAATAATGCTAATAAATTTGTTGTTGCCTACGAGGATTCTGCAAACTCATATTACGGAACAGCAGTGGTAGGTACCGTGTCAGGCACATCCATATCTTTTGGATCTACTGTAGTTTTTAATGCCTCTAATTCTATTGATGAATCAATAGGTTTTGATCCAAATAATGCTAATACATTTGTTATTTCTTATCGAGATTATGGAGATTCTAGCAAAGGAAAAGCTATAGTAGGTACTGTAAGTGGCACTAGTATTAGCTTTGGTACTGCCGTAGTGTATTCAAGCACGCCTGCCCATTATGGTGCAATGGCTTTTGACCCAAACAATGCTAATAAATTTGTTATTTCTTATCGAAATGTTAACAATTCTAATTATGGAACATCTTTAGTAGGAACAGTTTCAGGCACATCTATTTCTTTTGGATCTACTGCGGTTTTTAATAGCGGTACTACCGCTGATTCATCAATAGCTTTTGACCCAAATGTTTCAGGTAAATTTGTTATTGCTTATGGAGATCAAGGAAATTCTAATTATGGAACAGCTATAGTAGGCACTGTAAGTGGTACTAGTATTAGCTATGGTTCTGAGTCTATTTTTGAAAGCGCTGCTAGCCTTAGTGTAGCAATAGCTTTCGATCCAAACAATGCTAATAAATTCGTGGTCACTTATTCAGATGGTGGCGATTCAAACAAAGGACAAGCTGTAGTAGGAACGGTTTCAGGAACATCCATTTCTTTTGGATCTATTGTAGTTTTTAATAACGCTACTACCTTTCAAATATCAATGGCTTTTGACCCAAACAATGCTAATAAATTTGTTGTTGCTTATATTAATGAAGCCAATTCTTATTACGGAACAGCTATAGTAGGGACAGTTTCAGGAACATCTATTTCTTTTGGAACTGCTTCGGTCTTTGTCAGCGCTTCTGTCGCTTATACATCCACAGCTTTTGATCCAAATGTTTCAGGTAAATTTGTTATTTCTTATAGAGATCAAGGAAATTCTAATTATGGAACAGCTATAGTAGGTCAAATAGCAGCAACAGTAACAGCCACCAACCTAACTTCTACTAATCTAATAGGTATCTCAGCCGAAGCTATTGCTTCTGGAGCTACTGGTGAAGTCAATGTATTAGGAGGTCTGAACGAAGGCCAATCTAGCCTGACACCTGCATCTATTTATTATGTGCAGGGTAATGGCAGCATATCCACAGTTGCTACTGCCCCTGCACAAAAAATTGGTAAAGCCATGTCGGCCACCACGCTTAATATAAAGGACTTATAAATGTCTAATCTATCTGAATTGCTACCTTCTGGTGGTGGATCAAAGACAGCAGAATTTGTTGCCAGTGGTACGTTACCCAACGGACAGTCTGTTATCTTAAACGCAAATGGGACTATAACTGCTGTTGCTGGCACATCAACTAGCTTTCCACAGGCAATACCTAAAGGAAGTCAAACAAAGTTTGTAGATGGTGAAAATACCAAGGCAGGGGCGTATTTCGACCCGAACGTAGAAGGTAGATTATTAATTACATATAACGCTACTAGTAACGACAGTTATTATCTATCTGCCGTTATTGGCACTGTGTCGGGCAGCTCTATAAGTTTCGGAACGCCTACTCAAATTACCGAGGCTTTTAGTAATCAAGACGTTAGTTTTGACCCAAATACCTCCGGCCAATTCATCATTAGCTATACGATTAGTGCTTCTCCATATGGTGCTAAGGTGCGAGTCGGGACAATTAGCGGAACAAGTATCTCTTTTGGCGCAGCAACCACAGCAACCACGTTTGAGACCACGGCCCTCAGTGTCTCTTGCGATCCCAACACGGCTAATAAATTTATACTAGCCGTATCGTCTACCTCCGTAGGGACAGCAATGATTGGGACTGTATCTGGCACTTCTATCAGTCTCGCATCATCTGCGAACTTTAATGGTCATACTACGACACCTGTTGTTAGGTATAATCCCGCCACCGCAAACCAAGTAATTTTATCCTACGTAGATAACGCAAATTCCCAATACGGTACTTCCGTCATTGGTACTGTGTCGGGAAATTCGATCAGCTATGCCACGGAGTATGTGTATAGCTCCTCATCCGCGCTGGGTACTCTCATGGATGCCAGCAAAACTGGGATATTTGTAGTGGCGTTCGGTGACTCGGGCAAAAGCATTATCGGCACAATATCAGGAACGGCTATTAGCTATGGGAGCGTGGCAAACTTTATAAGTGCATCTACTCAAGGCATACAAGTGGCTTTTGATCCTGTCACCACAAATCGTTTTGTAGTGATTTATCAAGATTCTCAAAACTCAAATTACGGCACAGCTAGGGTGGGTACTGTAAGCGGAACTACAATTAGCTACGCAACAAAAGCTGCCTTTGTCAGTGGCGTAACAGGCAGTCTTGTTGGATTGAGTTTCGATCCCAACGCCTCAGGAATGTTTGCAGTTGCATATTCTGACAACCCCAATCCAAGAGATGGAAAGGCCGTTATCTCACAGCTTGCAGCAACAGTAACAGGCACTAATCTTACTGCCACCAATTTCATTGGAATGCCCGATAAAGCCTATGCAAGCGGAGCTACAGCCACTGTTGCACTAGAGGGCGGCGTATCAACCAATCAAACCAGTTTAACTATAGGCAGTACTTATTATGTGCAGCCAACAGGCAGTTTAGCAACGAGTGCTGGCACACCATCTGTAGAAGCTGGAAAAGCAATATCCGCGACATCATTATTACTTAAAGGAATTTAACCATGAAAACCATTACATTTAACGACAGCAGTATTTCAGCGTATATCTTTGACGATGAAGCAGCAATCGAAGTAACAGGCACTAACATTGTCTGTCCTGACTTTGTGATAGGAGATTTAAATCAAACTAACTCT
>Ga0307999_1000525_pt1 | contig 10673 bp, 5 predicted proteins | sample Neamet1_FD_203158 | JGI IMG/M metagenome (GOLD analysis project Ga0307999, IMG submission 203158) | Marine microbial communities from water near the shore, Antarctic Ocean - #1 | ecosystem: Environmental > Aquatic > Marine > Unclassified | place: Southern Ocean | collected 2014-06-04 | reverse complement strand
ATGAAAAATTCTGAAATTGATGTTATCCTTTCTTATTCAAGAGTGATTACTGTGCATATTGTTGGTGAGGTTTATAATCCTGGTTCGTACACAATACCTGCTATCAATACAGCTTTTAATGCTTTAATTGCAGCAAATGGTCCAAATCAGTTAGGTTCGGTTCGTAATATTTATATTAAGCGTGATGGTAAAACAGTTGATTCTTTAGATGTGTATCAGTTCTTGTTTAATCCAACTCGCTCCCAAGATATATACATGCAAGACGGAGATTATTTATTTATTCCTCCAGCAAAACATATAATAGAAGTGAAGGGGGCTGTGAATCGCCCTTATACTTATGAAGCAAAAACTGGAGAGTCTATCGGAGAGTTAATTAAATATGCTGGAGGCTATACTACAAATGCATTTACTGATGTATTGACATTAAAGCGTATTGATTATAATGCAGTAAAAGTAAATGATGTGCATAAAGGTCATATTAATTCTACAACTGTCCAAAATGGTGATGAGATTGTTGTGAATACAATTTCTAATAAATTATCGAATGTAGTAAGCGTAAAAGGTAGTGTTGGTGTTTCTGGTGATTATGAGTTTATTCAAGGAGATCATTTATTGGACTTACTTCAAAGAGCTAAATGTATTGCTGAAAAAACATTTATGGATAAGGTGTATGTAGTCCGTTTGAATAAAGATAGAACGAAAACGCATATTACGGTTAATCTAGGGGCAGTTTTGGAAGATGATAGCCATATTGATAATATTCTATTGCAAGAATATGATATTGTAAATGTGCTTTCTGTTGATGATTTTGATGACGAGTTTTCAGTCTCAGTTTTGGGAGCTGTTAGAAAAGTCGGAAGCTTTGATTTTGGTGATGGAATGAGTTTGCAGGACGTTTTATTGCAAGCAGGAGGGTTAACACGACAAGCTGAAGGAAGCCGAGTAGAAGTAAGTAGAATTATGGATTATGATATTTCATCCAATAAGCTAAAGCCAAGAATAGCTGTTGTAAAAACAATTAAAATTGGTGATGACTTAGTGTTAAGTACTGAAGCTGAAGAGTTTTTACTACAGCCTTTTGATCAAGTTTTTGTGAGAGAAAATCCTGATTTTGAACCCGCTAAAAATATTTCATTATCAGGGGAGGTTAAATATCCAGGAACTTACACGCTTCTATCTAAGGGTGAAAAAATTTCTTCAGTAATCAAAAGAGCTGGAGGGCTTACAAGATATGCATACCTTGATGGGGTTACTATGTTTAGAAAAGAAGTTGCAAGTAGAAATCAAACTACAAATATTACTCTTAAGGATTTATCTCAGGAGTTATTAGATTCTATTCTTTCTAATCCAAGTTTATCTCTTTTGTATCAAGAAGAACTACAAAACATGAGAGTTGAAAATTTTGAAAATTTTAAGGAAATAATAATTTATAACAAAGTATATTTAAACTTAGACAAAGCCTTGCAATCTAATGAATCTAAACACAATTTGGTCTTATTAGAAGGAGATAGTGTCATGATTCCTAAAACAATGGATTTCGTTCATATTTCTGGTGATTTAATGAATCTTGAAGGTGGTGCGATTAGTGCACCTTATTTTGGAGGAAGAAGAGCTAATTATTATGTCAATAATTTTGCTGGCGGTTTTTCTAAAGCGAATAAAAAAGTGAATACTGTTGTCATTTATCCTAATGGCATTGCTAAGAAAACAATGAATTTTGGTTTGTTCGTTCTTTCCCCTAGAGTTAAGAAAGGATCAATCATTAAAGTAGTGAATAAAATGGATAAATTAAAACATGAAAAAGTTCCAATTGATTGGAATAACGCAATTGAGAAAACTATGCTCAAGGTTACTGCTGTTCTTTCTTTATGGTTATTAGTTGATAGAGTAGTACCTGCACAATAATGGAAAATTATAATGACGAAATACAACTAAAGGATATTCTGATTAAATTATCAGAGTATAAGACTTACTTATTGAAGCAGAAATTTACAGTTATTGCTGTATCGGGATTGTTCTTTGTGTTGGGGGTTATATTTGCAATTTCTGCTGATAAAAAATATATTGCTGAACTTACTTTTGTAGTTGAGGATCAGCAACAGGGGGGTGGGGCTTTAGGAGCTATGTCAGGAATGGCGAGTCAGTTTGGCTTTGATATTGGTGGTTCATCAAGTACAACATTCAGTCAGAATAATATTTTAGAATTTTTAAAGTCAAGAGGTGTAGTTGAAGCAACTTTAATGCAGAATAGAAAAGTCAATAAAATAGAGGATCTATTAATTGAACACTATCTCCATTTTAATAAGATAAAAGATCTTTGGGAAGCAGATGAAGATCTTACTCCTGTTTCATTTCATAAAATATTAAGCCAGGATAATGATAGTGTTAGTGGAGATATCTGGAAGAGTATTATTGAAGATAAACTAGTAGTTGAGTTACAATCAGATGAAGCAAATATCATTAATTTGAGTTATACATCAGTAAGTGAGGAATTCGCAAAATCATTCGTTGAGGCCTTAATTGAACAAATGAGTAAAATGTATATTACTCATCAAACTGCAGCAGCAAGTAATACTTTGGATTTTTTGACATCTAGGTCTGATTCAGTTTTTATAGAATTGGAAATAGCTGAAGAAGAATTCGCCAAAGTTAAGGATATTAACCAACGAATTGTTAAAGCATCAGGTCGGCTAAAAGAATTGCAGTTAATGAGAAGAGTTGAGGTGTTAAATACTATGTATTTAGAAATTATAAAAAACTTAGAGCTCTCCAAAATTACGTTATTAAATCAAACTCCAATTATTCAGATTATTGACAAGCCTATTCTACCACTTAAACATGAAAAAAAATCTAAAATAGTTTTAGGTTTTCTTGGGTTATTTTTAGGAGCTTTTCTTTCTCTTGGTTTCTTTATTTTCAGTAAGTTATTTAATGATGCTTTGTCAGAATAAATTAAAGACTTTCAATTAATTGTTCCAATCCAATTCCTCTAGAACCTTTAAGTAGAATTGTTTTGTTATAAATATTGTTTTTCTGTATATTTTTAGCTAATTCATTTCTAGTTTTAAAACCATTTTCAGTAAGTCTGTTAAATATTTCCCCAACAAATATGCAGTCTAATTTTAGCTCATTAGTTAGTGTAATAATTTCTTGATGTTCTTTGTTTGCTTCTACTCCTAATTCAAGCATATCTCCAAGTATGCAAAGTTTATTTTTGTATTCTTGATTCGCAAATGAATTTAACATAGCTTTCATACTTGATGGGTTTGCATTGTATGCGTCAAGTATTAGTGTATTAGTTTTAGTTTTAATTAGCTGTGAACGATTATTTGTGGGGATATAATTCTCAATACTTCTTTTGATGTTCTGAGTAGAAACATTAAAATAGTTGCCGATACAAATGGCTAACAAGATATTGCTAAATTGAAAGTCTCCTATAAGATGGCTATTAATTATTTCATTATTATATTTTATGCTAAGTAGTGGTGTTGTGTCAGTAACTAGTCCTGTAATGTCTCCTGATTTTCCGTATGTTTTTTGCATTATTCCTTTAGAAAGACTAAGTAATAGTTCATCTTCAGCGTTTACGAATAAATGACCTTTATTGTGGCTGATGAATTTATATAATTCCTTTTTAGTATCAATTACTCCTTGCAGGTTTCCAAACCCTTCTAGGTGAGCAGAACCAATATTTGTGATTACTCCATAAGTTGGTTGGGCAATATTACAGAGGAACTCAATTTCTTTTTGATGGTTTGCTCCCATCTCAATTATAGCAATTTTATGTTTTTTATTGATTTCTAATATACTTAAAGGAACGCCAATATGATTGTTTAAATTTCCTTTGGTTGCATAACAATTTAACTCACTGCTTAAAATGGTATTAATAAGTTCTTTAGATGTTGTTTTTCCATTGGTTCCTGTAATTCCAATTAAAGGAATATTTAGTTGACTTCTGTGATAAGTAGCAAGGTCCTGAAGGGTTTTTAGTGCATTATTAACAAGAATTATATTTTGATGAATATCATATTCTTTTTCATCAACAATAGCATAAGAACAGCCATCTCGTATAGCTTTTAGAGCATATTTATTGCCGTTAAAGTTGTCTCCTCTCAAAGAAATAAACATAGCACCATTCGTAATTTTTCTGCTATCAGTACAGACAGTAGAGTGTTGTTGGAAAAGTGCGTATATTTCTTTAATCTCCATATTATTATAAAAAATAAAACCCCATGTTTAGTGGGGCTCTATTGTTAATATATAATTATAGTTTAGTTACTTTTTTTGCTGTAGTCAGCTCCTCTTCTAGTATTCTCTTTCTGATTACTACTTGGTGCTCCAACTCTATCCATAGCACATCTAAAACCAATAGCATCAGTTGACTGATCTTGGTCTAGGAATCTTCTTGTACCAGGATTTAACCAATAAGCTCTGTCTTTCCAAGAACCTCCTTTGAATACTCGAGTTCTATCAGTTACTAAAGAGGATTCACCATAAGCATACATTTCGCTAGAATTTCCTGTTTTAGCATTATCCTTATATTGTTCAGCTTTTTGATTCCATTTGTCAATTTGTACTCTTGCAGTATCTGAAGTTGTTGTTTCTTCTAAAAAATTATTCCAATCAATTCCCATTTGAGATTCAATATCTCCATCTAAGTAATTAATATTATCAGACTTCTTATAGTTTCTTCTGTATACATTTCCTTGAACATCAACAGGCACCATAGTAATTCTACCTAAACTGTCTTTCTCTGCAATAAATCCATCTTCATCAGTTTTTTGTGTAGTATATACATTCCCCCTAAAGTTTCTGTGGTCAGCGATTGTTGTTTGTTCAATTTCGGGTCTATAAACATCCATTACCCACTCTGCTACATTACCAGCCATGTTATACAAACCATAATCATTAGGCCAGTATGAGCGTACAGGAGCAGTAATATCAGCATTATCATTCAAATTTCCAGCAACACCCATATTATCACCTCTTCCTCTTTTGAAATTCGCCATTATTTCTCCCTGATTTTTAGAATCTCCATTTCTTAGAGAAGAACCATTCCAAGGGTATAGTTTTCTTTCATTAGTATTTTCTTCCTGAGTATTCCCAACATATCCAAGAGCAGCAAACTCCCATTCTGCCTCAGTTGCAAGACGGTATTTTGGAAGTATTAATCCATCCTCTATGCGTACTTGTCTTGTCTTCTCTCCAGTTGATGGATCTAAGTTTCTAAGGTTTCTGCCAACAATCCCTTCATACTGACCTGCTAAGTAGGCATCAGTGTTGAAAGTGTTGTCATCAACTTGTTCAGGGTCTTCTTTTAGGATACCTTCATTAATAAGTATTCTTTCATTTACCCTATCAGTTCTCCATATACAGTAGTCATTTGCTTGAGTCCAACTTACACCAACAACAGGGTAATTTTGATATGCTGGATGTCTTAAGTATTGTGTTACAAAAGGTTCATTATACCCTAATTTATCCCTCCAAACTAAGGTGTCAGGTAAAGATTTTTTATAAACTTCAGGATAAGATTGAGCGTAAACTCTTTTTATCCAATGTAGGTATTCTAAATAGTCTACATTTCTAACTTCAGTCTCGTCAAGATAAAAGGAAGATACTGTAACTTTTCGTGGAACATTATTCCAATCGTACATTACATCTTGCTCAACTCTACCCATTGTGAATGATCCTCCTTCTACAAAAAGAAGTCCTGGACCTGTGATTTGTTCTTGAAACTTAGTGTTAGTTTCAAAACCTCCATTTTTTGAGTTATTATATTCCCATCCTGTAGATGAGGACTTTTCTCTTGCACATGAGGCAAGTATCAATACACTGCTTAGTACGATTATTAATTTATTTGATTTCATCATTTGTTTTTATAATATGATTATTTAACTAACTATTAACTAAAATTGAGGACAACTTATTGTATTAAAAGATTTACTTTTTGAACGACAAGGCATGAATAATGTAAATGATAACTCATGAGCTCCTAGGGTGTTACTATTTTTAAGGTTGCTTAATGTAATGTCGTAACTATATCCAAATTTGAATGAATCTTGAATTAGACCAAGCATAAGAATAAAGGAGTCAATATTCTTTAAACTATGTCTTGCCCACAATCCTCCAACTATGGGTCCTCTATTCACATATACACCATAATTAAACTGTTGAAAATCTTGTTGTCTCTGGTATAAGAAATTTGGTGAAATTGTAGTTACATTATTACTGTATTTGCTTAAAGGAATATTTCCTCCAATATGAGCAGTTATCTTTGTGGGTAATTCACTTTCACTAATAAAACCTTGATTAGGTGTTGTTAAATGATGAGCTGCAAAGCCAAAAAATAAATTCTCAGAATATCCAATAAATCCTGCTGAAAAATCAGGAAAACTTCTAGTTGTTGCATTGTTTGCTATATCTTCTTGTGTGCTATATACAAAACCATCTCTTGGATGAATCATGTCGCCAAAAGTTAAGTCACTCCAATCTAAACTTATCGATCTATATGAAGCTTCAAAACCAGCTTTTACTGAAAACTTTCTATTTACTTCTAAATGATAGGAATAAAGTAAAGATGCATGTGTAGTGTTTAAAGCTCCTGCACCACTTCTGTCTTGCGCTACCATAACTCCTAAACCACCTCCAATTGCATTAATGTGTTGATCCCATGATGCTGAAGTTGTAACATAAGTTCTCCCAATTCCAGGCCACTGGTCTCTGTAATTTAAGTTTGCTCTAGGGCAGCCTTTAGGAGTCGCTCCTGCAAATGCGGGGTTTAAATATAATGGATTAGCATAAAACTGACTAAAAGCAGGATCTTGTGCACTAGCTTCATTGCTCATGAAAATGCATGCAGAAACTGCTATAAAAATCTTGGAAATTTTATTCAACATAAAAGTGTTTTTTCTTAATTTCAATTTCACAAAAATAAACAAATTATTTACTATCTACTTTTACTAATAAAGAAATTGTATAATAATTATATTTTTTTTGCGTTTTGCCCTTGTTTATAAAATGATACATAACTTTGCAACAATGAAAAAACAAATATTTTTAGCTTTATCATACGTTCTTATTACAGTTAATTTATTTGGACAATATAACTCTGTATTGTCTGAGGGAAATTGGTTTAAAATATCAACTAATAAATCAGGTATTTATAAGTTGGATTACTCTAGTATATTGTCATTAGGTGTAGCTGTAAATGATTTGCAAATTTCAAGTATAAAATTATATGGAAATGGAGGCGGAATGTTGCCAAAATTAAACGCTGATTTTAGGCATAATGATTTAGTTGAAAATGCCATAAATATTTACGATTCAAATAATAATGGTGTATTTGAAAACGGAGATTATATTTTGTTTTATGCCCAATCTCCACATAGTTGGAAATATGATGCTCAATCAAGTCTATTTAAACATGAAACACATTTATTTTCTGATGAAGTAAATTATTTTTTAACAACTGATAATCAGTCAAATGGAAAAAGAATTGAGCAGAAACAAGCTTTGCAAAATCCTACTAAAACGATAACATCATTTAATGCGTTTTCCTTTCATGAGCTTGAACTTGAAAATTTAATTCATTCGGGAAAAGAGTGGTTTGGAGAACGATTTGATAATCAGAATAGTCAATCTTTTGATTTTAGTTTTCCTAATTTAGAGATAACCTCTCCCGTCAGTGTAAAAACAGCTGTTGCTGCTCGTTCATTAAATCCTTCCGTGTTCTCAGTAGCTGTAAATTCTGACCCATTACAAACTATTTCAGTTCAGAATATTGTCACAACTTATGCTACAGAATATGCTAAAACTTCTTCAAAAACTTCAGAGTATATAGCTTCATCATCTAACCTTTCAGTAGATATAGAATATAGCTCAATTGATAATGGTGCATTGTCTTGGTTAAACTATATAGAAGTAAATGCAAGAAGAAAATTGAAAATGTCAGGGAACTCCTTATTGTTTAGAGATGCAACATCACTTGGGGATGAAGTAGCTTCTTTTGAACTTTCTAATGCCAATGTTGGGATTAGTGTTTGGGATGTTACTAATCCTACGTCAGTAGTCAAAATGCAAACATTAGTTAGTGCTAATGAACTTTCTTTTAATGATTCTATTAATGAATTGCATGAATATATTGCCTTTAACAGTAGTGCATACTTAACGCCTTCTATAGTTGGTGAAGTATCTAATCAAAATTTACACAATACCCCTATTGATGTAGAGTACGTGATAGTTTCACATCCTAATTTTTTAATTCCTGCTGAACGTTTAGCTGATTTTCATCAAGAAAATGATGATATTACTTCAGTTATTGTAACACCTCAACAGATATATAATGAATTTTCTTCAGGAGTACAAGATGTAAGTGCTATTCGTGATTTTTTAAGATTTTTGTATAAAAGACAAAATTCAAAACTGAAATATGTTTTGCTTTTTGGAGATGGATCTTATGATCCTAAAAATAGAGTAGATGATAATACAAATTTTATTCCTACCTATCAATCTTTAAATTCTACTCATCCAACACTTTCCTATGTTACGGATGATTTTTTTGCATTGCTAGATGATAATGAGGGTGAATTTAATAATGATTTAGTCGATATTGGAATTGGAAGATTTCCTGCTTCTACTCTTTCCCAAGCAAATGTGTTAGTGGATAAAGTAGAACGGTATTATGCAAAAGAATCATTTGGAAGTTGGAGAAATGATATAACTTTTATTGCTGATGATGGTGATTCAAAAGACGGAAATACACACATGTGGCAAGCCGATAGTTTGGCAAATATTGTGGCGGATAATTATAAAAACATCAATATCAGTAAGATTTATTTAGATAATTATTCTCAAGAATCAACTCCTGGAGGACCTAGAAGTGAAGCGACTAATCATGCTATAAATAATAGAATAGATAAAGGAGCGTTATTAATTAATTACACAGGGCATGGAGGGCCTTTAGGTTGGACTGCAGAAAGAATATTAGAGTTAGATCAAATTAATGCTTGGGATAATGGAAATAAATTGCCTTTATTTATGACCGCTACTTGTAAATTTTCTTATTTTGATCATCCGGAGCAAACTTCAGCTGGAGAATATGTTTTGTTAAATCCTAATGGAGGTGCAATTGCTTTGCTAAGTACGACTAGATTGGTGTATTCTTCTCCAAATTATAATTTAAATACTAAATTTATCAAAATCTTATTTGAAAAGGTTGATGGTGAATATCCTAGATTAGGAGACGTATTTAAGCAAACTAAAGTATTAAGTGGAACTTCCGTTAATAATAGAAACTTTACTTTATTAGGCGATCCTGCTCTTTGTTTGGCTTATCCTAATTTTACAGTAGAGACGGTTGGTAATGTTGATACTTTAAAGGCTTTGGGAGAAGTGACTATTGTGGGTAGAATAATAGATGATTACGTTTTAGTTGAGGCAAAAGAAAATGCAAGAAATAGTCGTACAGGAATTTTGGACTCTTTTACTGGAACTGTATTTATTACTGTTTATGATAAAGAAATTATAAGAACTACTTTAGGGCAGGAATCTTGTACGCCAATGCCTTATCGTGATCAAAATAATATAATATATAAAGGTGCTGCTTCAGTTGTTGAGGGTAATTTTTCTTTTTCATTTGTTGTACCTAAGGATATAGCTTATAATTATGGTGCTGGAAAAATTTCATATTATGCTGTTTCTGATGGACAAGAGCCAGTAGATGCAGCAGGAAGTGATGAGGGTTTTGTTATTGGAGGTACTGCTGATGATATTACTTATGACTATGAAGGTGCGGAATTAGAAATATACATAAACACAAGAAATTTCTCTGATGGAGGTATAACAGATGAAAACCCTGTTTTATTGGCAGATATTTTTGACTTTAGTGGAATCAACACAGTAGGTAACGGTATCGGCCATGATATTACTGCTGTTTTGGATGGAAATACAGCAAATCCTTATGTATTGAATGATTTTTATGAAGCGAATAAAGATGATTACACTAGAGGGGTAATTAGTTTTCCATTCTATAATTTAGCAAAAGGGGAGCATACCCTAACGCTTAAGCTTTGGGATGTATTTAATAATTCAGCTGATGCGACAATTACTTTTGTTGTTGCTGACGAAAACGAATTTACAATTTCTGATTATAGTACTTATCCTAATCCTTTTTCAACTTCTACTGATATATACTTTCAGCACAATAAACCGAATCAGAACTTGGATGTATTTTTAGAGATTTATTCTATAACTGGAAATTTAGTTTATAAGCAGGAAGAAAGTTATAGTGATAATGGATATAGGATAGGTCCGATTACATGGAATGGAGATGATGAATATGGAGGAAAATTAAGTGCAGGAATGTATATTGCTAAATTAGGAGTGAGTAGTTCAGATGGTGATTTTACATCAAAATCCATACGGATTATACTATTACCCTAATAGATTCGTTCAAGTCCACATAAAAAAAAAGTATATTTGCAAATTAAATTTAAGAAATGAAAAAAATAATAGGAATAATTTGTTCGTTATCTGTAGTTTTTAATGCTTTTTCCCAGGCTCCATCTTATGATGAATTAACAGGAGGTTTAAATACCATTACTACGGCTGTTCCATTTTTACTAATTTCCCCTGACTCAAAAGCAGGAGCTATGGGTGATGTTGGTGTGGCTACT
>Ga0307999_1000511_pt1 | contig 10806 bp, 11 predicted proteins | sample Neamet1_FD_203158 | JGI IMG/M metagenome (GOLD analysis project Ga0307999, IMG submission 203158) | Marine microbial communities from water near the shore, Antarctic Ocean - #1 | ecosystem: Environmental > Aquatic > Marine > Unclassified | place: Southern Ocean | collected 2014-06-04 | reverse complement strand
TATCGGAGGCTCATTCTAATGGCAACTAAAATTCTTCTCAAAAAGTCCAGCACCAGCGGCTCAAGCCCTGTAACTGCGGACCTCGACCAAGGCGAACTGGCGATTAACCTAGCAGACCGCAAAGTCTTTACTAAAGATAATGGTAATGCTATCGTTAACCTTACTGGTCCATACGTTGATAGCTCTGCTCCGGCAAACCCTGCAGAGGGTGACCTTTGGTATGACTCAACCAATAACCTTCTTAAAGCACACAACGGCTCTGCCTTTGCCTCTGCTGGTTACTCAAGCTTTGCAGCGCTAGAGGACACTACTATTACTGCTGTTGCTGATGGAGAAATCATCAAGTACAACGGCACTGCGTATGTCAACAACACACTTGCTGAAGCTGACATCCAACCTGCCTCTACAACTGTTACTACAGTTCAGGCTGGTGACCTTAACATGGGTACAAACAAGATTCTGTACTCTAACGTGTATGCTGACGTAGCCTCTCTTCCTGCAGCTGCCTCCTATCATGGTATGTTTGCTCACGCGCACGCTACAGGTAAAGGTTACTTTGCTCATGCTGGCGCTTGGAAGGTACTCTTAGACGAGTCTAATTCAGATACAGACGTCCTAAGCGAAGGTTCTACTAACCTGTACTACACTGATGCTCGCGCTCAAGCGGCTATCACAGCTGGTACTGGTGTAGGTGTAGCAAGCGGTGTCGTATCTATCGGTCAAGCCGTAGCAACCTCCGACAGCGTAGTCTTTGCTGATATCACAACTAACAGTGTTCATCACACAGGTACTATCACTATTAACCCCAATAGCGGTGGTGCTGCTAACGCAGGTACCGTGGTTGTTGCTGGTGATTTGACTGTCAATGGTACTACTACTACTGTGAACTCTAATGAAGTTAACATTGGTGATGCTATCATCAAGCTCAACTCAGACGAGACTGGTACACCTTCTGCTGACGCAGGTATCGAAGTAGAACGTGGTACAGGAACTAACAAGCTCTTCATCTGGAACGAATCAGATACAGCTTGGGACTTCGGTAGCGAGACTGTTCAGAACATTACCTTGGATGGCGGAAGCTATTAATAACTAAGGTAAAAAATACCTAACCATAATGATGGGGGTGCCTCTTGGGTTCCCCTATCTACCCCCTTTAAACCTCCCTTTAAACCCTTATTATTATCATTATTATTATTGTTAATAATAGTAGGTATAATTCTATAATTATTACCTTCCTATACACAATGGAGAACTAGCCCTATGGCAACTAAAATCATACACAAGAAGTCTTCAACAGCTAGCAGTATCCCTTCTGCAGGTGCCTTGGAGCCAGGAGAGTTAGCACTTAACCTCGCTGATAAGAAGATTTATTCAAAGACAACTGGTGGAGCAATCATTGAGTTTAATGATGCCCCTGTTGCTATTCAGACTAAGACAGAGTTCACTGCTACTGCCGGACAAACTACCTTTGCTGTATCCTATACTGCTGGTGCAGTTAATGTTTATCGTAATGGTGTTTATCTTGGTAAGAGTGACTATGTAGCAACTGATGGTGGTAATATTATTCTCGGTACAGGTTGTACTGTTGGTGATAGTATAGAGATTGAAGCCTTTACTGTTTCGGCAGTTACGGCTCAAGCAGCTGTTATGTCAGACATCGAGTTTACTGCTACTGCTGGACAAACCGTATTCACTACTAACTACGATGTTGGTGGTATCATGGTATTCCTCAACGGTATTAAGCTTCAGGACGCAGACTATGCTGCTTCTAACGGTACAACTGTTGTATTAGCCTCCGGTGCTAGCTTAAATGACCTCATTGAGATTAATAAGTTTGTAGTAACCTCGGTTCATACTCAGAATGCGCACATCACTACTTTCACACAAACTGCTACAGCAGGAACAACAACCTTTACTGTTAACTACACTGCAGGACAAATTCAAGTATATCTGAACGGACTCAAGCTCACTGCTGCTGATTTCACAGCCTCTAACGGTACTACTATTGTATTGGCTGTTGCCGCACAGGCAGGAGATATCTTTGAAGCTGAGGTTTATGCTATACGCGAAGTTCTCACCGAAAAGGCAATCAAGAGTTCTGAAGAGTTCACTGCAACGGCTAATCAAACAACCTTTAACTTCTCTTACACTGTAGGTTCTATCGATGTCTTTCTAAACGGCATTAAGCTCCCTGACTCTGATTTTACGGCTTCTAATGGCTCTACTGTAGTACTCGATACAGGCGCTCAAGTAGGCGCTGCAATAGAACTTGTTAAGTACACAGTAGGTGAGTTAGCCGCAGCAGCCGCAGTAATTACTAATACAGCCTTTACAGCTACAGCGGGACAGACAAGCTTTACTGTTACCTACACTCCTAATCAAGTCGAAGTGTTCCTTAATGGTCTTAAGCTCCCTGATGCCGACTACACAGCCTCCTCTGGAAGCGCAATAGTACTTGCAGTAGGTGCTCAAGTAGGAGACAGCTTAGAAGTTCAAAAGTATTCTATCTCAGATATTAACGCTGTGAAGATTTCTCTTGATGGCTCCCCTACTCTTAGTGCAAACCTTGATACAGCAACTTTCACTGTAGACGGTCGTGACGTATCTACTGATGGTACAAAGCTAGATGGCATTGCAGCTTCAGCTAACAACTACGTACACCCAACTACTTCTGGGAACAACCACATACCTACTTCAGGTAGTGCAGGTCAGATACTTGCGTATGCCTCTGATGGTGTAGCCGCATGGTCAAGCCCCGCAGCCGGAGTACCTACTGGTATGATTGTCCCTCACGCTATAGCTACAGAGCCTACAGGCTTTATTGAGTGTGACGGTGCTGCTGTCTCTAGAACAACTTACTCTGACTTGTTTGCCGTGATTGCTACTAACTACGGTGTTGGTGATGGCTCAAGTACTTTTAACATCCCAGACCTCAGAGGCGAGTTCATTCGTGGTTTTGCTAACGGCTCTGCGAACGACCCTGATAGGGCTGCTCGTCTTAACCGTGGTGATGGTACTACAGGCGATGTTGTTGGTTCAAAGCAGGATGACATATTTAAGTCTCACAATCACACCGCTCCCATATACCTTTATGACTCAGGTGGCGGACACAATAAATTCAGAAGCTCACGTACACTGAACTTTCAGACTAACGCTAGTACAAACTCTACAGGTGGCAATGAAACAAGACCAACTAACGTACAAATGATGTACTGTATTAAAACATAGGAGTATACCCAATGACACAACTATATAATTATGATAAAGACACTGCGGTATACTTTAGCACAACAACAGCTAAACTTGACCCCATTGATGGTTCTACGCGCATACCTGCTCTTTGCACTACTACCGCAGTTATTTCTGTAGAAGAAGGCGAAGTAGCAGTATGGAATGGCTCAGCGTGGGTTGCTACAGAAGACCATCGTGGTGAAGAGTATTGGCTTAGTGCAATGCAGACAGAAGCTCAAACGTGTAACTTTCTAGGTGCTTTACCTGAAGGGGCTACTAGCACACAACCAGCGCTGACCACAGAGGAAGCCTCCGGATTACAGCGAGCTACTCGCGATGCGCTACTAGACGATTCTGATAAGAGAGCAATGCCAGACAATATAACTGATGTTTGGATAGCTTACAGAGCCGCCTTACGTGATGTACCTACCCAATCAGGATTCCCTAATAGCATAACTTGGCCCACTAAGCCAACATAATAGAAAGGCGTTACTATGACAAGAGCAAGAGACTTTGCTAACTTCGGCTCCGATGCGCCTAGTGCCATTGGGACCGCAGGACAAGCTTTAACAGTTAACACAGGAGCTTCGGCTTATGAATGGGGTACTATTGCAACAGGTGCAGACGATGTAGTCTTTCCTAACTTTGCATCCCCAAATAACACTTACGCCTCTTCTGGTACATGGTCAAAAGGCTCTCTATCCGATGATGACTATGTGTGGATTTACCTTCTTGGAGGAGGTTCGAGCGGCTCTGTTGACCTAACTAACGGATACTACTCAAGTGGTATGCAAGGAGGTACAGCCCTAATCCTGTATGGAAAGGCTAAATTCTTTAACGGTGCGGCTTATGTAGTCGGTGCAGGGGGTGCTGCGGCACCTCAAGCAGACCCAACTTTTAATATAGGCAGCGCTAGCACACTTACTCTTACATCAACTTATGGAAGCTCTATAATGACTACTGCGAATTATCATGGAGTGAACCCGTTTGTGAAAGTGTTAGGCGGCTCAACAACCCAAGCAACTACGGGTATACAAGGCTCCGCTTCACAAGATGTTTCGTTTGTGTTCGGTGACCCAATGGTTGGCTGGGCTGGAATCCCAACACACAACGGGACTGTCGGGGTAGTATCATGGAACGGCGGCGAATACTCGCCAACGAACTTAGCTGGTGGAAGTAGCATTTTTGGTGGTGCCAATAGCGGAGCTGTTCAGAGTGGCACTATTACCCCACCTGGGGTTAGTTACTACGCCGGAAACGGTGGTGCGTCTGGAATGGCTAGCGGAACTGATGGTGTATATCCCGGAGGTGCTGGTGGTTCTGCTTATGCTTACCAAGAGAGCGGTAGAGTCTCTGGCGCGGGTGCAGCAGGTAACGTTAGGGTCTACCATGTATAAAGGAATAAACGAATGACAATAACAAGAAAGATGGCTGACTTCGCAGCAGATGTTCCTTCAAGCATAGGTTCTGCTTCTCAAGTATTAAAAGTAAACTCAGGCGCTACTGCCTATGAATGGCAAGCCATTGGGGATACTCTCCCCTCTGGTGCCTCGGCAGGTCAAGTACTAAAGCGTAATGCTGGTAATAGTGCTTATGAATGGGGTGATAGTCTACCTTCAGGGGCGGCAGCAAGTCAGGTACTACAGCGTAATGCTGGTAATAGTGCTTATGTTTGGGCCGATAGCCCTGAAGCAGCTTTGAATATCGATGCTAGTGGCAACCCCACGCTTGGTACAGGAATAACTTCATTAGAATTAAGAACTCTATTAAGCGCACAACAAAGTGCAATAGGTCTAGTCCCGCCTAACTGGGCATCCCCTTCTAATACTTATACAAGCTCAGGCACATGGTCAAAAGGCTCTTTAGCTGATACTGATATAGTTTGGGCGTACTGTGTCGGAGGTGGATGCGGTGGTCAAAGTGGCACTGGTAGTAGCCCAAATTACGGTGGCGGTGGTGGTCACGCTATGTTTATAGTTGCAACAGCGGCTCAACTAGATGGTGTAAGTTATGTTGTTGGAGCAGGAGGCGCTTCAGGCGGCACTGCTGGAGGCCAAACAACTATTACAGTAAGCGGTGTAACCTACACAACTGGTGGGGCGATTTTAAGAGGCTATGGCGCGCCCAGCCCTGCTTCTTCTGGCTTTGTTCAGCTAACAGGGGATAATGGCTCTTCTGAAACAACAACTACTTACGGTTTTACTTACAATTATCCTTCAAAATTTGGTACATCAGTTGGTAGTGGCTTCAAGGCTGGTGACGGTAATACCATTCATAGCGATGGCTCTGGCAGCCAAGCCACAACAAGCACCTACGCGGGTGCTGGTGGCTTACATCCAGGAAACCCTAACCTTGGTGGCGGAGAAGGCACTGGCGTTGCAGCCCCTGCAGGTGCTGTTCCTGGAGGTGGAGGTGGTTCTTCTTGGGGTTCAAGCGGCGGTGCAGGTGGTAATGGCAACATTAGATTTTATCATGTATAGAGGAATAGATAATGACTAAATCAATAAATCTTGCTAAGTTTGCTGCTGAAGTACCTACTTCTATCGGTTCAGCAGGGCAAGTACTTAAAGTAAACTCAGGAGCAAGCGCCTATGAATGGGGTGACGGCCTACCTGCCGGAGCAACAGCAGGGAAAGTACTCCAGCGTAATGCTGGTAACTCTGCCTATGAATGGGGTGACGGCCTACCCACAGGAGCGACCGCAGGACAAGTACTAAAACGTAATTCGGGTAACTCCGCTTATGAATGGGGTTCTGCAGGGCTTAACCTCCCATCAAGCACAACAGCAGCACAATTCTTAACAGTAAACGCAGCAGGTAATGGTTACGAGTGGGTTGAGAGACCAAGTATTTATTTGCCTGAGCCTGACATGTTTTCAGGTTTTGCTAGCCCTACCAACACTTATGCTACTTCAGGTACATGGTCTAAAGGCGCAGTGGATGGAACCACAGGTGTTTGGATGTATCTCTTAGGTGGCGGTGGCGGTGGTGGAAATCGAGGCCACACAGGAAATGGCGGGGGTGGAGGCAATGCCTCTCTTGTATACCTCACAGCTGCTCAATGGGATGGTGCTACTTACGTTATTGGCACAGGCGGTGCTGGTGGCGCTAACGGTAGCCAAAGCGGTTCTGGTGGAACTGCAACTACTATCACCCTTTCCTCTGGTAACGGGGGTACGGTTTATACTAGTAACTCTATTAATGTTATTTACCCTGTTCCTGCCGCTTTTGCAGCACCTTCGGCGACAGCTGTCGGGATAACTCTTTCCGCACCCAACCCCCACAGCGCTTATAGTATTAGCATAGATATAGCAGCTGGAGGTCAAACAGGCACCCCAATAGGCTCATACTTCGGAGCCAATGGTGGCGACCACGGGGGAACCGGAGGACACCACTCAGTAATAGGTGGTGGTGGTGGTTCAGGTCACTCTCAAGGGTATAATGGACAAGGTATCGGCACTCCAGGCACATCTATCTTTGCTGGTAATGGTGCGCAAAACGCTAATGGTATATATCCAGGAGGCGGTGCTTCTGCAAAACTAGGAGGCGGCACAGGCTATGTAGGGGCAGCAGGAAACCTCAGAGCTTATCATGTATAAAGGAATAAACAAATGACAACAGCAAGGGATATGGCAGAATTTGCTTCTGATGTACCTACCAGCATAGGCTCGGCGGGTCAAGTCCTTAAGATTAACGCTGGAGCAACCGCTTATGAGTGGCAAGCCATCGGGGATACCCTCCCTTCTGGCGCTGCTGCTGGACAAGTATTAAAACGTAACGCAGGTAACTCCGCCTACGAGTGGGGAACTATTGCTAGTGGTTATTCTAACGTAACTTTTCCTGCCGACTGGAACTCACCGTCTGAAAATTATACAACCAGTGGAACTTGGTCTAAAGGTTCTCTTTCTGATAACGACTATGTTTGGTTTTATTTACTCGGAGGTGGCGGCGGCGGTGCAGGTAATAACACTGAATCTTGGGGGGCCGGAGGAGGAAGGGCTACGCTTATTTGGGCTAAAGCCAAAGACTTCAACGGAGCCACCTACGTTATCGCAGCAGGTAGGGCAGGCGGAACAAGTTATTCTGGTGGTGGGAGCGGAAACTTAACACCTAGCTCAAGTACGCTCACTCTAACGTCTTCTAATGGCTCACGCGTGTTCTTAACGCATAGTAATTACGGAGCAATTTCAGGAGGTGTTGGAAAAAATAACGTTATTAATACTAGTGGAAGTTTAACAAGCCTACAACAAGGTACTGAAACTTTTTCTTCTGCTTTGCCAACAGGATACACGCATATGTTCCATGACGCTGGTGGTGGTTCAAACGCAGGAGGAGGTAGTGGCTCAAGTGCAACACTATCGGTTTTTGCAGGTGGTCAAGGTGCTCCTTCTTACGGTGGCGCAATAAGAGGCGTACAAGGCACAAGTCTTTTTGCAGGTAATGGCGGTCATTCTTCTCAAGGTGCAGCAGGTATTGCTCCTGGAGGGGGTGGTGCAGGTAACTCAGGAGGAACTGGGGGCGCTGGCGCAAACGGTTCACTAAGAGTCTACCATGTATAACAAAGGAATTAAACAATGACAAGAATAAGGGATATGGCTAACTTTGCATCTGATGTACCTACCGCCATTGGCTCTGCAGGTCAAGTACTTAAAGTTAACGCAGGGGCTACGGCCTACGCATGGGAAGCTATTGGAGACACGTTACCTTCAGGAGCCACGGCGGGGAAAGTATTACAACGCAACGCAGGGAATAGCGCCTACGAATGGGGCGATGGTCTACCTACTGGAGCAACAGCAGGACAAGTACTTCAACGTAATGCTGGTAATAGTGCTTATGTTTGGGGAACTATCGAAACGGGTACAGCATTGCCTGTTATCCCTAGTAATTGGCTTTCACCAACCAACACCTATAGTACAAGTGGAACATGGACTAAAGGCTCTTTAGCTGATGATGACTTTCTTTGGGCTTACCTTGTAGGTGGCGGTGGCAAGTCAGAAGTTAGCTACAATGGCAGCTTTACTACTCAGGGTGGTAAGGGTGGAGGTGCCGTATTAGTTTATGGAGCCGCGAGTACTTTACACAATGCAGTTTACACTATTGGTGCAGGTTCAACTTCTGCCTTGGGTGCTAGTGAGTCAAAGATTGTTTTAGCGGATGGCAGACAATTTTCTACTGTCGGGAATTCAGCTACTTTCAACGTTGTATCATCAGTTACCCCTTCAACTAATTTGATTGCACAACCTCAAGTACCCTCCCTTGTTGCAATAAAAGACGCACTAACCTTTTCTGAAGTATTTGCAGCCAGAAATGGTCAAAATACTAATTATGACGCCAATACTACTGCCAGTGGACTTGTATCAACTTATGCAGGTAATGGCGGTGCTGGTATCGGTGGCGGTCAAGGAGGCACTCCTTCTGGTTCACCATTCCACGGTGTAGTTCCCGGAGGTGGTGGTGGCAGTGTAAACGGTTACTACTCAAACGCTTCACAGGCGTCTCGCGGTAATGGAGCAGCAGGTAACCTAAGAGTCTATCATGTATAAAGGAATAAACAAATGACTAAAGTATTTTACAACAAAACTACAGGCGATGGTGCAGTGTTTGATGACGCTGCCGTTGTAACTGACTGGCCTGACTTTCAAGAAACACAGCCGGACATGACTCCTATGCGAGCTATATCGGTAAGAGCAGAGCGAGACGTTCTACTAGCGGCTTCTGATGCTATGGCTCTAGCAGACCGTATCACAAGTGAATGGACTACTTACAGAGCGGCTCTAAGGGATGTTCCAGCACAGGCTGGCTTTCCTAATACAATAACTTGGCCCATTGAACCTGTATAAAGGAAAGTAGTATGGTACACGTATTTGCTCTACTCATATTCTTAGGTTCAAAGCCTGTAGAAACAGAGCCTATGCTCTTCCATAATATTAACGATTGTAATTACCATGCGCGGGAGCTTGTACGGCGCTACGGCTCTCTTATTACCCAAAGGCACTTTGCTATAGCCTACTGTCTGCCAAAGCTTGTAGATAAAGAAGATAGTGAAGTGATAATTTACTAAAGGAAGCTTTTATGTCAAAACGCAAATCTCGCTACGCTGAAAAGTCTGAACGTAAAGAACAAGACACAAACGTTCATCAACTGAATCGATTTAATGTCATCCCTAAGAATGATAAACAAGACCGATTGATTCAGGCCATCAAGCAGTACCCTATCACAGTTACGATAGGCTGTGCTGGCACTGGTAAGACGTATTGCAGTGCGGGAACGGTAGCGCAACTCTTCATGAAGGGTAAGTATGACAAACTAGTCATTACTCGCGCTAACGTACCAACGGGCAAAAGTCTTGGACACTTTCCAGGAACTATTGCAGAGAAAATGACCCCTTGGTTGTTACCTATGTTAGAAGTCTTTCAGAAGGCTTTTGGCAAAGGTAAGTATGAATACATGCTCAATAAGGAGGAAATTGAGATACAACCAATCGAAACGATTCGTGGAAGAAGTTTTGAGAACTCTTTAGTTCTTGTAGATGAAGCACAGAATCTTTGCATGGACGAACTTAAAGCAATCACAACTCGTTTAGGACATGGTTCTAAGCTAGTGCTTATGGGCGACCCTGCACAGTCAGACGTAAGAGACGGACGGGACTTAGTAGAGTTCTGTCATAAGGTAAATAAAGCTGGTATACCATTACCCGTAATTCAGTTCGGTGTAGACGACATTGTACGCTCAGACATCGTAGCTGACCTAGTAAGGATGTTTATCGAAGAACAAATCTAATCAAAGGAATTAACTATGTCAACTTATTACTATAAAGGTGCTCAGATACTTGCACCGCTAAATATCTCATCAAACGAACCTATGTTTGATATGACCACAGTATCTTTAAAGACCCAAAGGGCTTCTCAAGGATACCAACGGTGGGAACTTTCTTTCGATGTTGTAGCTGACCCTAGTAATCAAGCTGACTTGTTTCTTAGTTCTTTTAAAGATTTAGAGACTGCAGGAACTATGGTGATGCCCCAATTAACTAGTGTAACCGATGTAGACAATTACATTGCGCCTACTAGTGGGGCCACCAACCTGTTATCCCTTGGAATTGCTTCAGCAGCAGTAGCGGGGGCTACCCAAGTGGTAGTATCTAACGCCCCTGCCGCACCCGCAGCCCTAGCGATAGGGGTTACCAATTCCGGTGGCTCTGCCTATGTATTTAGCGGCTCGGTCACAGGCAGTAACGCCACGGTCTCTATGACAGTAGGCCAAACAGTTAACTTTAGCGTGAGTGCTTCAGGACACCCTTTCTACATCAATACTGTTAACACTACAGGCACAGGTAACCAAGTCAGCACACCTGCTGCAACTGGACAAGGAACACAGAGCGGCGTTGTTAGTTGGACTCCCAACACAGCAGGAACCTACTACTATAACTGTAGTATCCACGGTGGCATGAACGGTCAAATAATCGTTGCTGCGTCCAGTTCTTCGGCGGTTAGTGTAGGTGTACTCCCTAGAGGTAGCTTTGTTAAGTTCAGCAACCACGACAAGATTTATATTGTCACTGAAGACACTAATTTTC
>Ga0307999_1000505_pt1 | contig 10970 bp, 5 predicted proteins | sample Neamet1_FD_203158 | JGI IMG/M metagenome (GOLD analysis project Ga0307999, IMG submission 203158) | Marine microbial communities from water near the shore, Antarctic Ocean - #1 | ecosystem: Environmental > Aquatic > Marine > Unclassified | place: Southern Ocean | collected 2014-06-04 | reverse complement strand
TATATGAATTATTTGAAACATTTGGTTCTAATCAACAAACAGCCATTGGATTCATGTTTAATGGTGAAGAAGGCGGATTCCAAAGACCTCCTTATAAAGCCGTAAGAGCATATGTAAAAAATGAACAGCCAAGTAGAAATGATACTTCAAGATTTAATACATCTCCTAGTGATGCATTTGATGCACCAGTACAACAAACTAGTGAGGTTAAATCTGACTCTACGCAAATTCAAGAAGATGCTTTAAGATCTGAGAATGCAACTAAAATTATAACTAATGATTCTGTAGATATACAAATAGATCCTGATGCACCTGTTACTAATATATCAGATACAGTAAAATTACTTGAACAGATGAGCGCTAATTCAAAATCATATAGTGAAGATTCTATGGAAGCAGAGACTATTGAGAATGTAGATGATGCAATGCCTGTAATGAGCGTGGAAGAACAACAGTTAAGTTTAGATTTATTTGCAGAAATAAATGTTGAATATCCACTAATTAATAATTTTTGGGAAGGTTCAATAGCAAATGACATTGAAGCATCAAAAACTTTGAGAGAAAATAATAATATTGTAGATTTGGAAGACTTAATTAAGGAGTATCAAAACAGTACTAAGACTGGTACAACTGAACAAGAAAAACAAGAAAACTTTATAGATCAAATTAAAAAATGTAATTTATAAGCTATGGCAAGATGTCCCAATAAAAATACTGCAGAATATAAAGCACTTCAAGAAGTGTATACTTCAGAGATTGCTACAAATAATATAATAAATACTTTTCAAGATCTGAATAATGTTGATACTTTTCCTACAGTTGTTGAAGCTAATGAAATGCTAGCAAATCAAAAAGTTGCTTTATCACTCAAGAAAAAAAGTTTTGGTGAAAGCTTATTGATTAATTTACGTAGAGAAAAAATAGGTCATAATTACTTAAATGAATTCTATATAAATAGTTCTGATCCAAATACTAAGGAGTTTAGCCAACTTGTTTTAAAATCAAATTACAAAAGACTCCAAAGATATTTAGAAATTAACAATATATCACAGGATAGAATTACTGCTATAAGAACAAAGAATTCATATAAAATAACAGTAAATGATAATTTGTTTACTGATAAAGATATGTTAGAGTCTTCTAGATCTTGGGACACTAATAGAGCTAGGAATGTTGTTATGCATCTTAAAAAATTATTTCCTCAAGTAAATGTAAAAATGTTATCAGTATCAGCTGCTGAAGAAATGTTTAATAGTTTACCACAGTGGAAGAAAAACAAAACCAACTTTAAAGAAGTAAATTCATTTTATGTAGATGGAGTTGCTTATTTAATTCAAGGACGTGTAACAGATGAAATAGCTATAGAAGAAATACTACATCCTTTTATAGATGCAATTAAGAAAGACAATGAAGATTTATTTAATGGTTTATTAGATGAAGCAACAACTAATTTTCCTGAAATGGTTCAGTCTATTGAGGAAGCTTATAATAGTGCAAGAAGTTTTAGTGATGTAGAAAGAGATTTAGAAATTGTAACACAAGCTTTAGCAAGACATTTTAATCAGGAGTATGAAAATACACCTACTCAAGGTTTCTTAACTAAAGTTAAAGAAGCATTAGAGTGGTTTATGAAAGTAATAAACAACCTTAATGAATATCTTACTGGTAGAACATTAAAGGTAACAGCTATAAATGCTAATTCCAATTTTAGTGATATTGCCAAACTTTTAAATACTGAAGGAATACAATTTAAATTAGAGAGTAGGGTGGATGGGAAAGTTAGGTTTAACCTAACACCAAAAATACAAAAACAATTTGATCTTGCTATATCACAATCTAAAACTGAAACACAGAAAATAGTTCTAAGAAGATTAGCACATCAAGCTCAAAATTTAAACAAATCTGTTGATTCTTTTTCTGTTGGTATTAACCCTGAAAGGTTAGATCTTTTAGAAGGTCTAGAAAACTCTATTGTGACTATGAACAAGGCAGATCATGTCTATATAAACAGCACAACAGATACAGTATATACTTCAGCTACAACAGCAATAAAAGGTTCATTTAAAAATGAGCTAGATCGTCAACTTAATTTAGATGTAGGTAATGATGTTGATGCATTGCTAGATGCAGTAATAATAGGTGAAAAACCAGAGACTGTATTTTCTGAACTATTAAAATTAGATGAAGCTAAAGCTGTAGAAGTTTATTCAGATTTAGAATCCGTAATGGATACATTAAGAATAAGAGGAAATGTGATTTTGTCACAAGTAGTTTTATTTGATGAGGGATCAAAAATGGCTGGTACAGCAGATGTTGTATTAATAGATCCTCAAGGTAGAATAAGCATATTAGATTTAAAAACAACTAAAAATTCTTTAACGCAAAAAAGAAATGTTGTAGATAAAATTACAGGTTTAAAAAAGACTGTGGATTTATATGATGTTGATTGGGCGCTTAGTGAAGATAGTTTATTAAGACAGAAGACTGGGTTAACAGAATTATCAACTAGAGGTCAACATAATCTCCAAGTATCTTTATATAGAAGGATGTTGGAAAATATGGGCTATGAAGTAAGCGATGAAGTTTTTGCAGCTTCTACATTACATTATTTATCTGGTATAGAAGGTTCTATTGGAAATCAAACTTATAATGGTAATATTACTAAAGATGCGTGGATTAATCATGATCCAAGTCAAAATCTAGAAAAAGTTGATGCATTAATACCTTTAGTAAAAGATAATCAGAAAGCTAAAGCACTTAGAGATGTAACTAAAAATACTGATGGTGCAGCATTTATTGGTTCTGAACAACCAATAGATATACCGAATGAACAAGATAATGCAGTAGCTGAAGAGTTTACTGAATATGCTACTATTACTGCAGCATTGACAAAATATCAAATGGCTCTAGTAAGCAAACAAAGAGCATTAGAGCAAACTAAGAATGGTATTTTTATGCAGGGTGATAAGAAAAAAGAACAAAATCAAATTGTTGATGTTGTTTCATATCTTGGTATGGTATTAAATGAAAGTAAAGAATCTCAATCTGCAGCATATTCAGCTTTATTACAAGATGCGCTTAGGCAGATTAAAGCTTTTAGTGAGTATGTTCAAGACCCTAAAAATATAGGTAAACCGGAATATATAACATATGTGTTAAATTTTGATAGGTTTATAAAAACCTTTGAAGGTCTTTACACTCTTAAAGATACCAGTGAAATTAATTCAACTCAGGTAAGGTTGATGGCAAATTTACAAGGAGAACTAAATAAACTAACAGGGGGTAGTTCCAATGTAGAAGGGATAATTAATCAAGCAATTATTGGTTTTGTAAAAGAAGTTATTAGAACTAGATCATCTAATGAATTTGGTGCAGAAAACAGTGTCTTTACAGAAGAGGATTTAACTGAATTAATGAGCTATGCAAAAGATATAAATTCAGTAGAATATCAGACAAGAGATATGGATACTTCTCCAGATGTTATACTTGCCGTTATGGCCAAAATATATAAAGCAAAGAAGCAAGAACTGTTGGATGTTATTGGTCAACGTACAGAGATAATACAAAAGAAAGCACAGGCATTATTAAAACTATCTGGCAACAAGGACAAGGAAAAGATATATGAGTTTATGTTGGAGTTTGCAAAAGATGGTACATTCTCAGGTAGATATGTAAAACCTTTTGGTTCTGTTTATCAAGAAATGCAACAGAAACTTAGACAAGAAACTATGGATAAGGACGGTAAGCCCTTATATTATAAAGAAATTATAAACTTAGAAGATCATACACAAGAAGAAATAGATTATAATATTGATTTGGCAGATAAAAAAAGAGCCTTCTCTCAATTTTTTAATGCTGAAATGAAAAATGATGATGGAGAGTTGGTTGATGGTGAATATCATAAATATACTCCAGAATTTAAAGCTGCTAGAAATAGACATGAGTATTTTGAACCTGGATCTAAAAAAAGTTTTGGTAATTGGTTTATAAAACCTGGTGTATCAGATAGAGAGTATGGCGCATATCAAGCAAGATACTTTGATAGTATACCATATACTAAAGCAGTAAGAATTAATGGTGAAGCCACAGGTCAAGTAATTAAAGGTCAGCAGTTTCAGACCCCTAAAGTAAAATTTAGAGTACCAAGAGAAATATCAAGGTCAGGTAAAGTGATGACGAGTGAAAAGTATAATTCAATTATGAATCCTACTGATGCACTAGGTATAGCACAAAAGGAATTCTATGAAATGTTTGTTGATAATTTTGAAAATGATTTATTACAGAAACTTCCTCCGGGATCTATGAATCAAATGTTAGGAAGGATTCCATTAGTACAAAATAATTTTGTTGATCAATTTAAAGATAAACCTGCCCTCATAACTAGGATGTTTGCAAAAATGTCTAAGTCTTTTTCAGATTTTACAACTAATACAGCAACACAAAAAGGTGTTGCTACAGATGAGCTTGGTAATATGGTTAATATGTTACCCGTGTTTTTTACAGGTGATGTAAGAAGAGAAGGTGAGTTAGCTACATTACAAGCTGAGATAGATGCTTTAGATGATAAAAGAAAGAGTGGTAATATTAATGTAGATGACTATAAAACTGAAAAAGCACTGTTGTTTGGTAAGTATCAAAAACTAAGAAATACTCCAACTGCAAATGAATTAAGTAGAGATTTAGGAACAAGCCTTATTAAGTTTGCCGCTATGGCAGAAAACTATGAAGTTATGGGTACCGTAGAAGATACTCTTACAGCAATGGTTAAGGTTTTAGAAAAAAGGACGTATGGGCCTGCTGATACTTCTATTGATACAGGTAAATGGATTAATGGTATATTTAAAAAAGTAGGTAAAAAGAATGTTGATGGGGCAGAATCATATGTAGCTAGACGTGCTAAAAGGTTTATGTCTATGATATATTATGAGAACGAACTGGTAAGTAAGGGTATGTTTGATAAACTGGCGGATGGTTTGATACAATTATCTTCTTTATCATATGTGGCATTTAACCCATTTGGTAACTTTAATAACTATGCAATTGGTAGAATAAATAACAATATTGAATCAATAGGTGGTAGATTCTATTCTAGGAAAGCATATCATAGGGCAACAAAAGAATTCAACAGAAGAGCGTTACCTGATTTAATGAGTAGAACGGGTTACTTGGGCGGTGAACTTGCAGATGTACTAACATTTAATCTTGCAGGAACCAGCAAGAATGATTATGATCCAACTAAACCTAACAGTAAATATGAAGCTTTTGTTGATTCATTTCGTATGATGGATGACATGACAGATATACGTGAACAAGGAACATCTACTGATGGTAATAAAAGTTGGTTTGCTCGTGCTACAGAATTAGGTTATGTAATGCAAGATGCAGCAGAATATAATGTACAGACTAAAGTAGGTATGGCACTCCTTATGGATACCATGATAAAAAATACTGATAAAAACAGTGTGAACTTTGGAGATAGTCTATCTTATTATGATGCTTTTGTTTATAATGCAGCTACTCATAAGAATGAATTAAAAGAAGGTTATGATACTGTTGTCTCAACAGGCGCAAAAGTAAATGATCAATTTAGGTATGATTTAAGAAATAAGATTAGAGAAGTAAATAAACAAATTCATGGTAACTATGCTAAAGAAGATAGAATGGTTATGCAGAGTAATACTATAGGTAACTTAGCAGCACAATTCCATAAATGGGTTGCTCCAGCTATTAGAGCAAGATACCAAAGAGAATATTTTGATCAAAATTTAGGTTGGATGGAAGGTAGATATGTATCTGCTTTGAAATTTGTAAGTTATGTCAAAGAACAAGTAGTAAAAGGTAATTTAAATTATAGAAACTATTCTGAAGGATTTTTAAAAGATCAGAAAGGATATACAGGAGAAGGTGGTAATGCAGATCAAAGAGCTAAGAATAAACTATTTGGTTTCTACAGAACTATGGGTGAAGTAGGTATTATGTTAAGTGTATTTGTACTAAGTGAAGTATTACAAGGGTTATTAGCAGGAGATGATGATGATACAGAACTAGTAAAAAGATTTAAGAACATAACTAAGTATCAAGTAGATAGAGTTGGAAAAGAACTTGTAATGTTCTTACCACTACTTGGGACAGAACAACAATATCAGATGGTAAAATCCCCTATTGCATCCACAAGAACCATGGGTGAATTAGGTGAAGCATTGTATATGTCATTTTTTACACCATTAGCTTATCTATATAAAAGCAATGATGAATTCTATTCAGATTCTGATTATGTATATAAAAGAGGTAAAAATAAAGGTACCGTAAAAGTATGGAAAAACTGGAAGGATGTGATACCTGTATTATACACAATTCAGAAATGGGATGCTTATTTAAAAATGGATGATTTCTATATTAAATAACCTCTAGAATAAAGAAAAAAAACGTATATTATTATATAACCAACACTTTTTTAACTTTAAACTAAAAGTTTGCATGAAAAAAAATGTTGGAATATTAATGCTATTAATGTTTATGTCTTTTCAGACATATGCACAATCACCAGAAGCTTTAGGTAAGGAAAAGTTTTTTAAATCTTTATATACAGATTTTCTTAAGTATGGTACATTATACGGTGCCGGGGATTTATCTAACTCAATTGAAGCAGCTGAAAGATCATACTTTGTAAGAACAGGTGAAGATGGTAATTTATACGATATACCTGTTGTTGTAGATAACACACCTAAATATCCTTTTGATTATAGAATTGGATTTGGTATTAGAAAGTTAGCAAGGTTTGATTATGAAAGAAAGCCTAAAAATTATTATGATGGAACAGAAAATCAATTAGCATTTTCTGCACCTACTTCAGCATTTAAAGGTTTAGAATACCAAATACATTTTGAAAAAGAAAGATGGAGGGGTGAAAATTTTCAAAATCATCACGTATTCTTAAAGCATACAGGCAAATACCATATAGTAAAAATTGAAAGTAGAGAGGTAGATAAGATTAATCTAGAGTTCTTTTCAGTTGAAGCTAGAGCTAGGTTACCTATAGGTAAAAAGTTTTCTATATCTGCAGGAGCTATAGCCCGTGGTCATGAAAGAGCCTATGGTTATAATCCAATAGAGATATGGTTAAATGAAAGTACTGAAATTGTAAATCCTGATGGCACAATTGATCAGTTTCCATCAAATCCTTGGTATACTTTAGGATTCTTATATGGTTACACTGATCATTACACAACTTCTACAGATGCTGCTACAGGAGAAGAAACTCAAGACTGGATTTGGAAAGATGCTGATGGAAACATTGTAGCATATACAGATTTAGAATTTAGAGAAAATGTATTTACTGATTTAATGAATAGATATAATGGTGAGCAATGGGAAATGTTAGACCCATGGGTTGAAATTGCTCCTATTATTGGTTTTGATTTCTATCATTATAAAAATGATTTTTGGTTACATGCTTATGGTAACTATATACTTCCAATGCATAAGTACATTAAAGGGGAAGAGAAATTCTCTTATTTACATAGAAATAATTGGCGTACAGGTGGTTTAATTGTAGACTCCCAAACAGAACAATGGGATGATTACTCTGCTGGTCTTAGCTTTGGTTGGAAAGTTACAAGAAACTTAGGAATTTTTGCACAAGGAGAATATAGTAAAATGTGGGACAGTGAATTTTTTCAGACTACATTTGGATTAAATATTACATTTAAATAAAGAATAAACCATGGCAGTAGAATTAGGAGAACAAACCAAAGTTACATTGGATTTAAAAACAATAGGGATGATAGTAGGCTTTGCTGTTTCATTATCAAGTATGTATTTCATACTCCAGGCAGATATAGCAAAGGCAATGGTACTCCCATTACCTAGTATAGAAAGGGTTGAGTATGATTTAAAAGATGAACTTATCCGGCAGACAATCATGGACACTCAAAAGGATGTGGATGCTATATTAGATAAAATGGAAAAATTAGAAGAAAGGATGTATGAGCTAATGAAAACTAAATAACTATGAAAAAGCGGGCTTCCTTAATGATATTCTTATTATTTTCTTGTAATATTATAGGACAAAATTGGATAGATGATACTTCTTTTGAGACAGCCATAACAAACTCTTCTGGATTTGATGATGACCGTGAGGTAGTAGTAATAGAATTCTATGCAAACTTTAATAAAGACAATGCATTTAAAGATTGGGATAAACTTAAAGGTGTAAAGTATTATAGAGTAGATATAGCTAAGGCCCCCGCAGCAAAAAAAAAGTATAGAATTAGAATGGCACCAACTTTAATTATTTTTGATAAGGAAGGTTACAAGTTTAAAGTATTTAAAGCAGGGTTAGATCTTTTATGCCCTGTCCAACTGCCAGCATTACAAGCAGCAGTTGAACAAAGTAAAAAGGAATCACAATTTTAGCCTTCACAGCTAGAACATTCATTAATATTTCTTGCAAAATCCTGAGCTGAACTTTTACTAAACTGATAGTATAAAGTTTTAACTCCTTCCTCCCAAGCATACATATATAGTTTATTTATATCTTTAGCTGAGACTGATGGATCAATCATTAAGTTTAATGACTGAGACTGATCAATATATTTTTGTCTTTGTGCTGCTTGCAATACAATCTCTTTAGGAGATATTTCAACAAAAGATTTAAATACTTCTTTATTAGGAAAGTTTAAGTGTTGTACTGAACCATCCTTTTTAAGGATACCTTTCCAGATAGCCGGGGTATTCATATCATATTTTTCTAATTGTTCTTCTAAGAAAGGATTTTTATATACAGTCTTAGACTTAGCAAGATCTTTAATAAAGTAATTAGACTTAATAGGCTCAATACCCATACTCACAGCTCCGTGAATGAACGAACTAGATTTAGTTGGGGCAATTGCCATTAGAGTTGTGTTAGCGTAACCATCTCTAATAGATCTATAACCATACTCTTTATTTAATTCTCTTGATGCTATTTCACTTCTGTCTTTAAGTGTTCTAAATATTTCACTGTTCAAACCTTTAGCCTGTAGTGAGTCAAACTCAATAAGCTTAGATTGAAATAATGAATGATAACCCATAACACCTAGACCAACAGCTCTGTGATTTTTTGCAAAATTATAAGCTCTCTTCATACCGGGCATTGTTTCAGCCTTAATAATAAACTCATCCATTACAGCATTAAGAAAATAGACATATGTTTCTACAGCATCTGTTTCTTTAATCTCATCCCAGTGTAACAGGTTGATAGATCCTAAACAACAAACAAAAGAATTATAACTATCTGTAGGTAATTGTATTTCAGAACATAGATTTGAAGCAGTGATCTCTAATCCTAACTCTTTATAAGGAGAATTGTTATTAGAGTTATCTTTAAACATTATGTAAGGAAATCCAAATTCACTTCTGTTTTGAATAATCTTGGCCCAAACTTTACGTTTGCTTTTGTCCCCAACTTTCATCTCTTCCATCCACTGGTCAGTAACAGTAACACCATACTGTAGATTTTGTATTGGATTACCTTCTGTTCCAATATCTAAAAACTCTAAAATGTCTGCATGCTCTACAGGTAAGTACACAGCACATGCTCCACGCCTAGCTTCAGATTGTTTACAAACATCTACTACCGTATCATATATTTTAGCATAATGAATTGGTCCATCTGCAAATCCTCCTGTAGAAATAGGTGCACCTCTTTCTCTAATGTTCCCTAAGTAACCAGAAGTTCCACCTCCATACTTAGACATCATTCCAATTTCACGGCCAGCATTTAATATACTGTCCAAGTTGTCATCTATATTAGATCCGTAACAACTGATAGGTAATCCTTTTGATTTACCAAAGTTAATCCACACCGGGGTTGACAAAGAGTAATACCCTTTGGCCATATAGTGTTCAAACTTTTCTGCAAATCCTTTTATATTCAAATACTTTTCTGCCTTAATAGCAATGTCTTTGATTCTTTGTTCAGGGGTTTCTGTAATGTAACCCCTTGATAAAAATGTACGGCTGTCTTCATTTAGCCAGTAATAGTTATTATACTCCATAATTAGTTGGTTTTAAAATAAGTCATCTTCTGTAATGCTCTTGCTTTTCTTGTTGTAGTCTACACTCTTTTTGTAAAAGAAGTCTCCTTCTTTGGTTCCTAGTATCTCTATATCAAACCACTCAGTAGATTCTAATAGTTTTAAGTCAACTTGAAAGATTGGTTTCATACCTATCTTTTCTAGTGAGTTGTTGAATCTATTCTTAATAAAATGTTGTATTGTATTTTGTGGTAAAAAGCTAAGCTCACCTTTTTCAAAGATCCAGTCTAGTATACTACACTCAGCTCTATAAGCTTTTCTACATGCAGAATAAATTAACTCCTCAAACTCTTCATCAAACCACTGAGGGTTTTCACTTTTAATTATGTTGATTATCTCTGCTCCAAAGTTACCGTGTATCTGTTCTTCTTTAGATGTAGCTTCTACAACGTTAGATATGCCTTTAAAGACATTCTTTTCTTTATTAAAGCTCATCATAATTAAGAATTGACTAAACAAACTTACATGTTCTATAAATAAAGAAAACAATAATACTGATTTAGTATACATCTTGTTATCTTTAGAACGTGTACCATCAAGATACTTCTTTAGGTATTTCAATCTGCCTGCAATTGCTGGTACGTCAACCACTGTTTCAAATTCTTTTTCTAAACCTAAGATCCTTAGTAATCTAGCATATGCATCTTTATGTCTTACTTCAGACTCTGCAAATGTCATACCCACATCCCCTACTTCTGTTATAGGCATACGCTTATACATGTCAGCCCAAAAAGTTTTAACATTTACTTCTATTTGTGCAATAGCAAGCATGGTTTTTTTAATGACATCTCTTTCTTTTGGATTTATAGTTACTTTAAAATCCTGTATGTCTTCTGTAAAATTAAATTCTGTATCAATCCAATAAGAATGTCTTATTGAATCTTTATATTCTAA